>VOFC01005830.1_pt1 | contig 23548 bp, 35 predicted proteins | sample 5384161 | NCBI WGS metagenome assembly VOFC01 (sample SAMN12384722, study PRJNA508395) | human gut metagenome | isolation source: healthy gut B | host: Homo sapiens | reverse complement strand
TTCATTGCGGCTCTTCTCCCTGTGTGATTTTATATTTACCCGTTTGTGTCATCAAAACTGACAAAAGTGGGCATACACACATCCCGATTTCTCGGGATGTGAAATTCACTGTTATTTTCCGCTGAGCGCTTTAACGAACATTTCGCTGAGATGGAGCATTCTGCTGTCGTAATCAAGCTCTCGCGCTGGGGCTGCCGCCGATGGAAAGGCGCTGCATTATTCCCAGAATTGCGTCGTAGGAGTTGTAGTATATCTCCTTCACGTCCACCTCGGGGCTTATCGAGCCGTCGGCAAGACCTTGCGGATAGCCTTCGCCATGGGGCCTCCGGAGGTCTCAAACGGCTCGGGCGGCTGGTTTTTTATCTCGTGCAGCCTGCCTGCTGCCTGCAGGGTCAGCTCTGCGTCGAGCGTGAAGCGCATACCCTTGGGGTCGAGGTGATACAGCATTGAGTAGCACACGAGCACGTTTGCCGCGTCCTCAAGTCCGGTCGTGCCGCCGTCGGAATTTTCATGCGACATACGGTCGATAAGCGCAAAGTATCCTGTTCCAATACAGCAGCGACGCAGCCAAAACGAGGTCGGCCTTTGGTTTCAAAATACCGAAAAACCGAGCGCTCCGTGAGTCCGGAGCGGCGCGCAACGTCGGCTACCTTGGTTTTTCTATTCCGTTTTCAAAAAACTATCAAGGGGCGTTCTCGATTACGAGCCTGATGTTTTTTCTCTCAGCTCCTCGTGCGGCAAATGCTGTCCCTCCCTATGCATGTGTCAGCCTGACTGACAGATACAGTTTACAACAGAAAAATTCAAAAAGTCAAGCCCCTGAATATATAAAAATCCCGCAGTCACTTCAAAGGACTGCGGAATTTTCGATATGGTAACAATTGATAAAAATGATACGGTTTCATTTGGTTTCAAATGGTTTCACCAAAAATGAAACCATAGCGGTGAAAGTGAAACCATACTTATATGTTTGTAACCCGGAAGCTGTTATTGACCTAAGCTCCATTTAACATAAGCCCATTGACGCTTAGTATTGTCTATTTCTTGTTTGCTTACAGGTGTTCCGCACTCTGATAAACGTAAGAAATCCTCTATAGACTCCGTTCCGGTGGGAATATAGTACTTTTCTCCGTTAATATAAGCAAATTCTTTTTTCTTGGCCGGTTAATTCGCCTGCGTAAGAATATCCCGTCCGGAAGCTCGCTTACAATTACCGCTTCGTCGGCGAAAATAATCCTGTCCGTTTAATACAATTTTGGGTGCACCGGCGTAGGGCTTATCGGTGCTTGTATTACTCCCTGCGTTTGACCCCACATCCCACAAGCAAAATAACACATAGAATACTTATCGAAAAAAGCAAGCATCTTTTTCACGCTCAACACCTCCGTTAACTTCCGGTTTGTCGAATTGATTGTATCAGATTGTTGTGTTTATTTTAAATAAAAAAGTCCGATGGTCGTGTATAAAAACCATCGGACTTATCTGGTCGGAGTGGCGAGACTTGAACTCGCGGCCTCTTGGTCCCGAACCAAGCACGCTACCAACTGCGCTACACCCCGAAACAGCTTTTATATTATAATAAGTCAAGCTTGACTTGTCAAGAATAATTTATCATAACTTGCCTGCATATGCTTATCCGAGGTGAAAAGCATGAATATAAAAGCAATTTTACATATGTGCCGCAATATTTATTGCACTAACTGCTCTCAGATTCACGTCTCCGGCTCTGGCCGAGCGTGTATCCGACGGGATAAGTAAGGCGATAAATATGGAACAGGAGCAGACTGAGGCCGTCATAGAGTTAGGCAAGAGCCTTGCAGACGGAGATATTATTGAAACATTCATTGACCGATTTGAGAAAAACATTCAGATTGAACCTGTTTCAGCAGTGAACTCGGCAGAACCGACACCAAGCCATGCTCCGACTCCGGCACCTACTCCGACGCCGGAGCCGACAGCTGCACCTACACCCGAACCGACGGTGCATCCTGCGGTCGCCGCATTTATGGAAGCGCAATCGGCATATTCGGACTACACCGTGCCCGAAACGGTCAGCTATGAGCGGCCTGAGCTTCCGTTTGAGTACACAAGCCCCGTTGCCGGGTGACCTCATCGGGCTTTGGCTATCGCATGCACCCGATAAAAAACGAGGTGAAATACCACTACGGCACCGACCTGGCCGCAGATACGGGAACACCCATAACAGCATTTGCCGACGGAATGATAGTGGCACAGGGCGACTCGGATTCGTTCGGCAAGTATGTTATGATCGACCACCCGACGGCTACCGAACGCTGTATGCGCATTGCAGTGCAATCTGCATGAATTGCGGCGAGGTAAAGAAAGGTGATGTGATAGCGCTCGTTGGTTCAACCGGAGCCGCAACGGGTCCGCACCTGCATTTTGAGCTTGAGAAAGACGATGTTTACCTTAACCCGGAATTTTATATATGAACCGCTTTTCTCTAAGCCCTGGCGCAATACTTGTGCTTGCGCTTATTTATTTTTTCGGTGGTTAAGAACCTTGCAGCGATAATAACGGCCGTTTCTGTCCACGAAGCGGGGCATGCGGCGGCCATAAGCATCTTCGGCGGCAAAGGGTGAAAACTCTTTAGATTTGATTATTCCGGACTGTGTATGTCCGGCTTTGGAGCATATTCATCGGCATGTGAAGTCATAATACTTCTCGCAGGTCCTGCACGGCAGGCCTTGCGCTTGCACTTGTTTCATCAATGCTTGGCAATTTGACGACGAATGGATTTCTTCTATATACTGCTGGTATAAGCCTGTCTTGACGGTTTACAATATTAGCCGGCGCTGCCTCTTGACGGAGGAAGAGCGTTGCTGATTATTATCCAGCGCTTTACCGAAGCTAAAATAGCAGAACGAATTATGCAATGCATGAGCATAATAACAGCTCTTGTGCTCGCTTTGATCGGCATATACTCGCACAATACACAAGCTGGCGCAGCATTTCTTGCGGCGTCGGTGTGTATTTTGATTGACAAATTTGAGCCGCCAAACTATTGTAAAAATCACGCGTATGATGTAAAATCAAACAGATATACAGATAATTATAATGGAGATAATATGGATAAACGACTTGAACGAATATTGCCTAAGGTGCAGAAGCCTGCGAGATATACCGGCGGCGAGTATAATCAGATAATCAAAAAAAGGACGAGGTCGAGCTGCGGCTGGCGTTCTGCTTTCCCGATACATATGAGATAGGCATGTCAAACCTCGGTATGGGCATACTTTATTCTACGATGAACGAGCTGCCGTATGTCTGGTGCGAGCGCGTCTATGCTCCGTGGGGCGATATGTACGAGCAGATGAAGCAAAACGGCGTTGCTTTGTACGCGCTTGAAAGCGGGAGACCCGATATCCGGAGCATGATGTGCTGGCTTTCTCGATAGGCTATGAGATGGCGTATTCGACCGTGCTCGATATGATGGATATAGCCGGCGGCATACCGATCCACAGCGCCGACAGGAAAACTCTGCTGCCGCTTGTCATAGCCGGAGGTACGGCGGCTTTAAACCTGAGCCTGGCCGATTTTATCGACATCTTCCTGCTCGGCGAGGGCGGAGATGAATAACGAGCTTCTCGCTCCTGCCTGCGCAAAACCGAGGCTGGTCAAAGCAAGATTTTTTGGAGAAGGCGTCTCGGATCGGCGGCGTATATGTTCCGTCGTTTTATAAGCCGTTTATAATGACGACTGCACGATAAATCACTTTGATGTGCATCCCGGCGCGCCCGAAAGTAACAAAAGCGCATGCACACGTGGCGCATGCACGCGACGAACAAGGCGCGCGGCGTGCGCATCACGGTCAGTACGTCCTGCTTCGTGCCGAAGCCGCACAGCCCCTTCCAGTGGGAGCGGCAGGTGACGATGGACGAGTACAAACGTAAGGTCAACCTCCTGCGCGAAAACATCAAGGCCAAGAACGTGACGTACAACTGGCACGACCCGGACACCAGCTTCGTCGAGGCTGTGCTCTCACGCGGCGACCGGCGCATTGCCGACGTGATCGAGGAGGTCTGGCGCCGCGGCGGCAAGCTCGAGGCATGGGGCGACTACTTCTCGTTCGACCGCTGGATGGCGGCCATGGACGCCTGCGGCGTCGATCCGATGTTTTACGCCTGCCGCGAGCGGGGAAAGGACGAGTTTCTGCCGTGGGACATTGTGGACATGGGTGTGCGCCGCGCGCACCTGTGGCATGAGCGTGAGCAGGCGTACAAGGCTGAGCTCTCACCCGACTGCCGCAAGCAGTGCACCGGCTGTGGTGCGCTCTCACTCATGACGGAAGGGGGCAAGTGCGATGCCTGAAAAGCTCAGACTGCGGTTTGAAAAGACCGGCCGCGCGATCTATATCTCGCACCTTGACCTCATGCGCACGATGCAGCGCGTGTTTCTGCGTGCCGACTGCCCGCTGAAGTACTCCGAGGGCTTTAACCCGCACGCACTCATTTCCATCCTGCTGCCGCTGTCCGTCGGCGTGGGGAGCGTGTGCGAGCTGATGGATTTTCAGCTGCGCGAGGAAGTAGATCTCGCCGCGCTGCCCGAGCGGCTCACGGCGGTCATGCCCGAGGGTATCCGCGCGCTCGAGGCGTACTCCGGCGGGCGCAAGGTGCGCGAGCTCAAGTGGCTGCGTGTGACCGGCCGCTATGAATACGACAACGCAGATCCTGCTGAGATGGCGCAAAAGCTCCGCGCGTTTTACGCGCAGGATGCCATCGTCATTACCCGCAAGACCAAGCGCGGGGAGGGGCAGATGGACATCGTGCCCGCGATCTCGGAGCTGCACGTGCGGCCGGAGGAGACGTGCGTGACGGTTGAGGCCGTCGTCTCCGCGCAGGAGCCGACGCTCAACCCCGACCACCTCGTCGCGGCGCTGCAGCAGCTCGCGCCGGAGCTGGCGCCGGATTTCGCGGCTTTCACCCGGCAGGAGGTCTACACGGAGATATGCAAATTTTCCGCTGAAAACACTTGCAATCGCGACACGATGTGCTATCATCTTATGGCTTGTGCGAAACAGTGTTTCGCAAGATAACGACGGTCCGCTGCCGAGACCGGCTCTGTCCACCGGTATGAACGTCTGATAAAGGAAGGATTTCATTATGGATCTCATCAAAACTCTGACCGCGCAGTACATGAAACCCGAGCTGCCGGCCATGCGCGTCGGCGACACCGTGCGTGTCACTGTCCGCGTCAACGAGGGCAACCGTGAGCGTACGCAGGCCTTCGAGGGCACCATCATCGCCAAGAAGCACGGCGGCATCAACGAGACGATCACCGTCCGCCGCATCTCCTACGGTGTCGGCTGCGAGAAGGTTTTCCCGGTGCACTCTCCCACGATCGTGTCCGTCGATACCGTTCGCCGCGGCAAAGTCCGCAGAGCCAAGCTGTACTACCTGCGCGACCGCGTGGGCAAGAGAGCCAAGGTCAAAGAGCTTATCTAAGTGGATACTGCAAAAAAGAGGCTTCGGCCTCTTTTTTGCATTTTCGGGGCGTTTTTACGATCCGGCCGGAAAAGAATTCACACAATTTTAGTTGCCGAAAACGGGTCTGAGCGTGTATAATGTAGTTTACGAATTTTTGACACCGAGGTATTGAGAAATGGACAGCAAGAAATCCGAGCGGCGCCAAACGGCCGCGCCGAAGTGTATGACTGGATCCAGTGCATCATCTTTGCACTGGTGTTCTGCGTGCTGCTGTTTGTGTTTGCGCGCGCATGGTCAACGTTGTCGGACACTCCATGGTGCCGACGCTTGAGCAGAATGACAAGGTCATCATCTCCAACCTGTTCTATCATCCGAAGCAGGGGGACATTGTTGTGCTGCGCAAGCAGACGCTCATGGATGAGCCCATCGTCAAGCGCATCATTGCGACCGAGGGGCACAGACCGTGGACATTGACTTTGACGACGGCGTCGTCTATGTCGACGGCAAGGCACTCGACGAGCCTTATGTGAATGCGCCCGTGCACGACCGTGAAAACTTTGAGGGCAAGATCACGGTGCCGGAAGGCTGCGTGTTCGTCATGGGCGACAACCGCAACGCCTCCACCGACAGCCGCGACGCGCGTCTCGGCTGCGTCGATGCGCGTTATATCATGGGCCGGGTGTATTTACGCTCTTCCCGGTCAAGAACATCGGAGTTGTGAAATAACATGGCGCAGGATTTTGAAAAACTGAATATCCAGTGGTTCCCGGGGCATATGACCAAGGCGCAGCGCATGATTGAGGAGCACATGAAGCAGGTCGACGCCGTGTGTGAGATTCTCGATGCGCGCATCCCGATGGCGAGCCGCAACCCGGACATCGACCGTCTCGCGGGCGATAAGCCCCGCATCGTCGTGCTCAACCGCACCGACCTCGCCGACCCGAAGGCGACGGCGCGCTGGTGGCGGCCTTCAGCGGCAGGGCATGACCGTGCTCGAGACCGACAGCCGCAGCGGCAAGGGCGTCAACGGCTTTTCCGGTGCGGTGCGCACGGCACTGCACGATAAGATCGAGGCGTATGCCGCCAAGGGGCAGGTCGGGCGCGCGATGCGTGTCATGGTGCTCGGGTATCCCGAATGTGGGCAAGTCCACGTTTATCAATAAGGTGGCGCGGCGCAAGGCAGCCGCCGCCGGCGACCGGCCGGGCGTCACACGCGGCAAGCAGTGGATCACGGTCGACCAGGGGCTTGGAGCTGCTGGACACGCCGGGTATCCTCTGGCCGCGCTTTGATAGTCAGGAGGTCGGCGAGCTGCTGGCCATCACCGGTGCGATCAAGACCGAGGTGCTCGACCGCGAGACGCTGGCGGCAAACTTCATGCTCCGGCTTGCGCGGTATTATCCCGATGCCGTGGAGCAGCGCTACAAGTTCCGGCCGGATGCCGCGTGCAATGGCTTCGAGCTGCTGGAGCAGGCGGCGAAAAAGCGCGGCTTTCTCATCTCCGGCGGGGAGTATGACCTCGAGCGCATGGCGGGCGTGCTGCTCGATGAATACCGCGGCGGCAAGCTCGGCCGCATCACGCTCGAGATGCCGGAGGCGGAAGCATGACGCAGGTCGATTTGTGGACATTGGAAAACGAGCTCCGCACGCCGGACACCGATCCGCTGTGCGGCGTGGATGAGGCCGGGCGCGGCCCGCTGGCAGGGCCAGTGTGCGCGGCGGCGGTGATGCTGCCGCCGGGGCTGGTGATCCCGGGGTTGAACGACTCCAAAAAGCTCTCGGTAGATACAAACTGCCGGTACAGGCAGGGTGAGATCGACATAATTGCGCAAAACGCGGTTACATAGTCTTTGTTGAGGTGAAGCTCAGAAAGAACAGCGCCTTTGGCGAGGCTCGCGAATTTGTGACATATGCAAAAGCAGCAGCGGGTTATCATGGCCGCGCAGCTCTGGCTTCAAAGCCACGAGACCGAGCTTCAGCCACGCTTTGATGTAATTGAGGTTTACGCACCCGACGGCGTAAGCTCCAGAAAAAGTAAGCATAAACCACATTGAAAACGCATTCTGATCGGAAGGAGAGCCGACATGAAATATTTCAGCACCAGAAATTCAAACGAAAAGGTAAGCGCATCATGGGCAATATCCCATGGTCTTTGCGCCTGACGGCGGACTGTATGTTCCCGAGAGCCTGCCGATGCTTTCGCTCGACGATATAAAAACGCTCGGCAAGAAGGACTACCGCGGCAGAGCGCTGAGCATCATGAAGCCGTTCCTTGATGAGTTCACGGAAGATGAGCTTAAAGCCATGATCTTGCGCGCATACGGCGATAAACTTCGACAGCGCCGATACTGCGCCGGTTCATTTCTTGATGAAAAAACAGCCGTTCTCGAGCTGTGGCACGGTCCCACCTGCGCATTTAAGGATATGGCTCTTCAGATGCTTCCGCATTTGCTGACGGCTTCGCTAAAAAAAATGCGGTGAGCGGCGCAAGGTCTGCATCCTTGTCGCAACAAGCGGCGACACAGGCAAGGCGGCACTTGAGGGCTTTGCGGATGTTGAAAACACAAAAATCCTTGTGTTCTATCCGCATAACGGCGTTTCCGATGTCCAAAGCAGCTCCAGATGGTAACGCAGACCGGCGATAACGTCGGTGTTGCAGCCGTGCGCGGCAATTTCGACGATGCTCAGACGGGTGTTAAGCAAATATTCGGCGATGCTGCTTTTGCCGAGCAGCTCAGCGCAAAGGGCTGGTTTCTTTCATCGGCTAACTCAATTAACTGGGGCAGACTCCTACCGCAGATAGTCTACTATTTCTCGGCCTATTGCGACTATGCCAATTCCGGCCGCGTAAAATTACGGCGATGCAGTTGATTTTGTTGTCCCCACCGGCAATTTCGGCAATATTCTGGCCTGCTGGTACGCTAAAAAATATGGGGCTGCCGGTCGGAAAGCTCATATGCGCGTCAAACCAGAATAACGTTCTGGCTGATTTCTTCTCGCGCGGTGTGTACGATCGCAACAGGACATTCTATACCACGATTTCCCCAGTCGATGGATATTCTCATATCCAGCAACCTTGAGCGCCTGCTCTATTCCGTGTGCGGCAGCGATACTGAGGTGGCAGGCTATATGGCCGAACTCGCAGGCACCGGGCGTTATGAGGTCTCCGATGCAGTGAAGGCCGTCATAGGCAAAGCACTTTGTCGGCGGTTATTGTCCGATGACGAAACAAAGTCTCGCTATAAATAAGGTATACACCGAAAAACGGTTACCTCATGGATACGCATACGGCTGTTGCTTATAATAAGCTTGCAGCTTACCGCAAGGACACCGGATGCGTTACGCCGGCGGTTGTCGTGTCAACGGCAAGCCCGTATAAGTTCTGCAACAGTGTTCTTCACTGGGACAGGAGAGACGCTCCCGGAACAGAGCTTATCGAAAAGCTTTCGGAAGTGACGAAAACCGCGATACCCAAACCGCTTGAAGGCCTTGATAGGCGCGAAAAAGCGATTTGAGCTTTGTTGTTACAAGCCGGAAATGAAAGCTACAGTTGCTGATTTTTCTAAAATAATATGTAGCGGGCTCGAGGCCCCTGTAGTATCGGGGGACAGCAGCCGCGCGAGCAGAAGGTTTCGACTTGGTAGTGGCCTTATCGTTCTGAACCTATCTGCGACGCTGAGCACTTGCAGTCGATGGTGTTGTCGGCTTACAGTTGCTGACATCACAGCCAACGCCGGTGATCTGACCGGAACTCATTTTCTTATTGTTTCATTTTATTACCCCATAGCAGATCGTCGGCATGAAGGCCGGCGACGAGCGCGACGTCGTCGTCACCTTCCCCGAGAACTATGTTGCGGAGCTGGCCGGCAAGGAGGCCACCTTCAAGGTCACCGTCAAGAGCGTCAAGGAGCCCGAGCTTCCGGAGCTGGACGACGAGCTGGCCAAGGACATCTCCGACTACGAGACCATCGCCGAGTACCGCGACCACGTCCGTGAGGATCTGGAGAAGGAATTCAACGAGGAGCAGGAGTCCGATTACGCGACGCGCCTCATGAAGGCTGCTGTCGACAACATGACCGTCGAGATCCCCGAGCCCATGGTTCTGGCCAAGCTCGATGAGCAGCTGCGCAACTACATCTCCACCATGGGTGTCAGCCCCGAGCTCACCCGTGAGCAGGTGCTCGCCTCCATGGGTCTCGACGAGAAGACCTTCCAGGAGATCATGCGCCCGCAGGCCATGTTTGAGATCAGCACCGATCTGCTGCTCGATGCGATCGTCAAGGCAGAGAACATCGAGCTCGGCGAGGGCGAGCTCGACGAGATGTACCAGAAGATGGCTGACGAGTACAAGATGGAAGTCGACCAGATCAAGCAGTACGTTGACGAGAAGATCATCGTTCTGGATATGAAGCGCCGCAAGGCTGCCCAGCTCATCCGCGACACCGCGGTGGACAAGGAGCCCGAGGCGAAGGAAGAGCCCGCTGAGGCCAAGGAAGAGGCAGCCGAGTAATTCCCCGAAAGCTGTTTGGATTCCGGGCAGAACGGTTATGCTCTCTTGGATAAGCGAAACACCGAAAGGAGCGTACCATGAGTTTAGTACCGTACGTTGTCGAGCAGACCTCCCGCGGGGAACGCTCGTACGACATTTTTTCCCGCCTGCTCAACGACCGCATCATCATGCTGTCCGAGGAGGTCAATGACACCACCGCCAGCCTGATCGTGGCGCAGCTGCTGTATCTCGAAGCACAGGATCCCGATAAGGACATCCAGTTTTATATCAACAGCCCCGGCGGCAGTGTGACTGCGGGTCTCGCCATCTATGACACCATGCAGTACATTAAGGCGGATGTTTCCACCATCTGTGTCGGCCTGGCTGCATCGATGGGTGCGTTTCTGCTCTCGTCCGGCGCGAAGGGCAAGCGTCTGGCGCTGCCGAATTCGGAGATCATGATCCATCAGCCCTCCGGCGGCAGTCAGGGTCAGTGCACGGACATTCAGATCCAGGCACGGCAGATCCTGCGCATCAAGGATCGCCTCAATCACATCCTCGCGGACAACACCGGCAAGCCGGTCGAGACCATCGCCGAGGACTGCGAGCGCGATAACTTCATGACCGCAGAGGAAGCACAGGCCTACGGTCTGGTGGACAAGGTCATCTATAAGCGATAATCTGTCAGGGGAGGGAACCGCCGTTCCCTCCCTGTTTCAAATGTAGAAAATGTGAGGTTTTTATGGCCAGAAATGACGAAAAGAAGAGCGTGCGCTGCTCTTTTTGCGGGAAACCGCAGTCGCTGGTAAACCGGCTTGTTGCCGGTAACGGCGTCTATATCTGCGATGAGTGCGTGCGCCTTTGCATGAGCATCATCGACGAGGGCTATGAGCCCGAGAGCGTCTCTACGGCACAGGTCACGCTCCGGCGCGACCAGCTGCCGAAGCCGGCTGAGATGCGCGCGACGCTCGATGACTATATCATCGGCCAGGACCGTGCCAAGGTGGTGCTGTCCGTGGCGGTGTACAACCACTATAAGCGCATCCTGCGCGGCGACCAGGACAGTGACGTCGAGCTGCAGAAGAGCAACGTACTGCTCATTGGCCCGACCGGCAGCGGCAAGACGCTCTTCGCCCAGACGCTGGCCAAGATGCTCGACGTGCCGTTTGCCATTGCGGATGCGACCACGCTCACCGAGGCCGGCTATGTCGGTGAGGATGTGGAGAACATCCTGCTCAAGCTGCTGCAGGCGGCGGACTTTAATGTGGAGCGCGCGCAGCGCGGCATTATTTATATCGACGAGATCGACAAGATCGCCCGCAAGAGCGAGAACACGTCCATCACGCGCGACGTCTCCGGCGAGGGCGTGCAGCAGGGACTCCTCAAGCTGCTCGAAGGCACGGTGGTCAACGTACCCCCCAAGGGCGGACGCAAGCACCCGCAGCAGGAGTTCATCCAGGTCGATACGACGAACATCCTCTTCATCTGCGGCGGCGCGTTTGACGGCGTGGATAAGATCATCGAGCGCCGCATGGACAAGAAGTCCATGGGCTTCGGCGCCGAGATCCAGAGCGCCAAGGAGCGCAACCTGACCGAGATCATGAAGAACGTGCAGCAGCATGACCTGCTGAAGTTCGGTATCATCCCGGAGCTGATCGGCCGCATGCCAGTCATCACGGCGCTGGCGAGCCTGAGCCGTGAGGATATGGTGCGCATTCTCAAGGAGCCCAAAAACGCCCTGACCAAGCAGTATCAGGCGCTGATGCAGTTTGATAACGTCGAGCTGGAATTTGAGGATGAGGCGCTGGGCAGAATTGCGGATAAGGCGATCGCGATGGAGATCGGCGCGCGCGGCCTGCGCAGCGTCATGGAGGGCGTCATGACGGATCTGATGTACTCCGTGCCGTCGGACCCGACGATCAGCAAGATCACCATTACCGCAGCGTGCGTGGACGGCACCGAGCCGCCGCGCATCGAGCATCGGGAGCAGTGACCCATCGCGCCTGCCCCCGCGACCCCCTGAGCGAAAGAGGAATCTGAATGGATAACACAACTTCTATGGATCATGTGGAATTCACCGACCGGCGCAGCCTGCCGATGATGGCGCTGCGCGGCCTGACCGTGTTTCCGGGCATGATGCTGACCTTTGAGGTCGAGCGCAGTATGTCCATCGCGGCGCTGAACATGGCCATGAGTGACGATCAGATCATTTATCTGGTGCCGCAGATCGACATTGCGACGGATATCCCCACACCCGGAGGACGTGTACGGTGTGGGCACGGTCTGCCGCATCAAGCAGATGATGAAGCAGCCCGGCAGCAAGACCGTCCGCGTCATGGCCGAGGGCATCGAGCGCGGCCGGACGCTGGCCGTGCGCACCGATATGCCCTGCTTCGTGGCCGAGGTCGAGCCGCTTCCGGACGTGGCCGAGCGCAAGACCGCGCGGATCGAGGCACTCATCCGCCACTGCTGCAACCTGTTTGACGCGTATGTGACCGCGTCCGGCAACATGGCGCCGGAGTCGGTCATCAGTGTGCTTGGCAGCACGAATGCGGCTTTGTATCCAACTTCATCGCGCAGCACGTATTTCTGCGTCCCGAGCAGAAGCAGGAGCTGCTTGAGGACGCGGCCGAGCCGCAGATTACGCTCTCGAAAATGCTGCTGCATGAGACGAGTGTGCTCGGCCTGCAGCATCAGCTTGAGGAGGCGGCGCAGGACCGTCTCAACCAGACGCAGCAGGAGTATCTGCTGCGCGAACAGATGAAGATCATTCAGGCAGAGCTCGGCGAGGCGACGACCCGGACTCCGAGAGCACCGCCTATCGGGAGAAGATCCTTGCGCTGCACCTGCCGGAGGAATCCGAGCAGCGCCTGCTCAAGGAAGTCGACCGGCTCAAGAAGCAGCCGTTCGGCTCGTCGGAGGCGTCCGTCATCCGCAATTATCTGGACATCTGCCTCGAGATGCCGTGGAACACGCGCACGGAGGAAACGCTCGATGTGCGCGCCGCGCGCAAGGTGCTTGATGATGAGCATTCGGCCTCGAAAAGGTCAAGGACCGCATCACGGAATATCTGGCCGTGGGCCAGCTCGCGCCCGATGTCAAGGGCGGCGTGCTGTGTCTGGTCGGCCCTCCGGGCACGGGCAAGACGAGCATCGCCATGAGCATTGCCCATGCCACGAACCGCAAGCTCTCGCGCATCTCCCTCGGCGGTGTGCACGATGAGGCAGAGATCCGCGGTCACCGCAAGACGTACGTCGGTGCGATGCCCGGCCGCATCATCAATGGCCTCACGATCGCCGGCAGCATGAACCCGGTCATGGTGCTCGATGAGATCGACAAGCTCGGCAGCGACTACCGCGGCGACCCGTCCTCGGCGCTGCTCGAGGTGCTCGACGCGGAGCAGAACGATCACTTCCGGGATAACTTCATGGAGATCCCGGTCGACCTGTCGGACGTGTTCTTCGTTCTCACGGCAAACACGCTCGACACCATCCCACGCCCGCTGCTCGACCGCATGGAGGTCATTGAGCTCTCGAGCTATACCGATGAGGAAAAGCTGCAGATCGCAAAGCAGCATCTGCTGCCCAAGCAGCGCAAAAAGCACGGTCTCAAGCAGGCGCAGCTGCGCGTGAGCGACGATGCCATCCGTGAGATCGTCACGCTCTATACGCGCGAGTCCGGCGTGCGTGTGCTTGAACGCAACCTTGCCGCCGTCTGCCGCAAGACCGCCAAGCGCATCGCGCTCGGTGAGTGCAAGAGCGTGCAGCTGCGCGCAGGCAGCGTGGCCAATTATCTCGGCCCCGCGCGCTACGAGCCGGAGCGTGTCTATGCGCAGGATGAGGTCGGTCCGTCATGAAGGAGTCGGCGCAGGCCGCGCCATATCCGCAGCCGTGCACGGCTCGGATGATTTTATAAGTATCCACATCCATTCCCGGCCGTGCCGAAGTGGTTCAATCACGATCTGCACCGGCATCTCCGCGCTCACGTCGTTGCGCCGCGACCTCGCCATGACGGGCGAACAAGGCCGATAAGCCGATCAAAAAAACCATGGCCGCCATGATCGATCCGACGGTCATCATCCCGCGTGAGAACTTATCCCCGCCGTACGCAGCGGCCTTCGACCGACCATTCAACCTCGACGTCGCGTTATCCGCCGTTTTCGGCCGTCAGGCGGGGGAGGACGCGAAGCGGCTTGCGCCATGTCAGCAGATGCCATGGCTCAAACCTGAATAAGGCGTTTAAGTCCGTAGTCAGCCCGTCCGGCTTTCTGGCGGCTGACCTGCCGTGCATCGTCTTTGCTGGCAAGTCAAACGTCGGCAAGTCTCGACTGGTCCGTTTTGCCGATGGCTCGCAGCCCGGAACCGTCCATGTCGATAATTTTGCATCGACGGCCGCGTGTGTTGCATAACCGGGTTGGGTATGCTAGCGTCGCCAAAACACGCGCTTTGGGGCAAGCCATGGAGGATTTCTTCGCAGACCCCGCGCGCATCACCCTCGGCGTCATGATCGTTGACGCCCGCCACAAGCCCACGGCGGACGATGAGACGATGGCCGCGTGGTTTCATTCCACCGGCTGCCCGATGGTCGTCGTGGGTCCAATAAAGCTCCGGAGATCGACGCCGGCGTCTCACGCTCATCCGCGCCAAACCGTTCGGCCTTGCTAAGCGCGGCATGGCGCTCTGCTGAATATCGGCTGTCGGCGTTCCGGCCGGCTGTCAAACGTGCTGCTCGCGCTGGTGTTTCTGTTTCTGTATGGCCTGCTGTCACCGGGCGCTGCCTGCTCATGGTCGTTTTTGGCTGGAAAGCCCGTATCTGGCTGATGCGCTTTCGCATCCAGGCATCTGGCACTGGCCATTTTCAATATCATCCCGGTCTCGCCGCTCGACGGCTCGAAGGTGCTCTTTGCGCTGCTGCCCGATGCGGCCTATGCAAAGCTGATGCGCTATGAGCGCTATGGGATGATCCTGCTGCTCGTGCTGGTCGCGACTGGCGTGCTCGGCAAGCCGCTCACGACGGTGACGGAGGCTGCGTTTGACAAACTCTTTGTATTTGCGGAGTGGGGCTATGAACTTATCGGCATCTTCGGCTAAGCCGGGCGATCCAACTTATTTTCTCGAGGGCATCATCCACGACAAGAGCGAGATGGCGGATTTTGAAGGTCCCTTGAGCCTGATCCTGCTGCTGCTGTCGAAGAATAAGATCGAGATCCGCGACATCAAGATCTCGGACATCCTCGATCAGTATCTGGAGTACCTCAACGCCATGGAAAAGCTCGATCTCGAGATCGCGAGCGAGTTTGTGCAGATGGCGTCGTATCTGCTCTATATCAAGACGCGCATGCTTCTCACCGAGGAGAAGGAGGTCACGGAACTCGAACAGCTCATCGCCTCGCTCGAGCAGCTCAAGTGCAAGGATACGTATGCGGCGGTCAAGTCCGTCACGCCGATGCTCGAGGCCGCGGCGCAGACCGGGCTGCACTATCTGTCGCGCCCGCCGGAGCCGCTGCCGAAGGCGGCGGGGGAGTATCGCTACCGCATCGAGGAAGCCGATCTTCTGCGCGCGCTGCTGTCCGTTTTTACGCGCGGTGGTGCCGCAGCGACAGATGCGCTGCAGCTGGCAGCGCCCAAGCGCATCATCTACAGTGTGCGCGATAAGTGCCGCACGCTCATTGACGAGCTGCGTGAGCGGGGGAGCATGCCGCTCAATGCGCTCTACGGTCAGTGCGCGAGCCGCAGCGAGATCGTGGCGACCTTTTTGTCCGTGCTCGAGCTGTGCAGTCTTGGCCACCTGATGCTCTCGGAGCAAAACGGCGAGTATGTCGCAAGCTTCACGGGCGGCACGACGACGATATTCTGGAATCCATTGTTGAGTGAGAAATTTTTATGGAACACGACGAATTGCTTTCGGTCATTGAGGCCATCTTATTTGCAGCGGGTGATCCCGTGCCGGCATCGCGCATCGCGCTCGTCACAGGCGAGCAGACGCAGACGATCATCTCGGCAGCCAAGGGACCTTGCTGCGGCATATGAGGAAAACCGCTGCGGTATGCGTCTGGTGCAGATGAACGATCTGCTGCAGCTTTGCTCCGCCCCGGAGTATGCCGACTACATCCGACGCACGCTCGAGCAGCGCAAGCCGCCCAAGCTCTCGCAGCCGGCGCTGGAGGTGCTGGCGATCGTGGCGTATTTTCAGCCGGTCACCGCTGCAAGCGTGTGGTTTTATAAGCTCAGGCTGTATCCGGCGAAGAAAAAAAGCCGGAGAAAGCCGAAGAGAAAACAGAAGCCGAAAACCGAAACAGAGGAAAGCCGAAGAAGAAAGCTTCGACGGCTTTGCGCTCGATGACTGGCTGAAGCTTATAAAGGTTGCGCTGCGGCGCTCTCGGCCGGCAAAAACGGGGTGCGCGTGCAGCTGCTGCGGCTGGCAGTCGTATCCGCGCCGGATCCGTATGACGCCGTAATGGCGATATAACGCAGTAAACGGCTTTGTCGGTTCGATCATACCGTTTTTTGAAAACGAATTTAAGGTAAAGACGGAAAGACATTCAGACCGGCGTGGATTTTCACGGAGAAAAAAGCAAATGCCGAATTTGTCTCTCGGCATCCGTAAGACTCGTTGTCATCGCGGTGGCCTTCGGCGGCTTCGGATTTCTGAAAATTCTGATAAAAAATGCAGGATACAGGCGTATCCGTGAAAGGCCGCGTGGCACGCAATGGAAAACAACAAACTGAGCGAAATGATGCAGTCAACGATGAACAACATCAAGAACCTTGTTGACACGAAACAATATAGTAGGCGAGCCCATCGTCACGCCCGACGGGCAGACGCTCATTCCGCTCTCCCGCGTCAGCTTTGCCTTTGCCAGCGGCGGGTCGGAGTTTCCGATGAAGGAGAACAAAAACGGCGTCGGCTGCGGCAGCGGCGCCGTCAAGGTCGAGCCGATGGGCTTTCTGATCGTCAAGGATGACGGTGTGCGCATGATAAACGTTGCCGCCCGCCGGAACAAAAACCGCCTGCGTTGACCCGCAGGTGATCGACCGCATCGACCGATGTTCATCGACCAGCGCAAATACCGACAAAAAACCGATAAAATATCGCCGAAAGCGCCCATAATAAGCACCGCCCGTAACTTGGAAAGGGTGGTGCTTATTTTTGAAAAAAATGTTTCGGTAGTTGCTGCTGCTCGCCATATCGGCAATGTGCATGCCGCGCGGTTCTTGCCGATGACCGACACGATGCGGCACAGGCCGCCATCGTCGTGCATCCCGAGACCGGCGACGTTATTTTTGAAAAAAAGCCGATGAGCGCATGCTCATTGCAAGCATAACGAAGATCATGACCGCTATAGTTGTGCATAGAAAACTCCGATCTCTGACGAGCCGATAGTAATAAAACCCCGGAATGGAGCGCCATCGAGGGCTCGTCGATGTATGCGAATGCCGGCAGAGACGTACACGGTCGAGGAACTGCTCTACGGTCTGATGCTCGTGTCCGGAAATGACGCGGCTGCCGCCTTAGCCTGCACCGTTTGCGGCGACGAAAGCACGTTCGACAAAAATGAACGAAACTGCCTCCGGCTCGGCATGACCGACAGCGTCCTTTCCGCAAATCCCAACGGCTTGGATGCCGACGGACATTATTCCACAGCCCGAGATATGGCGCGTCTGACGGCTTACTGCATGGAAAACGACGATTTTCGCGGCATTGCATCAACAAACTGCGACCGTTATTAAGGGCGTACCTACTATAATCACAACCGCCTGCTGCGCAGCTTATGACGGCGCGGGTCGGCGTCAAGACCGGGTATACGAAAACCGCAGCCGGGCCGGACGCTCTGTGTCCTGCGCGCAGCGCGGCGCGACGCAGTTCGTGTGCGTGACGCTCTCGGACCCGGACGACTGGAACGATCACACGCGCCTGCTCGACTGGGCGTTTGAAAACTACGAGTACCGCTGCGTCGCCGGTGACACGCCGGTGTATGCCGTGCCGGTGCTCTCAGCCACAGAGGAGCTCTGCGCGGCGGTTCCGGAGGAACCTGCCTACCTGCTCGTACACCCGGATGACCCGGTGGTGCTGAAGACAGAGCTGCCGCGTTTCGCGTTCGCGCCGGTGGAGCAGGGCGCGCGGGCGGGCACGCTGACGGCGAACGGGCCGGATGGCCAACGGCTCTCTTGCCGCTCTGCATGCCGAACCCGCGGCGTTTATCGACCCGGGACGTTAAGACAGAGATGACCATGCAGCAGCGGCTGCAAAAGTGCATTTCTGAGGCGGGCGTTGCGTCCCGCCGCGCGGCGGAGACAATGATCTCCGCAGGCCGCGTGACCGTCAACGGCTGCGTTGCACAGCTCGGCGCGCAGGCAGACCCGGAGACCGACGTCATCTGCATTGACGGCCGTCCCCTGCCGTCCAGAGCGCCCGAAGCGGTACATAATGCTCAATAAGCCGCGCGGCTATGTCACGACGCTGCACGACGAGCGCGGACGCAAAACGGTGGCGGATCTCGTGGCCTCGGCGGGGGAGCGGCTGTACCCGGTTGGCCGGCTGGATCTGGATTCCGAGGGCTGCTCATTTTGACCAATGACGGTGAGATCGCAAATTGCCTCATGCACCCTCACACGAGATCACCAAGACGTATGAGGTCGACGTAGCGGGCGGCGATCTTGCAGCGGCAGCAGAGACATGCACGCCGTCACGGAGCTGGAGGGCTATCGTGTCCGCCCGGCGGAGGTGACGGTGCTCGCACCCGGGCGGCTGTCCGTGACGATCCATGAGGGACGTAACCGACAGGTGCGCCGCCTGTGCGCGCTCGCGGGGCTGCGCGTGCTGCGGCTTGTGCGCGTGGCGGAGGGAGGAGCTGCGCCTCGGCACACTCGCGCCGCGCCGGTGGCGTCCGCTGTCCGATGAGGAGGTCGCTTACCTGAAATCGCATCTTTGAGACGCAAAATTTTATGCAAGTTTTCTACTGAAAAATTGCAAAAGCGACTTGCAAAGTGGCTGGAATTTGCTTAAAATAAAAAAATGTTCCGCAGCTTGGCAGCAAAAAATGCGTATTTGCAAGGTGAACATATGAAAATGGATATATTGTCTGTTTTGGAGCATAAATTTCCCTCCTTTTCCAAGGGGCAGCGGACGATCGCGCAGTTTATTCTCAAGAATTATGATAAGGCGGCTTTCATGACGGCTGCGCGCCTCGGCGAAGTGACCGGCGTGAGTGAGTCGACCGTTGTGCGCTTCGCGGCCGACCTCGGCTACCGGGGCTACCCGGCATGAAAAAAGCGCTGCAGGAGATCGTGCGCAACCGTCTGACCTTGGTCGAGCGCATCGAGGCGGCTGAGAGCACCATGGACGGGCATGATGTACTCAAGGCGGTGCTACGTGCGGACATCAATAACCTTCAGGCCACGCTCGACGAGATCGATCAGGACAACTTTGACCAGGCGGTCGATATGATCCTTTCGGCGAAGCACATTTATATCATCGGCATGCGCACGTCCACGACGCTGGCGGATTTTCTCGGCATCTATCTCAAGCTGCTGCTGGATGATGTCACGGTCGTCAAAGAGATCGCTGCGCGCGAGGTGTACGAGCAGCTGCTGCGCATCGGCGAGGGCGACCTCATCATCGGCATCAGCTACCCGCGCTATTCCAAGCGCACGATCAGCGCCATGAAGTTCGCACGCGATCACGGTGCACGCTGCCTCGGCCTGACGGACGGCAAGGTTTCGCCGCTCAACGAGATCTCCGATGTGTGCCTGTATGCAAAGAGTGAGATGGTGTCTTTTCTCGACTCACTCGTCGCGCCCATGAGCCTGATCAATGCGCTCATCATGGCCGTCGGTGCGCGCGACCGGGAGCGCACGTTTGAGACGTTCCGCGAGCTCGAGACCGTCTGGAAAGAATATGAGGTGTATGGGACCGTTGAAAGCTGATGTAGTTGTGATCGGCGGCGGTGCGGCCGGGTCCATGTGCGCGCTCACGGCGGCGCAGCGGGGGCTGAATGTTGTGCTGCTCGAGCCGAACAAGATGCTCGGCAAAAAGCTGCGCATCACCGGCAAGGGCCGCTGCAACGTGACGAATCACTGCGATGTCAAGACCGTTCTTGCCAACATCCCGGGCGACGGGCGCTTTCTCTACAGTGCGCTCAACCGTCTTGGCCCGCAGGACACGATGGCGCTGTTTGAATCGCTCGGCGTGCCGCTCAAGACCGAGCGCGGCAACCGCGTGTTTCCGGTCTCCGACCGGTCGCACGATGTTGCCAACGCCCTTGAGCGCGCCTATGCGCACGCAGGCGGTCGGGTCGTGCACGCCGCGGCGACGGATATTTTGACACACGATGGTGCGGTCTCTGCCGTTGTGACCACGGAGGGTACCATCGACTGCGATGCTGCCGTCATCTGCACAGGCGGCCTGTCCTATCCGCTCACCGGCTCGACCGGCGACGGGTATCGGCTTGCCCGGCAGCTGGGCCACACGGTCACGCCCACGCGTCCATCGCTCGTCCCACTGGAATCGGACGATCCCTGGTGCGCCGAGATGCAGGGCTTTTCTCTGCGCAACGTGACGCTCACGGTCTACGATGAGCAGAATAAGGTCATCTATTCCGACCTGGGTGAGATGCTCTTCACGCACTTTGGCGTGTCGGGTCCGCTGGTGCTGTCGGCGAGCGCGCACATGCGCGACTTTTCGCAGCACAAATACCGCCTGTCCATCGACCTGAAGCCGGCGCTGGATGAAAAGAAGCTCGATGCGCGCATCCTGCGCGATTTTCAGAAATACGCCAACCGCGATTTTAAGAACGCGCTCTATGACCTCGCGGGCCATGCCATGATCCCGGTGCTCGTGCGCCTGTCCGGTATTCCGGAGGATACGAAGGTCAACGCCATCACGCGCGAGCAGCGGCATAAGCTCGTGGAGCTGTTCAAGCATTTTCCGGTGTCGGTCACCGGCACGCGGCCCATTGACGAGGCCATCATTACCTCCGGCGGCGTGTCGCTCAAGGAGGTCAACCCGCGCACCATGGGTTCCAAGCTCGTGCCCGGCCTGTACTTCGCCGGAGAGGTGCTCGATCTGGACGCCTACACCGGCGGCTATAACCTGCAGATCGCATGGAGCACCGGCTATGTGGCCGGAAGCGCGGTCTGCATATAACACACGAAAGGAAACGAACGTTTTGGATACACACATTACCGTTGCCATTGACGGCCCCTCCGGTGCCGGAAAAAGTACGATCGCCCGCGCGGCTGCGCGCCGCTTTGGCCTGATCTATGTGGACACCGGCGCGATCTACCGCACCGTCGGTCTCGCTGGCGAGCGGGCCGGCATTGACTGCGCGGATGCCGCTGCCGTGCAGACGCTGCTGCCGGGGTTGAAGATCGAGTTGGTCTATGACGCAGCAGGGGAGCAACGCATGCTGCTCAACGGCGAGGACGTCTCGGAGACGATCCGTCTGCCGGAGGTGTCGCTGCTCGCCTCGCGCGTGTCGGCACTGGCGGTCGTGCGCGCGTTCCTGCTTGATATGCAGCGTAGCCTTGCCCGCACGCACAGCGTCGTTATGGACGGGCGCGATATCGGTACGGTCGTACTTGCCGGATGCCGGGCTGAAGATCTTTCTGTCCGCCTCGGCGGAGTGCCGCGCGCAGCGCCGCTGGCGTCAGCTGCAGGAAAAGGGTATTCAGGAGCCGTATGCCGACGTGCTGCGTGAGCTTGAGCAGCGCGACTATGACGATACCCACCGTGCCATTGCGCCGCTCAAGGCAGCGCCGGACGCCGTGTGCACATCGACACGAGCGATCTCACGCTCGAACAGAGCATTGATGCCGTGTGCGCAGCCATCCGCACGCGCTTCGGACTGGAGGCGCAGACGTGAAGGAATGCATCGTTGCCAAGTCGGCCGGTTTCTGCTTCGGCGTCAGCCGGTCGGTGAAGAATGGCCGAGGAAATGCTCGCCGCCGAGCAAAACTGCTACAGTCTCGGCGAGCTCATCCATAACGACGATGTGGTGCGCCACCTGCAGTCTGAGGGCCTCACGGTCGCGGACGGACCGGAGCAGATCCCGCAGGGCGCGTCGGTCATCATCCGATCCCACGGCGTCAGCCGTGCGGAGTTTGAGGCCGTGCAGAGCACGGGCGCGACGGTGTATGACGCGACCTGCCCGAAGGTCAAGCGCATCCACGAGATCGTGGCGGAGGCCTCCGCTGAGGGGCGGCAGCCGGTCATCATCGGAGCCGCCGACCACCCGGAGGTGCGTGCGATCTGCGGCTGGTGTGCCGCACCGGTCGTGGTCAATGACGCCTCACAGCTCGCCGCGCGTATCGCTGACGGCACCATCGACTGTGCAAAACCGCTGACTGTTGTCATTCAGACGACCCAAACGCAAGAGAAACTGCTGGAATGTCAGAAAATTATAAAAAAAGAGTGTACAAACGCCAAATTGTTTGATACAATATGTGGTGCTACGTTTACACGTCAGACAGAGGCCGCGCAGATGGCCCGCACTGCGATGCAATGGTCGTTGTCGGCGGCAGCCACAGTGCAAACAGCCGCCATCTCTACGAGATCTGCTGCAGTGCGTGTGCAAACGTGCAATTTATTGAAAACGCAGCGCAGCTTGATACAAGCGCGTTCGTACATGCGGATACGGTCGGCTTGACAGCCGGGGCCTCCGTGCCTGCATGGATCATTAAGGAGGTAAAACAAAAGATGAGCGACGAGATCCTGACTCAAGAAAATCCCATGGAGACTGAAAATTTTGATGAAATGCTGGAGGCATCTCTCAAGCCTATATATAATGGAGAAAAGGTAACCGGTACGGTCGTGGCCATTTCCGCCACCGAGATCAGTGTCGATATCGGCACCAAGTATTCCGGCTTCATCCCGACCAGCGAGTTCACCGACGACGGCATCAAGGTTGAAGATGTCCTGCACGTCGGCGACAGCATTGAGGCGAGTGTTGTGCGCGTCAACGATGTCGAGGGCACTGCGATGCTCTCCAAGAAGCGTCTGGACGCCGTGAAGAACTGGGCCGCCATTGAAGAGGCGCAGGAGAGCGGCGAGATCGTTGAAGGCAAGGTCACCGAGGACAACAAGGGCGGCATCGTTGTGTCCGTCAAGGGTATCCGCGTGTTCGTGCCCGCTTCCCAGTCCGGCCTGCCGAAGGACGCGGCCATGTCCGAGCTCGTCGGCCAGACCGTGCGCCTGAAGATCACCGAGGTCAATCGCGGCCGTAAGCGCGTTGTCGGCTCCATCCGCGCTGTTGCCCAGAAGGAGCGCCGCGAGCGCGCCGAGAAGATCTGGAGCGAGATCGAGGTCGGCAAGCACTATCACGGTGTTGTCAAGTCCCTGACGTCCTACGGCGCGTTTGTTGACATCGGCGGCATTGACGGCATGGTGCACGTCTCCGAGCTGAGCTGGAGCCGCATCAAGCAGCCGTCCGACGTGCTGTCCGTCGGCGACGAGGTCGATGTCTACGTTATCAGCTTCGACGCGGAGAACCACAAGATCTCCCTCGGCTACAAGGATCCCAACGGCAACCCCTGGACCAAGTTCATGTCCACCTTCCAGGTCGGCGATGTGGCGAAGGTCACCATCGTCAAGCTCATGCCCTTCGGCGCGTTTGCC
>VOFC01002280.1_pt1 | contig 23573 bp, 7 predicted proteins | sample 5384161 | NCBI WGS metagenome assembly VOFC01 (sample SAMN12384722, study PRJNA508395) | human gut metagenome | isolation source: healthy gut B | host: Homo sapiens | reverse complement strand
TAACTACATAGGAAACTTTTAGAAGCCTGAATAGGCTAATGTAGTAGCAGATTTTTGAGAATATTTAAGGACTAATGGACCTAGCAGGGGGGATGTATACTTGAGAACAGGCAGAGATATATAACATGTTGATTGAAAGCAAGTGGCACAAAGAAAGGTAATTTTACGGCCCAAGTGTTTTAACTCGCAAAGCACAGGTGTAAGCCGTGGGCAGCTACCAAGCAACTCTTAAGCCAGCCTAATGGTTTGTACTGGAAATGAAACTAATAACTTTTAACTTGTGATGGAAATAGGATATGTAACCAAATGTAGTGGTGGCAATTTCCAATACTTAAAGTTTACTGAGTTTGAAGATTGGAGTTGAACTGCTGATAGCCAGACCAGCCGGTGAGATTGCCAGAGGCCCCATTGTTAACCAGCCTATTCCCAAAGAAGATTGAGGGGACTGACCCCAAAATTTTGTTAAGCCTTGTTTGGCAGATGCCCCATAAAGGCATATTGGAAGGTACTCCTTTGGCGGGATTGAGGTGGCACTGGTGGCCTGGCAGCATAAACCTGCAGGCACCAGTGGCCAATAAATGTCCCCAACAATTCTGCCAGGTATGTCCCTAACCCAGTACCCATTATGATTTAAAGATAATGAAGTGATTGGTAGGTTGGCAGTAACTAGAGATTGAGAATTTGACCATTAATTTGATTTTCTCCAATGACATTGGCTTGATGTTTAACAATGCCCAATTCCGCCATGTTTCTGGAAGGCCTAGTTTGCCCTGTTCTTCTCCCCTTTAATTTTACCATATTCAGGCGGTATGAGGGGTTACCAGGCTCATACGGTAGGTAGCGATAGCGAGATTTCAGCCCGTTTGGTGATAAGCTGTAGCCCTTGCCGCCATAACTGAGTAAAACAACAGGTTTTGTTACGGCCGTGTAAGGGCAGCTTCCCTCTAACCGCTAGAAGATTTATTCATAGGTACTCCTTGCATAATTTGGGAATATGTGTGTGTGCCGGTGTAGCGATCCTGACATTGGATGGCTAAATGTGAAGACTTTTTAAGCCCAGGTGGCAGGCTTTGATTCCAGCCAATGGCTTCTTGAGTCCTGACTAGATTTTGGTGAGACAGTGGTATTGACTGCAAGGTAATACGCTACCCGTTGAAGCCGGGTGGCACTTGGATTATTCATGGTAGAGGTTTTGCATTCCATAGATATAGTAACTCTTCACCCAGCGATATCGAGGTACAGCAATTTACAATAACAGCCATATGACACTTAATATATTCTTATGATTGGTAAACAACAACCGGCATTACAGGGAGATATGACAAACAGTAAATGAAGGTGGCAGTGCCCCCTGTCTTGCAGTTAATAATAACGCCATGACAAAGTGGCATTGCCATTAACTTGGTATTTTTGGGGGGTGCACCATTTCAGGCTTTCTTTAAGTAACTTAACAACCAGAACTTGGGTTGGCAATTTAAAGTGACCCTTATAACTACATAAATAGCATTTCTGGAGTATTATACAGCAACTGCCCTAACCAATGTGGCATGTTATAGCCGTTATTTGATAACTTGACTGTTGAGTTTCCAGATTTATTAACAAGTAGCAGCATTAGGTAGGAGCAGCTAACTATTTTGTTTGGGATTATACCCAAATGAATTTTTAGGAATTTGTTCCCTGTAACTAACCAAATATTAAACCCATAAATGATGGGATTAGGGGTATTGCCAAAATTGCCACCCTTTAAACTCCTCTTAGTTTTGTGCTAATACCCTTCAACATTGGTCTTGGCCAGATAAAAGAGGCTGAGTTGTATTCTGTTGATACCAATTTGGTGCCATTGTTCTGTTTATTAAGTTACGATTGACTTCATGAAGTTTGTATTGGTAAAATGTTTTTTAATTACCTGTTTAAATCCCTAAACTTTTTGGGAGGCTAACGCAAAGGTACACGCCTAATAACGGTGAGCTTAGTTGAAAGCCTTGCTGATTTAAAGACAGTACTCAAACTTGTGCGGTTAGAATTATAAACCGCAACCTAACAGCCATAAGTGGTTACAATAGGCTCCAACATTGACTTTGGTGGGTTTTGTTGGGTAGCTGTTAGTAGATGATTGTTTGGCAGTTAATTGGGTGGGGTAGCAGAAGCCTCGTTGGTTGTGGGATGGCCTCCAAGTGGTGACAACGAAGAGTAGCCGCCTTGTTTAGAAAGGGTATGAGGTTCCAATGCCTGGTAGGCTGGCCCCCGTGGGTTGTAGGTTTCGTTCCTGCAGGTGGCAGTATTGACAAGTGGGACTGGCTGGCCCATAGGTGGAGCAACGGCAGGATCCACTTAGTAGTGGTGCTTTCAAGGAGGTTGTGCCCTGCCTGGTTGCCTGGTAGTAACCGGTTGGGTTGCCCCAATGGTTTCTTCTTGGCATGAAGGTAACTTCTGCTGGTGACCCTGATATGGCTACTGGAGGTTGTTAAGCTATTAAGTGAGTATGGCGTTGGGGTTATGCTCGTGGAGGTATGAGGCCCCAACCTATTTTGCGGTTGTCAGCCCTTAGGCATTGAGTTTGGTTTGGTAGCCTTGACTGCTGACCTATTGTGAGTAACGTTGTTTATTGACTTAAGCTTGTTGAGTAAGTGGTGTTTGTGGTAGTGGGTGATTGATATTTGCGGTACCAGATGACTAACTTGGATATAGCCTTTCTCCCTTGGTTTAGCAGTGTGGGCTTAAAGTATGTAGGCTATTGGCAGTAGGCTGCCCGTTGCCAAAGCTTATGAGTAGCCCTTAATTGTATAGCAGCATGGTTTGTTGGCGAGTTAATGGTTGTGATTGGTAGGTGGTGGCTTGCCTGGACTCTGGAGTCCAGGGTGTGCTGCCTGCACCCTTGTGACCCCTCAAGTTGCTGCCAAGGGAGTTTGTTTGGCTGGGGAAACTGCAGCTTCAAGAGTGGCAGGTAGCAAACTGAAATTTTGAGTTGAGAAATGAAACTGCTATGCCAGCGGATGGTATTAACGGGGTTTTGTTGATCCAGAGGGGTGCGTTTGGCAACAACTGTGACCACTTTTGGGTTGGTAGGGTTGCTTTGTGTGGAATTTTAGTAATGAGGAATAAACTGATTGTAAGATTATGATTGCTTGATTTGAGTTGTACTGGTAGGAATTTCCTTTCTAAAATAACCAAACTAACTAGGTATGTTAAAATGGAAACAACACGTGTTTGGTGTAGCCTGGTTTGCGTGCCCGCTGGATGCCCTGGTAGCGCAAGTAGCATTTTAACCAGCTGAAGTTAGCTGTTAGCTGCAGTGACTCCTATAACCAAAGTAATAGAATTGGGTTGAGCTAGTTTTAGCTAAACTAGCTTTAATAGTATAGCTTCAGCCATTGTGATAAAACCATGTTGAATATTGAAGATATGTTAGGGTATGGTACTTTTTGAAAAAGCCCACTCTCTAAAATTTTTAAAAAGCTACCGAGGTTGAGAAGTATGCCCATGAGTCTTGAGGCTAAAGGTTGGCTGGTATGACGCTGAGGCAGCAAAAAGTATTGCCAGCAAGGGTATGACCTTGACCACTAATGGCGTGACCAACTGATTTAAAGTGTGGTTATTGCAGCACCTTCATAAGCATACTGCTCTTTTGCGGGGATGGTGCTTCTTTGGGTTTAAGCTATGCTGCTATAATGTTATTTGAAAGAAGCTAGAGGTACCTGTTTTAAAGAGATATGAATAACCAGGATGTTTACAACCAGTGACTGGTTAAAGTAAGAATTTACTGGTATTGCCCAAAACAGATAGCTCTAGGAGTTTGCCATGAGTAGAAACTTCATTGAAAGTATTCTTCGTTTCGATTGCCTGATTTCAAGCAAGGGGCATTTGAGGTTGAAGGGAAATTGGGATAACGGAGGCCTTCAACAGAATTTAAACCTCTAAGATGTACTAGCCATTTTGTACCCAGCAGGTACTTGGCTATATTCGAATGGCAAAAGTGATTGATTTTTGGGGTTTGCCAAATATAACTTTAGTTCAAGTGGGTGGCAGGCATTTTGAATAACTGGTGGAGTTAAAGACGGGGTGCCATAGTACATGGTTGGGTTGATAGCCTTGGGCAGAGAGACCGCCTAATAGGCTGATGGTATTGTCCCTGAATGCCTAAAGAGGTAAAAATCATTGTATATTAACTGGAGCAAGAATTCTAATACGTAGCCAGTAAACCATATTTCATTTGATAGAGCGTAACGTAAGTAGTTGATGAGTGAGGAGGTATGGTAATACCTAGAGCCTTTTAAGTACTTATTATTTAAAACTAATTAAAGTTGATACTTTTTATATATGAATTGGTGGTAGAGCCAAGTTTAATATAGAGTTGGTAAGGTGAAGGTAGCCAACTGTTGATGAAGTTGCCTATTGGGCATGAATGCCTGATAGTACCAGCTAACACCCTGGAGGAATAGGCATTGTGTAATGTGGGAATTTGAGTTTGGCCTTTGCGGTACCATAAGACCACTTAGCAGTAGCCCCAGAATACCTGAGCCTGCCTGCAGATTTGGCCTTAATAGTATAAGGAGGCCTTTGGGATGACAAATTTATATCTATTGGTGGTGAGAAGAGCAAACTCTTACCGCCTGAAACTGGCTGTAGCCAGCGATGGCCTTAGCCGCATTATAATGGCTTTTAAACTTTATTTGTAGCAACTAAAGGCAGGCCCAGCACGGTGAATTTAACTAAAAGCCTTGCTAAAGGGTGTATGTTGGGCATTTGTAGGGTTTTATTAGTTTGAAATCCTTGGCATATAAGCGTGTGCTGTGCGCCCGTGGTGAGGGAGAGATTATCTGAGTGGCAGAAGTAATGGTATTCTGTAACCTGAGTAACCATTGGTTGGTAGAATGCAGCATCCAGTTTATTTTTTTTCTTAACTGAAAGCTGCCACAAGGTAGCCCTTAAAGCATCCCATATGAGTTGGAGTGGCCCCACTAACTGAAGCCATGAAATAACCTGTGGGTTTGGTTTTTGCAGGCTCTTTAGCAACAACTTCAAAAGTTTCATTGCCTGCAGTGAGCTCAGAGCACCCATAATGACTAACATGTGGGTGAGGCACTCAGATGAGGTATAGCTTACCCCAGTGGGTAGTAACCCCTCTGTATTGTGAGAGCTGACTTTGCAGTATAACTCCATGTTTGTATGGTGAGTACTGCTATGTGGTTGCCGAATAACAAGTTGCACCAGCGAATAAGCAAGAGTTAGCCAGCTGGAGCCCAGTAGTAGAGTTGCCGAGGTATGGTTGGTGGCTAATGGAATTGTGAGTAATAACCCTGGATGAGATTGCTTATCTTGGCGGCAGTCTAGCGGCATGACTAGCCTAGAAGCCATGTTTAGCTTCTTCGAGGCCACTGTACACCCAACCGTAGATAGGGAAGGTTTTGTAGCCATGTTGCCTATAATGAGTGAGAGTAACTGGCAATTTAGCCGCAAATAATGAGAGGATGATAGTGCAAGATATTGAATAGCCCGTTGTGAGTTTGGTTGCCAGGTACTAATTCATAAGAGGGATTGTAAACCTTAATCTGTTGATAAGACCTCTGGTATGGGTTAAGCCATTTATTTGTGATTCCCATATTATTGTGTATTTAATGAATTATGACCCAGTGTATAGGTGATATGAGTAACTGGGTGGCTAGAATTTGTTATTTAACTATAAGGTTAACCTATGTGTATTTTTTTTGCATACTTTAACTGTGATTTTTGGAAGGTTGCCATACACATTTAAGCATGTAAAACTTGTTTTAAAAAACTCTTTGGTATAAAAACAGAAACTTGTGAGTTTGGTTAATAATAATACATAGTTTGACTATTTCAAGGTTTTAGCCCGAGCCAATTGCCATATATTAGCAACCAGGAAGGCTTATATTGCCCAGTAAGTTTTAAAGCCCGTTTAACTGGGTAATGAAAACTACCCATTTACGTGGTTGTAGAGTTGGATAGGATAGAGTTAACGCTATAAACTAAATTTCATAGTAGTGCCCCCATTGGTGTATGCAGGTTTTATATAATATTCTGCTGAGTGTGAGAAGGTTTGGTATTTGAGTTGAAGTTGGGGAAGAAGCTAAATAGCCAGTGGTCTGGTGTATGAGGGAGTTGAAGCCTCAACTGCTGAGAGTTGGATTATGAATAGTTTGATTTGGTTTTTTGATTGGTTGGGCAGTATTGATTAGCTTCGCAGTTTTAATTATTTAATATAGTAGCAGGTATATAAGGGATATATTGATACTGATAAATGATAACTATTAACGTTAGATTAGGAATAAAAACGATAACATTATTAAAGTAGAGATTTTGGTTTCATTATTCTCAGCCCTATTATATTGAGGTTAACGCTGGGAGTAAACTACTATTTTGTTTGGGCCACTAATGGTTTGAGGTAACGACTTGATTACCCCCAAACCATGGTATTGTGGTTTGTGGGGTATAGGGTAAAAGTAGCCAGATGGCTCCCCAACGCCAGAGAGCTAGAGCAAAACCCGTAACTAACGTTGAAAGCGCCATGTTGGCTGCTTTGGTAAAGCCAAGCAGGTAACCAGTAACCCTTTCTTTTAACCTGACCACTGCCTTTGATTACGATATTGCCTTGCTAGCTATAACTGATGTAGGTAGTACTACCAAAAGGCCCTAGCCTCGCCCTGTTGTGCCTTTGCGGTTTATAAACCATAATTACTGCTGCTTATTACTTGATATGTGCCGAGACTAACGTACTAACCATAGCCAATTTGCCAATAGCCATTGGTGACAGACCCGTTGGTGGTTGCCGGGTGGTAACACCAGCTGAAGGTAGTTGAGCTAACGAGCTGCGCCGCCGCAACACCCTGTTTTTAAGTAATAACCAGGTATGGTAATACCCTTGGCTCGCGCCTAGCGTTTGGCACCAATGCGTTTACCTTGCCCATGGCCAGATTGACAGGCCAAATGCCCCATTGGCGAAATTTAGGCTAAGCTAATTAGGTATTGACAAAAAGCTTACTGACGCAGGGGTTGCAGCATTGGCTTTGGCATTACCAAATACCTTTCCGTTTGGTAGGCAGTATAAGTAGTAGAAGCAAACCCTAACTGAGTCGCTGGCTTCTCTAAATTGGTTGCTGCTTACAAGCCTGCGCTATAGGTGGGTAGCATATATTAAAGGGTGAGGCCCTTACGTTTATGGCGCTCCCAATATTGGCCAACTGAGAGAAACTAGTAAGGGGTACCAACAACACTGGCTGCATGGTTTAACTCTTGTATGACTTTAAAGCATCATTGGCATTGGCATTGACTAACCAAGAAACAACCACTACCTCGCTAACTGAATAGATTGTGGTAGAAGTTTGTGCAGGGGTACTTAAATACTTTTTAATGTTGAGGAAACTTTACTGTAGCAACATAAATAACCAAAACTGATTTGTGGGTGTATTTGATAGCCAGTGCCCTTGACCTTAGTATGAGAGGCTTGCTGCAAAAATGATATAACTGATAAAGCATGCCCCACCCTTAGGCAGTATTCCGTAGCAGGGGATTTTGGTAACCTAATTTAAGAGCCCAATTTGGGTATATGGTATGTATTACATTTGTTGCTAACTCACAAGGTATGCCCGTCGCTTGAGGATGGTAGCCACTGTGTTTCCTTTTCATTATTCATCCAAGGGCGGCATTTAGCTTCACTAGCGCTTAGCAAGTATCCGAGTGCTACTGAATGGTTTTATTTATGAGATTAACCAACTATTCCCTGTAACTAAGTTATTAAGGAATTTTTTAACTGTACCTTCTATAAGCTTCGGCGAGTTAGAAGCGAGAACGCTTGCTATCTTGATTATTTGTCTCTAACTTACATTTATAAACAAATAAAGCGCAAGTTAGGGGTCAGTCTTTAGGGTATGATTTAACCTCATCTGCCTGATAGTAGGTATATCTTGGGGATTATTATTCCACTTGTTTGTGCTGTGAGGGTTTTAATTATTATAATAGACCACCCATTGACCAAACCAAACTACTGCCTAATTGTTTTTTGGCTGTCATAACCAGTAACTAATAATCTTTTATGGATTGTAAGCGAAGAAGGGAGATAGTGGCCGTACCAAACTCCTTAGTTAACTTTTGGTAGAAATTGTGAAGCTTTAAAGTAACAATTTTGGTAAGTATAGCGGAGTGGCCTAGTTCATAAGGCTACTATTATGTATATAGGCCAGCCTATTGCCGGACCCCTATATGGCCAAGGGCATTATTGGTATAGCTTCATGCACATTTGGTTGAACTAGGAGTATTGTAACAAGCTATTGGTGCTTGTTGGGTTGAGAGCCTTAAGGCTCCAGCAAAACCGACTCCTATTGCTTCGGCTGTGACTATTGGCGCATGCCCCCGGTGGTAGTAGCGGTATTGGCAGGTAGCTTGTGGTGGCTATATGACTTTGACATTGACGTTGTTACTTGACTGAAGATTTATGATTGCGCTTCTTCATTGCCCATATCAGCCCGCTAAGTAGGAAGATATATAATATGGGTTTTTGTTTTACATTAAAAAATGAGGATTATATAGGTGTTTAACTAACCTTGCCCCAAAAGGGTTTTGTATAACCCATTAGGCTGCAGTAAGATAACCCATTTTAACTACCCCATGGTATTTGCCATTATATTATTTTCTTGAAATTCACCTGTGGTATATTGAATGCCGGCCCGGGATGAAGGTGGCAGAAACTGGAGTTTTAAAGGAAGTAGCCACTTCGTAATTTGAGGCATGGGCATTGTGCCATGAGAGCAAACACGTAGGTATTGGTTGTGTAGCCATATTTGGCAACCAAAGCACTGAGGCAGCGGATGTATAAAAGCCCATAAAGATAGAGTATGTGACAAACAACCAGTAGTACTTGAGGTTGGCCTTTGCGGGTAATAGCTAGCCATTAGCAAAAGGTGAAAGCTGAAACGAGGCATGCCCTTATAAGACACTGAGAGGATTGCCAGAGGTAGCCAGGTTAGTGGTAAGGATGTGCGTGATTGCCGTATAACCCGGAGCTTACCTGGCCATAGCAGCCAGGGCTCAGATTGGGTGGCTGCGTGCCGCTGGTGAGGCCCTAGCTACACGCTGTTAGTGCCCCCACAGACTGGGTCGTGCTGTAGCAAGATAAGCCATGAGTCAGATGATGGCCCAGCATTGGTCAAAGTGATAACTCAGGGTATTACCATGGATTTGTGTAGTTGCTCAGCGTTTCATGAAGTAAACTAATTTGTCCCTGTGGGTAGCCTATAACTGGTAGGGTTGCTTGGCCATATTATATGCCAACATCTGATATGTGACTTTAAACTTAAAGTTTGCAATTGGTGGTATTATATTGCTTTTTTGTTCTATAGCTGGAAATTACTCATTTAAGCCTAGGTGTTTTGTTTGGGGTTGGATTATGATTGATATTTGGCTTTCAATTATTCATTTGGGTATAGGTTTGTGCTTTTGAGCATACCAACTTGGAAGAGTAGAAATAGTTGATTGAGGTATTGTAGCCATAGTTTTATTTGAGAATTGTGATGCTTGTAAGGCCCATTATGTTTTTGCTGTGCCTACCTAACAACTTTGTTAATATTTAAACCATGGTGTTTTAGTGCATAGCTAATGCCTTCAGTATGGCCTTATTGAAGCCAAGGTAGCCCCAGTGCTTCGCTGTGTTGTACCATGTACTTTTGAACTTCGCCCCAATAGATAACCTATTTGCGTTAGAACGCACGCCAATCACAGTGATGATTTGCGGATGGGTGCCACGCCTGGGCGTTGGTATTTCTTGCGCTGACTAGCCAAAATTTCTTTACTAACCCTATTGGTAAGGTAAAGGCTAACGGTGGCCAAAGCTAGCCCGAGGGTATTGTAATTAAGCCTAATAGCTAACCGCCTAACCCAGCTAGAAACCCAGGTTGCAGCGGCCCTTGGCGAAGCTTGTTTAGCCTTGATTTAGCAGCCAGCTAAGCTGCCCCCAATGGTGGGGGTAGGCTGGAGGCTTCTGGATTGGGTGTTTTGACCTTCAACCGATTTTGGTATTTAGCAAGCTACCCAGGCTTGTTATCTTCTTTGCGCCACCATGCGGTGAGCGCTTGTGAGATTTTGGCCGCCAACCTTGATCCATTGCAAGTTGGGTGTTGTACCAAGCTAACTGCGGACGCCTTGATTAGAGCAGTGGCGGAGTTTGTGGTAGCCAGCTGGCTTGTTGAAAGGCTGATGCCAGTATTGCATTGCAGGCTATAGTATTCGACTAACTGCATTGGCCCATCTAAGGTAAATTTAGGCTAGGTTTTGAGGATGGGGTGGTGCGTGTTATGGAGGTTATTCAGCGTGTGACTGGGGTGAGATTCAACAGCGCAAACTGTTGGGTTATGACTTGATTGGGGTGGTGATTGCTGCGCGGTTTTGGGCGTTCGCCATTGATTTGACTCTTCATGTTTTGGTATAGGTGGCAGGTGCCTTAACTATACCCGCCCCCCAACCAGGCTTGTCCTGGTAGCGAGGGAGGCGATTATGAAAGCTTAAAGATATTTGAAGAAGGTTGGTGTTTGGTGTGAATGAAGGTAAACTAACTTTCACGAAGTACCAAGGCTCCCAGGTAGATGGTGGCGAATTTATAAGGTTAATACAGGCATGGCTTCACACCAAGGTAAAACCAAGCTAAAAGCAGGTATAAATGCCTTTTTTGATTAGAGGTTGTAGTAACGAGCCATATTGCAAGCCAGAGGTAACTGTCGCGGCCTGGCGCGTAACTTCGCCTTACAATATGGCGGCAAACCGTTTTACGCCAGGCTAACTGGCAGTTTGTCGCTTCTTGCATAAGGCAGACAATTTGAGTAGAATGTATTTTTGTGGTAACTGCGGTATGTAAGTACGCCAGAGTTGACTCATGACGAAACCATTTGGAGTTTGGTACGATGGTGTTGAGCCACTTTCAAGTAGCTGCCTCAACTGACTAGCCCTGGCTTAGTAGAGATTGAGAGCCAAACTAGAATGAAGCTTCAAACAGCCAGCAATGGCATGGTATTTAGCCCTAGACTTAAGCCAGGCCGCGCCCTGTGATGCAGCACAGGCAGTGGAGGAGTTGCCCAGTCATTTGGCTGCAGCAATTTGTAACCTCCTGCAGGCCAGGCGGCAGCCAGCATTTTGGCGCATTGGTAAGCTCGTCTGAGCTTTCCACGTATTTGCCAGAGCGTAACCATTCTTTGGCCTTGCATTGGTATTGTTGAAACTATTTCTATTGCAGCAACTATTGGTATTCCTCCAATGAGTACCATATAGTTACTGAATGGGCCTTCAGATATAACCAAACACTTGAGAGAATGACACTTTAATAACAGCAGCGGCACTTTCAGAGCTAGCTATAACTAACTGGTATTATAATTTGTTTTTCTTTTTCTTTGGTGTTTGCCAATATTGTTATTTGCAAATATTTTGATTATAGCGGAAAGCGTAAAAGCCAAGAGAGCCAGCTAAAACTACTAACCTGGTGATATAGCTTAAAATGACTAACTCAACTACCCGGTAGGTAGAAAGGTGGTGTAAGGCTATGGGATGAAGTTGCTTAGTTGGGGATTGTGTATGAGATTTAGCAAGGAATGGGGTGGCAAGAGTTTGTATAACTTCACCCAGCTGCCTTTTGGCTGTAGGCGGGTAAGGTTTTCCAATTGGCCAGCTAACCAAGTAAGATTGGCCAAGTAAGGGGGCATTATAGTTTGTTTTGCCAAAGGGCCAAACCATAGTATTTCCATACAGCAATCCTCTTAACCAAATTTTGATTTTTATAACCGATGAGAGAAGATATTATAAAACCAGTTGGTGAATAACTGCTGGATAGCCAAGGGACTGGCACTGGTTTTGTAAATAGCCTATTGTAGTAGGGTAACCAGAGACTGAGAGCTTCATAGAGGTCTTGAAGCCATAGGTATTGCCCAGCCAACCCGTTTACCCCACCCTAGTCACTGTTCAGAATTCTCTTCCACAGATGGCGATGAAGTAGCCATGGCATAGCTGATGACCAGATCTCGTGAAGTTAAGGGCGCACACTTAGTTAATTTGTTGTGGCAGTGGTTACTTGCAGTGGCACGGCCAGTGACAGTAGGAGTTACGCCAAAAGAGCCTCTCTGCAGAAGGTTGGCTGAGGGATTATACGCCAGCTGTTCAATCTACACTGTATATTGAAAACAGAGAATTGGTAGATAAATCCTCAAATTCATGGTGCGAGTATGTTTGTGTTTAAATGTTAATTAGTCGGCCTTCGTATACTTTAGAGAGGGGTGGCTGCCAAGGCCAATGACTACTGGTGAAAATGAGGCTAAGGGTGGTATTTGGCCTGCAGTGGCTTCAGCCAGGGAAAGCTATGGGTGAATTACAGCCCCTGAGGCTAAAACCATTGTACTGCTCGCCATAGCCTTGAGCGTGGGTGTTGAAGCTGATGCCTTGACGATTTCGTTTTGCAGCAAACCGTTTTTTGTTGAGCGCAGTAACCATTCTAATATACCTTGACTAGGGAATGAAGTATAAATGAGTGCCTAATTTGCGGTGGCCTTAAAGTTTCGATAGATTGACTATGTGGTAGCTTATTGGCGGTTTTTCGCTTTTATTGAAAGTCCAACTATTGGTGACAACCAGGCAAGTAGCTTGGAATGAATGAGGTATTGATGAGAGTGTTTGAGGCTCGATCTTCTTTAGGTACCATTAGTTTTTTGACTTTATTCCTTGTTTGATGTTTTGTAGGTTATTGGCTTGTTTCTGATGCCAGACAGAGCGGCGTGATTACGCTTTCATGGTTGTACTGTGGAGGCTGCGGCCATAAGCAAGGATGGCAGCATTTTCCAGGCGGGCGCCTAACCTATTGTTGCTGAAGGCCATAAAGTTTGCGCCTGGTACCCTTCCAAGTATGTCCCTGAGGCATACCATAACAAAGAGCTAATGTAGGTTTGAAACCAATCAAATTACTTTAAATTTAAACATTGGGTTGCCAAGTATTTGTTAAATTGCGCTGGGCAAGAGAGGAAATCTTAATGCTTAGAGTAGCCTGCGGTGAGAAGGGAGCCTTGATCCTGGCACTGAGAAGAAAGCAATAACCTCTTGGCATGGTTTGTTTAACTGCATTGGGAGTATGCTTGATTGCCCTTATTGATATAATTGGCAAGTGTGTTGGTCCCTGTATATCGGAGGGCTCCATAATTTGGGCTCAGGCTACTTCTAATGGCTGATTCCCTCTTAGCTTAGGGATTTAAAGGGTATGTTGGTGGCAGGAGCGCCCCAGAGCCTACTGGTGGCTTCATGCGCCAGAGGCCTGGTGCTGGTACATTAGCGTGACAAGAGCCACCCCAAAGTGAGCAGGTAGCTGACAGATTATCTAGCGGTAACAAAAATTGACATTTCCCTGGTAAACTAGCTTTATGATGCTACTAGTTTGGTATTACTGGGTGTAATGGGTTGAAAGTGTTTTGAGAATTTATGTAGCATATCATTATGATGCTTACAGCTGCCTACTGGCGAGCCTGTATAGTAACCAATTGCTTAACATAGTAGTAGGTGTTGAGATGTGGAAATGAATGGTGGTAAGTAGTAGCATTGCTTAAATGACTGACCGCCAACTTGGTAGGGTTGAAATTGACTAACTCGGTAGCGGTAAGTAGTTTGTTGCTGAGCCCTCAAACTGTTGTTGTGAAGCGGCATTTTTTGTAACCACTTCTCTTGCTATGACATCCATTTGATTGAAGTTACAGAGATGAAGCCAAGCAGGCTAACTATTGGTTTGATATTATACTGAGTTATAGCAAGGCATTAAGAGCAGGGTGCCTATCAGGTATTGTTGTTCCATGACGGTTTTGCCAAGGATTGAGCTAACTTGGGCCCTTGTTGAGAGCTAAACTGGCTCATTGCCAGAATGATCCCTATAATACGCAGGTGAGATTGTTTGCCAAGCCTAACTCGGAAGGCACTTAGTGACTAACGATTGAATTTCCATAAAGCACTTTGGTTGATCTCAGTATAGTGAAATGCAGAGCAGTGGTTTGCCAATATCTTCTGCAGGGAGTGGCAGGGACTCTCAGGGTGGCAGAGGCTTGGGTGTACCAACACTCCACCAGTTTGGCAAACTGTTTTGGCTTTTTATTTTTGATTTGCAGTAACCTTAACGCAGTACTTAGCTGAAAAGCATTGAATGGCATGAGGCTGAGCCAGCGCATTCTTTGATGTTTAGAAACCACTTGGGTGGCAATTTACAGAAACCACAGATTGCAGGCTGAGGGGGAGGGAAGTAGAGGGGTGATTTGAGGAACTACTCACTAATGTTTGGTAGTTACAAATATTAACATAAGGGGTAGTTTGAAGAAACGTTTTTAAAAGGCAAAATATGGTGAAGTTGGCAATTATTTGTGATTAAGGATTTATGGTTTGGTATATAGCCCACAGAGTAGCCTTCTGCTACCCATGTGACTTTAGGCTTCTTGGCCCGTACGGCCACATTCTGCTTAAGAAACTGAAATACCTTTGGTGTGGGGTGGCCTCCCCAAAGTCCCTGAAGGATGTAACCCTTGCTTTTCCTGGGTATAAACCTTTTGAGGTATATTATTTTGCGCAGGGTGGTATAGTAATTGTAATTTGTAGAAGGTTTGGTAGGTGCAAGCTAACCAGCAGCTACATTAAGGCGTAGAAAGGGTGCCAAGGTAAATGGTATATGGGTGGCTTAGCTCGCCTTAGCTTGTTTGAGGAAAACTGGATGTGCTTTTCATGGTGATGCTGCACGTTTTATAAGGGGAAGCTGAAAACTTAGTGATTAACCCTTTAATTTATATATTGATGTACATTTATTAATACCCCAGCATAACCAAGCTTGGCAGTTATAGTTGTCTGAGATGCCCAAATTGCACAACCGATTATTCCTATAAAAGTGGTATAAAAGCTCCCTATTGCCCCGATTATACCAAGCCTTTTCGTTTACTTGAGACAAGGTAAGAAGTCTTCTGGGTTTAGGTAGAAACCATTTCATGTAGCTAAGTAGAGATATAAAAGTGCCCCCTAACTATTTACCCTGAGTTTAACATTAAAAGTAGCTAATATTTAGCTAGACACTTTGATTTGCCATTGTCATTAATATACCCATTATAAGTTAACTGAATAACTCAAAACCACTCATTATGGTTTGTAAATAAGCCAACACAATTTAATTTGAGTGCTAAAACCATTGGTAGCATCTTTGAAGGATAATGATAAAAACCATAACTTTAAAGGGTGTTGGTTTAGAAATAATAACCCCAGGGAGTGATGCAATTATTCCTGCTATGATTGCCTAAATTTGTTTTATAAATTTGCTTAAACAGACGCCCGTTGGTAAGGTAGTAACTGATAAGCCTTTGCTAAATACGCTTCTTGACATTAACTAGTATTTTGATTAAAAGGTTTTGGGAATGGTATATTGAGTTGGTTTAAAACCAAACTTAGTAGTTGTAATAACTGGAGTGAGTTATATTTAAAAATGCCAAGGTTTGGAGTTTTCTTATTGAGATAGCCTCCCTTGGTAGTTACCTAAATGGTTTATAGTTGTGGGTTTGATATGATTTAGTAGATTTAGTTTTGATAGTAAAACAAGCCCCTATGACATTGCTTTCCAATTTCCCTTGGGTTGCCCCTAAACAACTGAGGGCTTTAACCCCCAGCCTAACGCTTGGCGACTTATTACTGCCAATCTGTGTTTATAAGGCTCCCTGTTTGGTAGCTATATATTATTTCTCCCCTTTTTGGCTAACCAGCCCAATTGTGGGAGTAGTTTCCCTGGGTGATGACTGGAAAATGAGATTCAATTTCTTTGTTTTTAATGCTTTTTGTAGAGTTAACCAACTCGGAAGCCTTGCTGCCAGAATTTCTTTTTGGAGGCTTGTTACAATTTTATGTTTTGAATGGTGGCGGTAGCAGTTTGATGGTGAAGTATTTTAAAGCCTCTTCATTATATATTACTTGTTGCCCTAAAAACATGTATTTGTAGGCAAGCTTTGTAACTTGTGCCAAGTAGGAAGCAAGGAGGGCGGGTGGTGGGGTAACCCTCTACTACTCTTTAAGTAAAATTCCCCTGATTAAAGGTTTTTGCCAGTATAACAGTATAAGTAGCCGCCCTTGATTTGGTGGTAGAAACCAGCGAGGAGTTACACATAACCTTTAGCTAAAGTGGCTAATTTGGCATGGCCTGGTAAGATTTGTGGGTAGCATTTATAGCAGGGGCATGTGGTGGCCAAAAGTTAGGCTTGGAGTACACTTCCAGTGGCCAAAATTATGAGCAATCCTTGGCCAAAAAAGGGTTTGCCCAGTTTGGTTAGCCTCATTATGGATAAACAAATTACCGAAGCCCTGGGCAGGATTGCTGGTGATTACCTGAGCGGTATTAATTAAAATAAAGAATATTATACATTAAAATGCTTCTTAAATTTAACTTTGTTGTTTAAAATATTTAAAGCATTGTTTCATTGATAACCCCAAATGATATTATTATGAGTTGGTTGTATAATAGGTAACCATTATAAATAACCTCCATTGCATTAGTTGGTAAATAAATGGTAATTTGAGATATTGAGCCTGTAGCCCTAATTGACTGTTAGCCAAAAGCCTGCTAACATTTGAGAAGTCATTGGTTTTGGCTTTAAACTTTAAAACTTACCTGGTAATTTGGGTGGATAAGCCAAGGCCATGACTGCCCCCAAGGTGAAAGCCTCCTCAACTCTGTACTTTCTGAAAATGTGCCCATACCCATGCTTTCTGTTGTTAAGTTTAAAGCCAGATGATAACTACACTGGATTACCATCGCAGAGCCTAACGTTTTAGAGTGAGTAGTACTAGGTGATTGTGGTAACTGAGCTTGTTTGTACTAACCAGGCAAGCCTATATTTGGGCAGGTAATATGGTTGTATATAATTGATGAGTTGTTACTGTTTGTTATAATTACCAGTTGTGTGTTAAGCGAAAAGGTAACACAAAATGGATGCCCTTGCTATTACCGGCAGGTAAAATTAACCAGGGTAGTTTGCCGCTTACTTTTAAGCTTGATTGATAATGTTCAGGCTGAGCGCTAACTGACAAGCAGGCAGCCCCAGTTTGCGGTGACTAGGCTGAGGCCTGATTTGTTGAAACCCTTTTTTGAGGGTACAGCAGCAACGTCCCAAATGAAGGAACAAGTAGATTTTAACACTTTGGCCAAAACCCTTTGGTTTACCAGCAGCAGCCAATTTGTTGGTGTTGTGTGGCGAGAGCTTGACCCTTGTGTTTTGATTTGAAGCCCTAACCATTTGGTGAAGCCCCTGGATACTTGGGTGGTTTTGTAACAAAGCCACAAAAACCTTACCCCATGGTGGCTATTACTTCAGCAGCATGCTCACTATTTGAGCTCTGAGTAGCTTCAGCTACGCCAAGAAGCTTGGCCAGATATTGTACTGGCACCGGAACCCATTGGCACCCCCACGGATAGCCGTGGGTTTCATGGCGGAGGCTGCGGCGGCAAAGCCAGCCAGCTATTGTGCAACCGGCCCAGCCAGGCAGATACAAGTAGGTGCGTTGCCAACGCTTGGCAATTGCCTATTTGCAGTGCTCCTTAACTCGGCAGCCTTTTTAACCTATTGTGTGTTTGGTTTGAGGTGTGATAAGAGTTGGTGTCTCGCCTTAAAAATGCCTTGGTGTTGTAGGTAAGCCCTATGATAGTTGAATAACGTATTACATAGGTAACCACTACGGCATTTTGAGGTTATGTTGAGCTATGGCCCAAGCCCATATTGCCAATTTGTGGTAGCTAGGCACTTGTTGATTGACCTTGTTGGGGTTGGGGTTGAGCCGCAGTTTGGCCCTTAACGTTGAATTGACTGCCTTGAAACTAGGCAGTTTTGAGGTTGCGGGTAAAAGCAGAGGTATAGTGACTTGTATTTGAAACCGTTTGTGTACCAGGCCTTAAAGGCAAAAAATACACCAAGTTTCTTAGGTTGTATTACCCCAAAGTGATAGCCAGTTCTGGTGGTAGTTGCTTAGAAGTAGGGGAAGTAAAGCAAGTAATGACCAGCAGGATAACTGAGCATCCAGCCTGGTGACCCTATATTGAAAGCTATACATAGTTGTAAAAACTAAATTCTGTTAACTATTTTGTTTGAAGAAGCAGTGAGGTATTCCAGATAATGTAAAGCCAGAAATTATTGGTAACAAGGGATGAGTTTAGCAGTATCCTAAATCCCTTATACTATTGTAATAAGTATAATTTGAATATTGACTAACGCGACAGGTATAAAGTTCCTTCAGTATTAGAAATAGTGTGAGCTAGCAGTTGGGGTTGCTTGACCATGAAGCCAGAAGGAGTCATTCATGTTTATTTGCTGCAGTATAACTGGTACTTCTTTCAGGTTAGGGGTTTTGCCATTGGTGATAAGTAACCAGTAGGGTGTAAGCTAGAGTTAGATTTTTTGTTGCTTAGTTGACTCGTACTGCGGTAACCCATAGAAACTGTCTTAGCAGCCCGGCTTGGCCAATACATGTTAGTTTGAAGCCCATTATAGGCTGGATGGGGTTGTAGTAGTAGTGAGCCAACTGAGGGTATGCCTTGTTAGCACTTCAGCCGACTTGCGGAATTTGCTAAGTACCTATAAGCCCCACTTGGATTGAGGCAGATAGTTTGACCCTTGTTGGTTTCTTGGGTTAAAGTTGCGGTGACAAACTAACGGTAACTGGTAAGTATTATTATTCACTTGGTAGTTGGTATTATTGGATATGACCCATTGCCTAGTATGAAGTTAAAAGGAATTTGGTTGTATGGTTATGGCATTGCTGAGTATAACTTGTGAAGGTTGTGAGGGGTTTTAGTAACCCCAGTTGTAAAGGAAGTGGGGTTTTGCTGCTTCATATAAACTAAGATTTGAGGGAAAACTGCAGCTGAGTGAAAGTAAGCAGGATGGTTTTACGGTTTAGCCTAGTATGAGGTCCTGGTATGAGTTATGAGGATGGGGTTGAGGGTACTTGTGACGGTAAAGCCCAGCCAGTAGCCAGTAGAACCTTTTTGGCAGTGAGGTAGGGGTTGGTGCGAACTCTGTTGAAGCCACTTGAGTCTTATTCCACTAAATAACTTTTGTTTGGTTGAGTTAAAAACTAATGACTGGGTGATCCTATGGCAGTGAAGTAAGGTAGTATTTGCTGTGAGGCGCTGACTTATGGAGTTGTACGCAGGCCACCCGGTTTGGCTGTCCGTATTTATAGGAGGCTGGCATTTGGACCAGATTTAGTAGCAGCACAGTCCTGTGCGAGCGAGGAGTGTAACTAGCAGTAGCTGCCAGTGGGGGCGGTAAACCTAACCAAAGTAACTTATTTTGCACAACTGCAGCTAGCTCCCGCTGATTAGTTTATGAGATTGCGCAGACCTAAGCTGCCAGTACCCAGCGCCAGCAGAAGTTTGCACTGATTAGCAAAGTTGGCTTTTCTGTGATATTTGGAAGCTTGACATTTGCTGATATTACCATTGATTTTAAAGTTTTGAGATGGATTGGGCGGCTGTGAGATTTTACTTCGACCTGTTGTAAGCAAGCCCAGCCTAGATTTTGAGGCAGTGAAATTTTATTGCTAGCCAAGCATTTTGAATGAACTAGTTTGGTGCCCTGGCTTGAGCTGTTGAGAGTGTGATTACAGCAGTGTTGAGTTTTGGAGGTGGCATGGAAAGACGACCCAGAAGCAGAAGGGAGCGCAGTAGTAGCAGAGTAACTTCTAATTTGACCAGTTTAACAGCCAAACTGGGTTCGAGTTGGCTGGACAGGATTGCTTGCTAACCAGCATGGTTGTTGATGAATGCTGAGGCAGCGCTAGCCAGCAGACATGAGCAGCATGGCAGAAAAGCTGGGCAGTAGATAACTGGTTTTGTTAGCATAGAAGTATTATGACATTAACTAAAACTAACTAGTATAGTTACTTTCATGGGGATTACTACTGGCGTATGTTGATTTAACTTGGTTTTAGTGAGTTAAATTGCCAGCCAGTATTCTTCAACCATGACCTAAGTACCAGCCCTGTTCAAGAGTGATGGCAGATCTGTTGGCCTTCGGCCTTAATTCCAGTAACTGTATTCGCCAAGATTTTACCAGCTGCTGTGCGCTCAACGGCGGTTTGGTTGTTCTGCGGGGATATTGCACTATGGCCAGCTAGCGCATGAAGCACTGCCAGTATTGCCTTCACTAGAGTATTGGGGATGAGATAGCCATAAACTGGATTGTGGGGAGTTGTTAGCCCATGCGTATTTACGACCGAAACTATTGGCAAGCTGCCATAATTGCCTTGCGCGTAGCCAGTACTGTTGCTTTCAACAGCGCTGGTAAGGTTTGATTGCTTTGTGCGCTGCCGACGCCCTTAGAGCAAGCTGGTGGCGAGTGAGCTGGGGTTGGGGGTTATGCCATGGTTTGCCAATGGCAATGACCAGCGGTACTTGCGGCAGAATGGTTAATAAGATAATGGCGTACTGTTGTGCGTATTTGGCCAACTGAGTAAATTTTTGGGCATAACTAGATAACCGTTTCACCAAGAATGTAACTATTTCAACACTTGAGCAGTAACGCAGTTTGTGTGATGAAAGGCGAAAGTATTGTCTTCTTCTTGAATTTGAGAGAGACTGAGCCATTAAGCAGGGGTGAGTATGGAGGTTGCCTCCATGACTTAGCGGCTGTAAGCCTGCCAACAGATTACAAGCTAACAGAGTTTGGTGAGCTACGCCCGTATGCTGGTGAGCGTGGTAGGCCCCAGTGGGAGCTGACCATAGGTGGCGTTGACAAGTATCTCCTCAGAGGCAGGTAGTTTGGCAGTGCTAAGCCCCATTCCTTAATGGAGCAAAGCCATTGACTCCAACCTTGGAGTTGTTCAAAGGCGCCATGTCAAACCTAGAGTGATTGTGTTGTCTGCGGTTTGGTAGCCAGGGCGTTAGCTAACCACGAATTCTTAACAGCCCCACTATTGCGTGGCCCGACGCCCGTATCGGCTTTAACCTGCTGCTCTTTGGTGAGCTGTGCCAGAGCGGTGCCTACGCGCTGCTGTCTAGTTTGCTTTGTGGGCAGCTACTTGGGTGCTCTTAAAGCCCCTGTTTGCCTTGACTGCAAACTTGAGCAGCAGCATTGGTGTGCCCCACCAGGTGTGCTTTGCGCAGACCCGGCCCTTGCAACTTTAGCAGTAGCTACTGGGATGAAGCCAGTACTCATGGCCGAAGCCATGGTATAAATAACCCCTTTTTGAAGAGGTGAGTTAAATGCTCAGACTCTTTGTTGAGCATTAACTAGCTGGTTTGCCAGATAATGGATGTGCCCTGGTAGCCAGAGAATGCTGCCCTATTTGCAGTTTTGTGCTCCAAGTTGCGGTAGGGCAGGCAGTAGCGGCTTAGGTTCATTTCTTTAGCAGCCCGCACCTTGCGGAGTTGCTGCCAGCTATTTTATTGGTTTCGTAGGTTGTTGGCTGGTAAGGGCAGAAGTTGGCAGTAGAGATTCCAATTCTTTACCCCTTTTATAGAGTGCTCATGTGTATAGTAAATGATAACTGAGGCAGAAATGAGATTTGTTGTGCCTTAGCATTAAGCCGTTGCCTGGTTGACGTTAGCCGTTAACTTATTGGCAAGCTGCAGAGATGTAGTTAAAGAGTTTGAATTTCAAACCACTTCAAAAACAACAACGCTGTCTCTGATCTAAGGCTCTTCTAGGTTTGGGGTTGGCAGGGGTAAGTTGCTTGGTGGCTCTCCCTTGTTGGTTGTTGCCAGTTTGTGCTGACACTTGAAGAGAGTTGGTGCCGGTTGCTTGTTGCAGCACATGCGCCAGCAGCCATGGTGGCAGAGGCAGAGCACTTGAAGTAGCCTCCCAGCTAACAGCCTTTACATGGTATTGGTACTGCAGTGAGGCATTTGCGCTAATGCGATAGCTTAGCGCCGAGTCCTAGCAACCTAGTTTGCCTTGACCATAACGGCATTTGATGTGCCTCCAGCCAACGGCGGAAACCCTGCATGATATTGCCCTGGAGGCTTTGTGACGACGGCGGTGCTACTTGCTGTGTTGGGTAGAAGTGACCCTGGTGATACAAAACTGATATCCAGATTTGTGAGCTGAGCAATTTTACTTTTAAGCCAAGCCCTTGATGGCGGTGTGCAGTGGCCATTAGCGATCCAACTTGCAGACTAACCTGGATTAATTAGAGTTGCGTTGGATATTTGCTCGAGTTCTGGTTTTACCAAAGCATTGGTAGCATTGAGAAGTCTTAGCGAGTTTACAGCTTTTCTATAAGAGTCTAAATGACCAACCCGTTGTGGTAAGGGTAGTACTCAAGTTAGTGAAAGACTGTTTGCGGAGGTACCGCCACTTGCACAGTTACTTTGACGAGGCCAAAATACTTTATTCAATTGATAAGACCTGGCATGTATGGTTTGCCACTGAGAGTTGGGGTACTAATGTACCAGCAGCCTCTACTAGAGTATGAAAGTAACCAGGGCAGAAAACAATAGCCCTTTTGGATAAACTACGCTAACTTGTTCATTACTGGAAGCCCAAGGCCACCAGTGGTAATTGATAACACCGTAATGTAGTTTGCATGTCCTGCCAATATAAGTTTGGCATAGAGAAGGTGGCCAAAGCCATTGCCAGAAAGAGCCTTGCTCCCACTTCTTTAACTTCTGCTATTGCCATTGCTTAATTTCACAGGCAGTAGCATTCTGCTGGAGTAGCATTGTGTAAGGGTAGCTTGATTGGCGCGTTACAGGTCTGTACCCTTGATGTTGGTTTTTGAGCAGAGTATACTAATGGCCGTCCCGTTGCCTCTGTGTGGATGCCTGGTTGTGCTAGCTCATGCCCTGTGGCGATTCAGAGGTTGGTAGCCCAACCTTTGGCCCAGAAGTTTGCCAGCGGTGGCCAAGCGGCCCTATTGCGGTGTCCCATAGCGGTACTGTTGCTTCTTCCTAGGTAGCCAACCAACATTGGTGCGGTAGCCAAGCCAGCCGTTTTACTTATTTTGGTGGTAATTTGGCTAACCTGATTGAAACAACTGTATTGCTAATTTGGCGTGAATTCCTGGCAGAGGCAGAGCATACTTGCCGGCAGCCTTGTTGCTTCTTTAACACTTAGGTTTAGCATTGAAACTTAGTTTCTGTGTTCAGTGTTGAGGTGACTATTTGAAACGTGACAACGAAACTAAGTCAACTGCCAGCATTGGTAGCGGTAGCATTTCACGCCAGCCACTATGCCAATACTTGCCAGATTGCGTACTGGTTGGGGTTGGTAGCGGTGAAACCCTAGGTTTTGCGACCATCAGCAGTTGGTAAGCGGGCAGCGTGGTATTACATTAGCCTGTTGCGCAAGTTAAATAGCGAGAGTGTTGGCAGGAGCGCGAATGACAAAAGCCAATTCTGAAGCGCGTTTGTCGTTGGCCAAGGCTTCGGTGAAAGCCTGCAGTATTGTGGCGGATTTGCCGAAAGCAACCTGGTTTGACCTTTGAGCATGTTTGCTGGTAGGTTGCCAGCAAAGCTGCGAAGGCATTATATAAGCACGGTGGTTTGTGTGACATGTTGCCCAGTTTGGTTTAGAGCATTGCTTGCGGCGGTAGCA
>VOFC01003231.1_pt1 | contig 23586 bp, 33 predicted proteins | sample 5384161 | NCBI WGS metagenome assembly VOFC01 (sample SAMN12384722, study PRJNA508395) | human gut metagenome | isolation source: healthy gut B | host: Homo sapiens | reverse complement strand
AATCTACTTTCCCAGCAAAGGCGTCCGCTATATCGCTGTCAATGACAATGTGGACACCATCAACGGAGAGAATGAGCTTGCCCCATTCCTCAACATTCTGAATGAAATGCACGCCCGCCAGACCAGCAAAAAGGTAAAAGCGGCCATGCGGACACGGTTCGCAAATGGCGCACACTATGGAGCCTATGCCCCGCTGGGCTATGTCAAAGACCCAGATAAGAAAGGCCATCTTCTGATTGACTCGGAAACAAGGTGGATTATCGAAAAGATTTTTGACCTTGCCGTTCATGGCCGGGGAGCCGCCAGCATTACACGGATTTTGGTCGAAGAAAAAGTACCTACTCCCGGCTGGCTGAATTTCCAGAGATACGGCACTTTCGCAAATATCTATGCCGGAGCGCCGGAGGAAAAAGCCTATGCGTGGACGATAGCGCAGGTAAAAAGTATTCTGAAAGAGGAAACCTATATCGGACACAGCGTCCACAATAAGCAGACCAACATTTCATTCAAAAACAAGAAGAAAGTACGCAAGCCAAAAGAGGAATGGTATCGTGTGGAGAACACCCACGAAGCGATTATTTCCGAAGATGTGTTCCGTCAAGTACAGGAGCAGATTTGCAACAGGCGCAGACGACAGAAGAATGGCACAACGCAGATATTTTCCGGGCTGGTAAAATGTGCGGACTGCGGCTGGTCATTGGCTTATGGTATAAACAGCCAGAACAAAAATCCCTATGCCCACTACCATTGTAGCAAGTACGGGCAAGGATTGCACCAGTGTTCCATGCACTATATCCGCTATGATGTGCTTTACGCCTATGTCCTTTCCCGTCTGCAATACTGGTCTGTGCTGGCACAGCAGGATGGGGACAAACTTCTGAAACGGCTACTTAACGCCAGCGACAAGGAACGCAATACTGCAAGGAAGCGGCAGACAGCCGAACTGAAAAAGGCGGAAAAGCGCAAAGCAGAAGTAGACACCCTGTTTGCAAAAATGTATGAGGACTGGTCTGCCGGACGCATTACAGAATACAATTTCAATATGCTGTCCGAAAAGTATCAGGGCGAACAGCGAGAATTGAACGCAAAATTGAACGGCTTCACGAAGCGATGGAGACCGCTGCCCAGACAGCGGTTGACGCTGAAAAGTGGATAGGTCTGATGAAACAGTATGTCAATCCCACAGAATTGACGGCTGAACTTCTGAATACGCTGATTGAAAAAATCCTTATCCATGAAGCGGTCAAAAGTGAGGTAGAAATCTTCTACCGCTTTACCATTCGTCGGGAGGATCAAAATATCTGGAATCGGGCAGCAGAGCGGGATTGTGCGGACGTTCATCGTCAAGCGTCGTTTCTTCTCCGTGTCCGGGGCAGATGTGGTAATCGCCGGAAAGATCGCGCAGGCGGGTAAGAGAGGCTATCATATCCTCGCGGGAGCTGCATGGATAATCGACGCGTCCGCTTCCCATATGTAAAAAGGGTGTCGCCGGTAAAAAGCGTATCCTCACACCGATACACCACGCTGCCGGGCGTATGTCCCGGGCATTCCAGCACCGAAAAGCGCAGCGATCCGGCGCAGATCGTGCTGCCTTCACAGACATACTGTGTTTTCGGCGGTGGAACGAAGCGGAAAGGACCTATGTTGATCCTTGCGTCCAATCCCCCGCGTGAACGTACACACACGCCCCAGTTTTTTTCATACAGGTGCCACAGTCCGCGCACATGGTCGGCGTGAGCGTGTGTCAATAAAATGACGTCGGGCGTCAGCCCACGCTTCTCCAGATCCGCGCAAATGCGGCGGCTTTCCCCGCCGGGGTCGATCACGGCGCAGCCGCGGTTATCGGGCGAATATACGATATAGCAATTGGTTTTCAAAAAAACCGACAACGAGCTTTTCAACGATCATAGTTCGTCACATTCCTTTGTCTCCGGTATGCCGGAGTTTTTGCTTACCGGGAAGAAAAAATGTGAGGAAGAAGCACACTGCAAGAATCCCCAGCATAATAAGAGAGGTTTTGGGAAAGGAGGCGGCATAGTCGGGCACGCCTCCGCGGCTGTCTATCACGCTCAAAAGAGGGATCAGCACAGCAGAGATCATGGCAGCACCCAGATTGGAGATGGTGGAAATCGCACCGGATGCCGTGCCAGATCGCTCCGCCGGTACGGTTTTCAGCGCACAGGCGTTGGGCATGCCGCCAAGGATGGCAATGCCGACACTGGAAATCACGGCGGACAGGAAGAAGACCCAAAGCGGCGTATCTGCCGAGGACAAAACTAGCATCCCCACGCTTACCAGCCATGTCGCCGACCCGAACACCGCCAACGCTCGCGTCGTAAAACGGCGGTTGATTCGATTCAGCCCTAGCGAGAGCGGAAACCCTGACAGAAAGTACACTGTCAACCAACTCCCGGAAACCGTGGACGGGAGATGAAGTCCCTGAGTAAAGTAATACGGAACGGCGGTACAGCAATAGCATTTTACGCCGTAAATGAAAAAAGCCAGTAAGCGCCGGGATAATAAAGCGCCGGTTTGTCAGCAGCGAAACATCCAGCACCGGTTCCGGAGTTTTCTTTTCCCTCCGGTAGAAGCATGCCAGACATATAAGACTTACCGCAAGCAGCGCCGGGAGAAGAATGCCGTTCCATGAGTATTGCGTTGTAAGCGTTAAAAGTGCCAGCAGCGCACCAACGCCGAAAAAAAGAGCAACATCATACCGGCAACATCCGGCTTGCTGCGCCGCGGTTCTCCATACGGGCCGGAAACGCTGAGCCAGACGCACAGACCAAGCAGCACTAGCGGAATTTCACTGAGAAGAAAGAGATTTCTCCACACAATTTTTTTGAGAGCGCTAGCCCGACGATTGCCGGTCCAAGCCCCGAGCCAATACAAATGCACGCCGCCAGCACGGCAAATCCGCCCACCTTTTTTTCTTCCGGGGAATTGGAGCGAGATATACTTCATTGCCGCGGGAAGCGCGGCGGCGAGACTGATCCCGCCAAGAAAACGTCCCAGACAGAAAATCAAAAAGCTGTCGGTAAAGGCGCAGATAAGGTTGGACACCGCCGCACAGAGAATGCCGATTTGGAGCTGCGTCCGTACGCCGCGGCGGTCCCCTACCCAGCCAAGCAGTGGTGCAAGAACGGCGCTCGCCATCGTACCTGCCGTATTGATCCACGGAGCCTGACGGCTGGTCAGACCGAACGAATCCGTGATATACGGTATGCCGACGCTGGTGATCATACTCAGCAGCGTGATCACGACCGCAGCGGTGAGAACAGGGAGAAAATGGAGCCACAGTTTTTTCTCCGAGTGCATAAGTGTTTCCTCCTCACGGATGAACTACGGCGGTCAATGGGCAGACTTTGCGCCGCATATGGAAAGATTTTTTTGCTCCTCCAGCATTGCCGGAGGAGCAGAGATAAAGGATGATTCAGATAATCAGAAATCAACCGGCACAAGATCGTCCAGACTGCTCATATCGCCGATCATGCGGGCGCCGAGCGGGCGGGCGCTGCCAGAGCCGCATACTGGGCAAGCAGACCGGTTTTGAATTTCGGCGGCGGGCAGACCCACTTTGGCACGGCGCTCCGCGAGCGTCGCTTCATCGACTTTCAACTCAATGGTTCCCTTTAGGAATGCTGTACTCGATGATGTCGCCGTCCTCGATAAGACCGATCAGGCCGCCCTTGCAGGCTTCCGGCGAAACGTGACCGATCACGCCGCCGACAGAACCGCCGGAGAAGCGTCCGTCTGTGATGAGAGATACGGTGCTGGAAAGACCGAGACTGCGTACCATGTGCGTTGCGGTCAGCATTTCGCGCATACCGGGTCCCGCCACAGGTCCTTCGTAACGGATGACGACGCAGTCGCCAGGCATCAGACGGCTCTTGCCGGCAACAACTTCGTCATAGAAGGCAATTTCGCTGTCGTAGCAGACGGCACGACCGGTATGCTCCAGCATTTCCGGAACAACGCCGCCGGTCTTGATGACGCAGCCGTCCGGTGCAAGATTGCCGCGAAGAAAACGGCAAGACCGCCTTCTTTATAGTACGGATTATCAAAGGGATGGATTACATTGGCATTTTTGACCTTGGCATCCTTGGTCATCTCATCCAGAGTTTTGCCGTAGATGGTGCCGGTACTGCCGTTGATGTATCCGGCATCGATGCCCTGACGAATGACCGCGGCGAGCGCTCCGGCGCGGCGGAAGTCCTCTACGGAGTGCGGGTTGTTGCTCGGATAGAGCTTGACGATCTGCGGCGTGGAACGGCTGGCACGGCGGAAATCCTCAAGCGTCAGACTGTAGCCCGCCTCTGCGGCGATTGCAGGCAGGTGGAGCGCGGTGTTGGTGGAGCAGCCCATCATCATATCAACGCGCAAGGCATTTTTGAACGTCTCCCGCGTGACGATGTCGCGGGGCTTGAGATCCTCCCGACCATCTCCACAATGCGCTGACCGGTCCATTTTGCCATGGCGGTCGTTGTAGTACGTGGGAACGGTGCCGTTGCCCATGGGGCGCAAGGCCCATGACTTCCGAGAGAACTGCATGGAGACCGCCGTACCCATACCGCAGTTGCAGCCCGGGCAGGGTCCGCAGGTATTGTTCTGCATTTCGTTGGTGATTGCATCGACGCCCAGCGCCGCGGCGCTCATGAGATCGGCAAACGCTTTGCCGTCGTCATAGCCGTTCTCGGGAGGAGCCGAGGACCGCCGGAAATAAAGATAGCAGGGATGTTCAGGCGCATGATGGCCATCAGCATGCCGGGAACGATCTTGTCGCAGTTGGCGATGCACACGAGACCGTCCAGTGAATGCCCCTCTACGAACGCTTCAACGGAATTACAGATAATATCGCGGCTGGGCAGCGGGTAGCGCATACCCGGCGTATTTTCCGCCATGCCGTCGCACAAGGCGATCGTGTTGGACACCGCCGGGGTGCCCCCTGCCATCAGGATGCCCTCCTGCACCCAGTTGCTGATCCGGTCTAGCAGCGCATGACCGGTGAAGAGGTTGGTATAGGACCCGATGACGCCGATCAGCGGCTTGCTGACCTGTTCTTTGGTAAGTCCGCCTGCCTGCATCAGCAGTCGGGAAAGGGTGCGCTCTGTGCCGTTCTTCATAATGTCGCTTCTCATAGGGTTGCTCCTTTCCGTCCATGGGACGATGTGTTATTCATTCGTGTTCTATGTATTGTATGGTTGCATCGGAGAAAATCGCGGCGGTGGTACCCGGTCCGTTATTGGAAATCAGCGCAAGTACCTCATCCCACGTTTCGCACCAGATCATCTGTTCCGGTTTGCAGAACCAGCAGGCGCTGGTATAGTCCGGATACGGCGAATAGACGATCAATCGCTTCATAAGCGGGATTCTGTCCCGGATGCCGCTGTAGGCACGACCGCCCATATCCGGCAGAAAGCCCATCGGTCCGCTCCCGAAGTGGACGCACTGTCCCGGCGTGAAGTCTACCAGCACAAGATCACCGCAGGGCGGCTGAAGCGCCATCATACCGGTGTACATGGCGATACCCGCTTCGCTCGCCTTGGCATTGGCATTGGCAATAACAACATTCTTTTGTCCGCTGAGCTTCACGCCGTACATACCGTCAGCACGCCGCACCGCCTCATAATACGCCTCCAGCGGGTCGCCCACGACAAGTTCCCACATTTCGCAGCGGGTATTGAGCAGCGCGTCGCACACGACATTTAGTCCGGACAGGCAGCAGCACGCCTCCACTTCGGAACGGAAGGAATCGTCCGACAGGTTGCCGCTTCCGGCAAGAGGATTTTTCCCTCCTGACATGGAGCTTTTGACCTTGGTAGCATGGGTTCCGTTGATCGTCTCCGCGGAGGCGATGCCCGGCATGATGATCTTTCCGCCGCCGCCGAAGCCGTTGAGCGGATGCGGCACAACGCCGCCGATGGCGATTTTCAGATCGCACGAGAGAAACTCGCGGTTGAGACTGACACGGATCCCGTTCGGCGTGAAGCCTACCTCGGCGCAATTATCATAGGGATTGTGATTAAAAACCGCGTATTCCCGGATGATCCGCTCGCCCAACTTTCGGGCAAAGTCGTTGCGGGAGTGCGCCCCGTGCAGACCCGTGCCGCAGATAAACCGGATGTGGTTTTTCGGAATACCCGCGGCGTGCAGCTCCTCCAGAACCGCTTCGGCGATTGGCTGTACCGGCGTTCCCCGGGTCAAGTCGTCAAACACAATGACGACCTGCTCCGCATTTTCTGCCAGCTCACGGATGGTTCTGCTTCCTACGGGTGCCGGAAGCGCTCGCGGATCTGTTCGGCGGACAATGCGCTGCGCTCGTCGCCCCGCGAGGAAAGAAACTGCACATCCCAGTCGTCTGGCAGGGAGATCGTAGTTGGCTCGTCTCCATACCACCGGTTTTGCGCCAGAGTGTATTCCTGCATGAAAAGCTCCTTTCTGTTTCGGCTGCGGTAAGTGGTTCCGAACGGTTCTTTACTGTTTCTTGAACATATACCAGGAGGGCTTATCCGCCAGAGAACCACGTTCGATACTGATGCCGCGGCGGTGGATCTGGATAAGCTTGGCAATGCCGACGACAGGAATTCCAAGCGCGACGAGCGGCGTGTTCATAAAAGCAACCCAGTTATATGCTTTATAGAAGATCCAGTTCAGACCGAGCATACCGATGGCAGCGCCCAGAACAATGATGATGGAGCTGATAATTATCATCTTTGTCATGTCCTTCGCCTTCCAGCCTTTGAGGAAGCTGAAGTTCATGAAGCGGCGGCCGTAGCCGTTGCACATGGCGTTCGCCGTCGTCAGAACGGCAAGATCCACGATAATCACATAGATGGGACGGAGCCACTGGAGATTGTATTTTTCGATGACGTACATCATCGGGACGGAATTTTTGATCGCCTCAGGCATACCGGACATGACGTTGAAGCAGACGATGATGCAGAAAAAAGACCGCAGAACAGGAAAGCAAATAGGCTAGTTTTGGTGACATCCTTACGGGTCTGCAAAGGCTCATAGCACGGCAGCACCGACAGTGCCAGACCGGAGGTAAGCATCGTGAATTTCACACCGCCCCACCAGATGGCTTCCTTATAGCTCGTGTACATGACACGCTCGGAGATCATCTCATTAACGACCGAGCTTCCCCCGTTCGAGACGATGGAAAAGAAGATAACCGTAAGGAGGATTAGAATCGCCGTACCCATGACGGTGGCGAGCTTATTGACAATCGCGGTACCCCAGATAACGCTAGCAAGGATCAAAATGGCGAATACAATCGTCCACATCAGAACCGAACCGCCGCAGGCCTGCGACATGGTGCTACCGAACGTCGCCGTGCACACGGAGAAGGAGATCGGCATACTGCAAAAGCTGGATCACGTCGAAAATGACCTTAACGATTTTCGAGCCGTAAAAGCGCTCCATGAAGTCGCCGTAGTTCCAGACATTGTACAGACGACCCATTTCCACAATAACCCAACCCACGGCGCAGATACCAGCAACGCCCAGCAGCGGCGCCCCATATTGCAGTCCAGCCGTGCTGCGTCGCATATGCACCGGTCTGGGCGCCCGTCGCCCATCCGCCGCCGAAGAATGTAGTCATAAAAGCAAATGCTACGCCGATGATTGCGCCTAAGGATGCTCCGTTTTTCGCGTTTTTCATTGTGTTGCCCTCCCATAATTTTTTAACGCGGGTTTTCTTTTCCCGCATCATTCCTTAACAATGAGCGCATCGATTACGCAGAGACCTTCGCCTTTTTCGTATACGTATACCGGGTTGATGTCCATTTCCTTGAGGGTGTTTTTGTTGGCGGCGGCGTACTCAGAGACCTTGACCATCAGCTCCGCGAGAGCATCGGTATCCAACGGTGTGCTACCGCGATAGCCGGTAAGGAGCTTATAGCTGCGGAGTTTTTTCAGCTGCGCGTGGGCTTCCTCCAGTGAGATTGGGCAGGGAATCAGAGCGGTGTCGCGGAAAACCTCCACGAACACGCCGCCGAGTCCAACCAGCAGCAGCGGTCCAAGCTGCCGGTCATTTTTCACGCCGAGAATGACCTCTGCGCCGCTCGGCGCCATTTTCTGCACAAGAACGCCGTCCAACCGTGCATTGGGCTCATACGCCCGGCAGGCGGAGAGTATGCCGTCATAGGCTTCCCTAGCTTCCTCCGGCGTGCGGATATTCAGCCGGACGCCGCCCGCCTCCGTTTTGTGGAGAATGTCGGGAGAGTTGATTTTCAGCACCAGCGGGTAGCCGAACCCTCGGCACGCATCGCGCAGCTCTTCCGCGCTTCGCACGACGGTCTGCTCGGGAACGGGAATCCCGGCACAAGAAAGCTCCCGTTTGCTGTCATACTCCGACATTGGTTTTGCATTTTTCCGGATAGCGGTCCGGCACAGCCCATTCCAGCCGATGCGCCGACGGATCGTATTCCATGAATCGAATCAGTGTCCCGATCAGCTTATAGCCGATTTCCGCCGGAGGAAGAATCGGCACGCCCGCCGCCCGGGCTTCATGCGCCAATCCAGATTGCGCTTCTGCTCATACTGCGGCATGACAAAGATCGGCACATCCGGATGCTTTGCCGCACATTCCAGCACGGGATTTCCAAGGAAGGTGTTCATGTCGTAGCCGAGGTCCAAATCCAGTTCGGCAAAATCGAACGCCACGATCATCGCGTCGATGTTCGGATCCTCTGCAAGAAATTGAGCGTTGCACTCAGCTTCACCGGATCGCCCAGCAGTCCAGCCGTCATGTCCAGCGGGTTTTTCGCCGTACCGAAATCCGGCATCATAGCGTTGATCCGGCTTTGCGTCTCCGGCGTAATATCCGGGAGAAACAGCCCGTGCCGCTCCGCAAGATCGGCGCTCATGGTCGCTTCACCGCCGGACCGGCAGACAATGGCAAACCGGTTGCTGCGTGGGAGATTACCTTTGAGCGTATCCAGCACCGATTCCAAACCGTAGTATTCCTCCACCCCGTCAGGAGAGAGACGCCGTACTTATCGAACACGGCACGGAAGGATTCATAGGAGCCGGCCAGATTCCCGGTATGCGAGGGATGCAGAGATCGCGCCCTTACGGCTCCGCCCGGATTTGAGAACAACGCACGGAACCTTCCGGTCAATGCATTTTTGAAAAGCCGGTACACGACCTCCGGCTTTTTATTCCCTCCATGTACATACACAGGAGCTTCGTTTCCGGGTCGTCCACGCAATATTCCGCCAATTCCTCCTGCGAGACGATGCTGCCGTTGCCGCCGGAGATACCATACGTGATACCCACCCACGGACGATCCATGCCGCCCATGGTATATCCTCCAGAATGGCCGAGAACCGCTGTGCCGCGTTCGCGACCGAGCTGATAGTTCCCCGTACTGCCCCAGAGGGAAAGTCCGTCCGAGTTGTTGAATATTCCGCAGCAGTTTGGTCCGACGATGCGCAGCCCGTACTCTCCGGCAAGCGCTTCCAGCTCCCGCCCATCTGCTCGCCGTTGCAGCGGTGATCTTCCGCAAAGCCGCTGGAGTAGACGATGAAGTCGTGCACGCCGCGCTGTGCCGCGTCACGGATGAGTCCGTTTACCGTCGAGGCCGGAGTCGCGATCAGTACAAGCTCCGGAACCTCCGGCAGTTCCGCCAGCAACGGATAAGTCCGGATACCAAATATTTCACTTTTGCGCTGGTTGATGAAATAAAACCTCAGCTTCTCTTGACTTTTTATAAGGCTTTTCGCCGCGTCGCAGCCGAAAGAGCCGGGGCGGTCGCTCACGCCGATGAGCGCGACGCTCTGTGGTTTGAACAGCTTGTCCAGCATATACTGCCTCCCCTGTTTCAGTTCCCGCTATTCGATTCCGCCAGCTCCACGCCCATATCAAAGGCACGACCGTACAGCCCGCCTGCTGTTCGTTTCTTGCCGTTTTTTCAGCAGCGCCCGGCGGAGCTTCTCTTCCGGACAATCTTCGTATACGCCGCGAGAAAACCGCCGACGACCAGATTGAAGCTGCGCTCGTTGCCCGCAGATTCCGCCATCGAGGAAAACGGAGCGCTGACCACGGTAACATCGTCGAAATCCGGAAGCTCCATTAGGTCGCTGTTGACGATGACAAGACCGCCTTTCCGGCGTTTATCCGCATAATCCCGCAGAGACGCCGGGTCAAGATATACACAGACATCATAGTGGCGCTTTTCCGGTGCCCCACACGTTCGTCGGAAATGATGAGTCTGCCGAACGTCGCGCCGCCACGGCGCTGCCCCTGATACCACGGGAACAGGCACATATTCATTCCGCATTCATCCACAACCGTGGCGAGGGCTTTGCAAAGAACCTGCACGCCCTGCCCGCCGATGCCGGAAATAAAAAACGTTTTTTCCATCGCCGTTCTCCTTTACTCGTCCTTGAAAACGCCCTGATCGAAGATTGGGAACACGTTTTTCTCCTGAAACTCCCGCACTTGCTCAAAGGAACCTTGTACGTAGAGGGCAGGCGCTGAGAAGCTCCACGAACGTGTAGCCCTGTCCCTGCTGCTGCAATGTAATGGCGCGGCGGAGATATTCCTTGGACTTGCGAATCTGTGCCGGCGTCGTCAGTGCGCCGCGGGCGGAAAAGCGGCAGCCATCCATTTGCGCAACCAGTTCTGCCATATGGATGGGGTACCCCTGCGCTTCTACGCTCCGCCCGTAGGGCGAGGTATTGGTGACCATACCCAGCGGCGTCGTCGGAGCAAGCTGTCCGCCGGTACAGCCGTAGTTCTGGTTATTTACCATGATGGTGGTGATGTTTTCGCCGCGTGCTGCTGCCTGTAAGGTATCGCCCAAACCGATTGACGCGCAGTCGCCGTCCCCCTGATAAGTGATGACGAGCTGTTCCGGGCGGCAGCGCTTGAAGCCGGTCGCTACGGCACAGCCGCGTCCGTGAAGTGCCGGAAACATATCAAGATCCACATTCATTAGTCCTGCGACATAGCATCCGATGCCGTAGCACACGGCAAGGTTTCCGGCAATGTCCATCTCCTCCGCCAGCTCCGTCAGCAGCTTGGATACGATGCCGTGCTGGCAGCCGGCGCAGTAATACGTAAGCATGGGGCGGAGATATTTAGGGCGGGAATACACAGCTTTCATTTCCATTTTTTCTTCCTCCCTTAACCGCGGCCGGCACAGGCACGGAACGCTTCTTCGATCCTGTCGCAATCGGCGATGATTCCGCCGGCAGTCGCACAACTCCAGACCGGGATCGCATCGGGGACGAACTCCCGGACGTCGTGGTAGAAAGCCTTGGGGATGCACATTTCCACCGCGAGAATGCCTTTGATCCGCTCCGGGTCAAGTCCGGCGAACACTTTTTCCGGGAACGGAGATCATGACCGGACGGATCATACCGACTTTCCAACCTTCCGCACGAAGCTCGCGGACGGCGTCGATTCCGTAACGGGCAGGGAGCGCCGAACGCAGCGATGACATATTCCGCGTCGTCCATCATGTACTCTTCGCAGATCATTTCCTTTCTGCCGATTTTCTCATGTTTATCAGCAAGAGCCTGGAAATGACGCATATTATAGATGTTCATCGTCTCCGGTCCGAGTTCGGTGCCGAAGTGGTGCGGACTATCCTGTACATACAGTGAACCGGGAATGGGGCGGGTATCGCGTCCGGACGGCGTATATGGCGTTTTGTCGTAATGCTTGTCCGGCATGACGCGGTCGAAATCGACCGCCTCGATGGTCTGCGCCGTAGTCGGCTCGGTCATGATCACGACCGGGGTGCGATAACGATCCGCCATATCAAACGCCAAGCCGACAAGCTCTGCCAGCTCCTGCACCGTAGAAGGCGTCAGCACCGGCACGCGAAGTCCGCCGTCGCCGAAAGATTTTGTCAGCATATTGTAATCGCTCTGCGACGCCTTGATGCCGGTCTGCGCCGCGCCTTCCCGCGTCACATCCATGATCACCATGGGAAACTCGCCGTCTGCTGCTGCGGCAAACGCCTCATACATCAGCGCCAGTCCTGTGCTAGAGGAAAACCGTAAGCGCTCTCGCGCCCGCGATGGAAGCGCCAATGACCATGTTGATCGCGCCAAGCTCGCTGTCTGCCTGAAGAAAGGTGCAGCCGCGCTTCGGCATTTCCCGCGCCAGATAGTCCAGAATCTGCGTCTGCGGTGAAATCGGATAGCCGGCGAAAAAACGTGCAGCCGCAGCGCAGAGCCGCTTCGCCTACCGCGTCGTTCCCCATCAGAACAAGCTTTCGTTTCTGTTCCATAGCAAAACCGTCCTTTCTCTTATTCCTTGTATACCGTGATCGCTGTGTCCGGACACACAATGGCGCAGACCGCACAGCCGACGCACTTGGCTCCTTCCACCGGTTCGGCGCAATGATTCCCATAGCCGCTTGTGTTTCGCTTGTCGCCTATGCGGATGGCGTGGGCGGGACAAAACTGCACACAGTAGCCGCAGCCTTTGCATATGCTCATGTCCACAACGATTTTTCCCATGAGGAAACCTCCTTTTCAAGTTGACAATTCCAAAGCCGTATGGTTAAGTATAGTTAAAACGAAGCTGGAGCAGATTGCCCCAAAAAAAGTGCAATCTGTTTTAATTTTCGTCGTTTTCGCTACATCGTTTTCGATTTATTATGCTTTTTTGCCGTCATTTCGCTAGCAGCTTATGACAAATTGCACCTCAAAAAAGGCAATGACAAAAGAAATGGAGAAAAAGGCTCATGCGGGAAAAAGCGATTGATTGATATTTTTCAGGAGCAGCAGGAGCAAAAGCCCTTTTGCTTTTGCCTATGAAAATTTGAACGCAGCTTTGCAGATTTTTTCTTGCCAACGACCGCATCGCGCCGAAAACGGTCATTAACGTTTATCCGCTCGCAAATGCATTGGGTCTCAGCCGCACAACAGTGATTAAATCGCTGGAATGTCTGCGCAAGGAAAACTGGATCTCGCTGGACGAGCATAACCGTTACATTGCCGCCAAACCGACCATGGAAACGCTGCACGACATTGTGATTTTCCGGGAGATGCTGGAACCGTTCACCGTAAAGCTCGCCACAAAATGCGCTACTGAGGACGATCTCGCCGAGTTAGGCAGACTGCTGGAGGGATTCCATCAAATTGATCTTACCGCTGCACCGGGAGACGACGACATCCGCCGGTTTATAGACGTGGAGATGGCGTTCCACGACCAGCTGAGCAAAAATGTGCCGGAATCCATACCTCATCAATGCATGGCAGATCAACCGTGTGCGTATCATCCAGCAGGTATGGCTCACTTACAAGAGCTTTTACATGAACATGAAGAAGAAAGCTGTACCGGCAGAGCTGACGCCATCTGAGAGAGAAGAACTGATTCGTCTAAGAGCTGAAAATGAATATTTGCGAACGGAGAATGAAGTTATAAAAAAACGGATTGCCTTGAGACGAGAAAAGTTTGCAGCGCAACTCAAGGCGAAAAAGCTGCACTCGTCGAAGAACTCCGAGGAAAAGGATACGCTCTGAACAATCTGCTGGAAGCAATCGGGCTTTCCAGATCAACGTATTACTATGAAATTGGTAAAACCGATGCGGTCAAAGAACGAAATGCCGATCTGTCGTCTGAAATCACGAATATCTTTAATGAAAACAAAGAACGATATGGCGTAAGGCGGGTGTATCAGGAACTTCTGAATCGTGGATTTCAGGTAAATCATAAGCGTGTTCAAAGGATCATGAATCAGCTTTCTCTGAAAGGCAAACGCCCGAAAGAGAAGTACCATTCTTACAAAGGCGATGTGGGCAAAGTCGCTGACAATATTATCAATCGGGATTTCAGTACCGAAAAGCCGCTGCAAAAGTGGACAACAGATGTATCGCAATTCAATCTGCCTTGGGGAAAGTGCTATATTTCTCCTATTTTAGATATGAACACGAATGAAGTGATCTCGTATAATCTTTCCCTCAGTCCCAATATGGCACAAGTCAAGGATATGCTGAATAAAGCGTTCAAACGCTTTCCGTCCGTTCAAGGACTGATTATGCACTCAGATCAGGCTGGCAGTACCAACACGTTTTCTACCGAGAAGAACTGAAGAAACATGGAATCATCCAATCTATGTCCAGAAAGGGCAACTGCTATGACAACTGCATTATGGAAACATTCTTCGCCGCCGAGCACGTCGGTAGCGTAGTGCACGCTGAGATAAATGCGCGAAACGCCCATGGCGAGCGCGAACAGCAGCGCCGTCCAGCTGATCTTTTGTTGCCGCGGAGAAACACCGCAAGCGAGGCCGCCATTGCCGCGGTCATATGGCCCGAGGGGGAAGCTCTTGTCGCTTTCGGTATGCTTACCGAGCATTTCCCAATACTGCTGGAAAAATGCTGCCGTCGTGCGTATACGGGCGGGGCCGGGCGACGAGCGGTTTAAAGCAGACGTTTGTTACCAAAGCGCCGATGGCAAGCGCGAGCAGCATCGTTGTGCCGTACCGCCGCGTTTTGCGGAAAAGCATCAGCGCGATCGAGAGCAGGATGAGGAAGATACCGCCCTTGCCAAGGAGCGAAATGAACGAGAGGAACGGGGTGAAGAACCACCCGGCGGCGACGTAGAGCTGATGGATCGCGGTTGCGACCGCTTCGTCAAAGCCCGCGAAGGCCGTATTCAGCCACAGCGCCAGAGCCGTGAGTTGCATAAGCCGGACTCCTTTTTCTTTTAAATAATCGCATGGATATCTTTGGTATTATAACCGAGCCGCGCCGGAATTGCAAGTCAGCCGACGACACGCCCAAATACGCGCAGCTCGTCCCCTCCGCCACACGGATGGGGGCATACCGCGGGTTGAGCGACACAAGCTCCACGCGCCCCGGAGCGCGCTCGAACCGCTTGCAGTACCCCGCGCCGTTATAGAGGAACACGCCGATCTCGCCGGAGCGGGCGTTTCCTGGCGATGCACCCCAGACGATCTGCCCGTGAACAAAAGCGCGGCTCCATGCTGTCTCCGGCAATGCGCACGCCGAAGTCCGCGTTCGGCGATACCTCGTCGCCGACCTCGACGGTGTCGTAATCCGTCCCGTCGAGCAGCTCGCCCCGTACCGGCGGACACCGCCAGCCGGTAGAGCGGCAGCGTCCGCACGGCGCGCCGCTCCTCCGTGGCGCAAACGCCGCGACGACATCCCGGATATGATAGAGACGGCAGAGCTCTACAAAGCTGACGGGCGCTCGGCAGCGTTGTGCCGCGCTCCCACTTGCTCACCGCCTGCGTCCGCACCGGGAAGCCCGCCTCGGTGATGTATTTTGCCACCTCCGTCTGGTTGTATCCCGCGGCGCGCGCTGCCGCCAGACGCGCGCCGAAGCTGTTGTCGTCCATGGGCGTTCTCCTTCCTGTGGGTCTGAAATTTTCTATCTACAATATATAGGGTACTGCCAAAAACGCAAGCCTTTTTCTCTTATAAAGCGAAAAGTTACCGCTTGATTTCGCTTATAAAGCGAATTATAATACAATTAATCGCTTATAAGGAGAATTTTTTCGGTATGGACGCGCTGAATATGCCTCTGGAGATGATCGCCGTATGCTCGCCGGACGGGGAGCTTTCCCCGGCGCGGTTCCGGCTGGAAACGGAAAGCGGCGAGCGCGTCACGGTACGCATCCGTCAGATCCGCCGCCGGGAGAGATCCGGCTCATGGGCGTGGAATCGATCCGGTTCGACTGTCTGGCGCTGCTGGGCGGACAGCTGCGGCGCTTTGAGCTGCGCTACGGCGTGCGCGCGCACCGCTGGACGCTCTGGCAGTTTCTCGACCGGGATGTTCCCGCGGACCGATAGATAATCTACACATGTGACAAATTCAAAAATCTGTTGCAGATTTTAGCGGCGTTCCGGGTTGCAAAGCGGAAAAATTGCTATATAATGTGGTATATTGTAAATTCTTCCGTTATGGGGTGGTTCTCATTCGCTGGGACATTTTCTTCCTGCTCTGGGCAGGGATGATGGTTTTTCATCTGGTCACATATTTCGGCTCGCAGTATCTTGAGGGTGAGCCGCACACCGTGGGCGGCGCGCTCGACGAGCGCATTCCGTTCCATCCCGGATGGATCTATATTTACAGCTCCTGGTTCGTGCTGCTGCTCGGCGTGCCGGCACTGCTCAACATCGTTGCGCCGGAGCTCTGTCTCAAATACATGCTCGCGCACAGCATTGACCAGCTTTTGAGCAACATCATTTATCTGATCTACCCGACGACGTTTGAACGCCCCGTACCGCCGAAGAAGGGGCTGACCGGCTTCGTCATCGGTACGGTGTACGGCGCAAACCACCGCTTTCTCAACTGCGCGCCGAGCGTGCACTGCTCGGTGTCGTTCCTCTTCGCATTTGCCGCGCTCGCCGCGCCCATGCTGCCGCTGTGGCTACGGCTGGTGATCGTTGTGTGGTCGCTTGCGATCGTCGCATCGACGATGCTCGTCAAGCAGCACATGGTCATCGACGCCGTGACCGCGCTGCCGGCCGCCGCAGTCTGCTGGCTGCTCGCGGGGCTGGTGAACTTCTCTTCTCTTTGCCGCAAAGTTTTCTTAAATAAAAACGAGAGCCCAACGAAGGGGTTCGTCCGCCGCATTCCGATGGAATGCGGCAGACACAGACTGTCAAAAATGCCTGCTTCGCCGTCGAACGCCTGCTGGGTGTGCGCAGATGCCCTTTTGAGCTCCGCCCGCAGGCGCAAATAAAAACGACCGGCAGGATCGCTTAACCATTTTCTCCGGCGGCGTCGTGAGACGGGAGTTCATGCCGATGGGGTTGTCGTTTTAAAAGAGCCCTTTGGGAAGAGGGAGCGGATCGCGGCCGCCGTGCAGTCGGTGAACCGCACCGCCGTCGCCGTAAAGCGCCGTTGCGCTTGCCGTGCAGCATGCCGCCGAAGCCCTGCGCCGCGTCCTCCAGGAAGAGCAGGCCGTGCTTTTTTTGCACACGGCGGCGACCGCCTCATGGTCTGCAGGCAGACCGAAGAGATCAACGTCCACCACGGGCCTTCGGCGTGAGTTTGCCTTCCGCGATAACGGCTTCGATGGCCGCTTCCTGAGACTTTTTCGCGTCCGCATTGAACGTATCGGCGCAGACATCATAGAATACCGGCGTGCCGCCCACTTACACCTGCTCGCCGCTGATGAAATGCGCGCCGGACGCCACAGCGGTCATGGCAGCGTCCATCTCCGGCTTCAAAACCTCATACTGCTTTTTTGCAGATCACGAAATTGCATTAGTCCTTTACCTCCGTAAGTCCGTTTTCGCCCTCGCGGTATTTCCGGCCGCATTTGGGGCAGTTCAGTCCATTTTTCAAAAAAGCTCGCCGCATTCGCACGCCCAGCCGCAGCGCCGCGCCGGGACGCCGAGCATCAGCGCATGGTCCGGCACATTGTCCGCCACGACTGCGCCCGCGCCGATGAGCGCCCAGCGCCCGACGGTGTGACCGCAGACGATCGTGGCGTTTGCGCCGATGGACGCGCCCTCGCGGATGAGCGTCTTTTTATAACCCGCCGCGCCCTTGGGATACTTCGCGCGCGGCGTGAGATCGTTTGTAAATACGCAGCTCGGGCCGCAGAACACATAGTCCTCCAGCTCCACGCCCTCGTACACCGAGACGTTGTTCTGGAGCTTGCAGCCGTCGCCGATGTGGACATTATTCGATACGTTCACGTTCTGACCGAGCGAGCAATGTCTGCCGATGAGAACGCCCTTCTGGATGTGACAGAAATGCCAGATGCGCGTCCTTCGCCGATCGTGACACCCCGTCCACCACGCTGGACGGATGTACATAATTCGCTCACCGGTCAAACCTCCCAACATAATCCATCGTCGAGCCGCGAGAGTGGGAAGCGCACGGGCTTTCCGCCTCGCGGCGGATTCGTATATGCCGAGCACGAGTTCGAGCGCCTTTCGCCCCTCGATACCGGAGCAGACCGGCTCGCGGTCGTGTTCGATCGCGTGTCGATCATGTCGCGGTAGAGCGGCGTGTGGCCCGTGCCCATGTCCGCAACGGCGTATTTTTCGATCGCCCCGGAAGGGAATCCGTGCCGTTTTTCAAACTGCCAGCGTTCGACCTGATCGAGATACTTGCCGGACACGGACACCGTGCCGGTCTCGCCGAACACGGCAAGCGCGTCGCTGAGGTTATTGGGATACACGTTCACCGTGCCCTCCACGGTCGCATAGGCGCCATTCTTAAAGCGAATGAGCGCGAGACCCATATCCTCGGCCTCGATGTACGGATGCGTCAGACGGTCGGTGTAGGCGAATACCTCGTCCGCGTCGCCGAACATCCATTGCAGAAGGTCGGTATAGTGGATGCACTGGTTCATAAGCGTGCCGCCGTCGTTCTTCCACGTGCCGCGCCATTTTCCGGCGTCAAAGTACGCTTTGTTGCGGTTGCGGCGGATCTGCGCCGCGCCGTGCAGAAGACGGCCGAAGCTGCCGTCCGCGACTTCCGCGTGCAGCGCGCGCATCGACGGGCAGAACCGGAGCTGATGGTTCACACAGAGCTTCACGCCGTTTTTCGCGGCCGCTTCGATCATCGCGTCGGCGTCCTCGAGCGAGAGCGCGACCGGCTTTTCCACGATCACGTTCGTCCCGGCTTCGAGACAGTCGCAGACGATCTGCCGCTTGATACCGCTGCCGAGAGCGACCGCCGTGAGAGCGGGGCGCTGCTCGGAGAGCATGGCGCGGTAGTCGGCGTAGAGCTTCACGCCGGAGCGCATCTCCTCCGGGAGCATCGCAAGCGCCTTTTCTCGGTTTTCCTCCACGAGATCGCAGAGCGCGACGATCTCCAGCCCGGTCTCGAGCGCGGCGCGGATATGGTTGGCGCAGATCATCCCGCAGCCGATGAGAGCATATTTCATAGTTTTGTCTCCCCGCAGAATATCGCAGATTTTTTCCGCCGCGTGGCCGTCGCCGAACGGCTGGTAGGCCGGGTCGATGTGCTGCTCGGCAGAGAGCTTTTTCAGAATATCGTTTTTGTCCGGCCGGGCGAGCTGATTGCGGTTATCGACCATTGTCTCCGGCCACACCCACATGATCCATAACGAGCAGGCACTGCACACCGGCATAGAATGCTTGCACTGCAATCCGCCGGAGTCGGTAACGATTTTTTTCGCATGCTGCGTGAGATGCACCGAATCGGAATACCCAACTGGCTGCGTAAGAATGATGTTTTTAAAGCCGTGCCGCTCGCGCAGACGCAGCGCACGGCATGGTTGCGCGGATGCACCGCGTAGATCGTCGGCGCATCAAGATCGTTCATAGCGGAGAATATCTCCTCGAGCGCTTCGTCGCTGCCGGTGTTTTCGCCGGTGGCAGGTCATGAAGTAATACTTCGGCACGCTCACGCGGTTGCCGTCAAAGTCCAGAATGTTGGGGTGCTCCCACGGCTGGTTGGCAAAATGCAGAAACGAATCGTACATGATGTTGCCCACGAGGTGCGCCTTGGCGGCGAGATTTTCCTTCCGGAGATTCTCCATGCAAGACTCCGTCGCCGCGAAAAGAAGGCGGGAGCAATGGTCTGTGCAGATTCGATTAATCTCTTCCGGATTATCGTTCGTGCCGAGACGGTTGCCCGCTTCCACATGCAGCACGGGGATCATCAGCTTCACCGCCGCGAGCGCCGCGGCCAGCGTGGAGTTCGTGTCGCCGTACACGAGAAGCGCGTCCGGTGTTTCGGCGAGCAGGACCTTTTCGATCTCTGTGAGCATGCGTCCGGTCATTTCGCCGTGCGTTCCACCGGCGATGCCGAGGTTATAGTCCGGCCGGGGATTCCCATCTCCTGAAAGAAGATGTCCGACATATTGGCGTCATAGTGCTGACCGGTGTGGACAAGAATCTCTCGGTGTTCGCGCCGGAGAGCACGAGAACCGGCCGCAGCTTTGATAAACTGCGGCCGGGCTCCGACGACGGTAACGATCTTCATTTTAAAGCACCTCGATGTTGCCGCGCTCGGTGACGGCTTTCATCGCGTTCTTGGTGTCGAAAACAAATTTTGCGTTTTTTTTCTGCACGAAGGCATAGTCCACGTTCGTGTGCGCGGTCGTGACCATGACGAGGTCGGCCTCGCGCAGCGCTTCTTCCGTGAGCGCCGGGATGCCGGTCATGCTCATGCCCTTCCAGCGGAAGGACGGCACCCACGGGTCGTAGTACGCGATCTCTGCGCCGCGCTTTTGAAGCTCCTTGATGACGTTGATCGCCGGGCTCTCGCGGAAGTCGGCAATATTCTGCTTGTAGGCGACGCCCAGCACAAGGACCTTCGCGCCGTTCATCGACTTTTTGAAGGTGTTGAGGATGCGGGCGGCGCGGTCCACGCAGTACTCGGGCATGCGGTCGTTGACCATCATGGACGATTCGATCATCGAGGTGTGGAAGCCGTATTCGCGCGCTTTCCAGCTCAGATAATAGGGGTCGAGCGGGATGCAGTGGCCGCCGAGACCGGGGCCGGGATAGAACGCCTGGAAGCCGTAGGGCTTGCTTTTGGCCGCGTCGATCACTTCCCAGATGTTGATGCCCATTCGGTCGCAGAGGATGGCAAGCTCATTGATGAGGCCGATGTTCACGTTGCGGTAGGTGTTCTCTAGGATCTTCTCCATCTCGGCGATGGCGGGAGAAGAGACTTTATAGACCGGCGCTTCAAGGACGGTCTCATACATGGCCGCGGCGATCTCGGTGCACTTGGGCGTGCAGCCGCCGACGACCTTGGGGGGTGTTCTTCGTTTTATAGATCAGGTTGCCCGGATCGACGCGCTCGGGCGAGAAGGCAAGATAAAGTCCTCGCCGCATTTGAGACCGGACTTTTCGAGGATGGGCTTGCAGAGCTCCTCGGTCGTGCCGGGATACGTCGTGGATTCGAGCACGACGAGCATGTCCTTATGGATGTACGGCATGATGCTCTCCGTGGAGGAGCGGACGTAGCTGATGTCCGGCTGCTGGTGAGCGTCGAGCGGCGTCGGTACGCAGATGCACACGCAGTCGCACTTCGCCGCGTCGGCAAAGTTGGCCGTGGCGACGAGCTGTCCGGCTTTCACCAGCGTCTCCAGATCCTCGTTCACCACATCGCCAATGTAGTTTTTACCGGCGTTGACCATATCCACTTTTTCTTTCTGCACGTCAAAGCCATAGACCTTGAAGCCGGCCTTCGCCTTTTCCACCGCAAGCGGCAGGCCGACGTAGCCAAGGCCGATAACGCCGAGAGTAGCTTCTCTGGCAAGCAGTTTTTCCTTGAGTCCCATATGTATTTCCTCGATTCCGTTACGAAGTTGATAAGCTATCCTTAGGATAATATCACGGCTGATCCGTTTTTTTCAAGAATCAACGTGTATTGCGCCGAAAAAACGTTTTACGGGTATTGCGGTGTACAACCTCCGGCGGAACAATTCTGCGCTCCGGCCATTCCGCCGCGCCGTTCGGTTCATCCGTGGGAAAGAAGCTTCTTCCTGTATTCTTTCATTCGCTCCATATGGAGCAGCTCGCCCATTTCCTTTTGAGCCGCCGCACTGTGCTCGCCGCCGGGAGCAAATGTCAGCTCACCGAACACGGGTTTGCCGCCGATATCGTAGAGATCCACCCGGACAAACGGAAACGGTGCGCTCAGTTTTCGGGCAATGTCCAGCATTTCATCGTAACAAGACGGCTTCGGCGCTTCGGCATATCGAAATTCATTGCAAATATCCTGCCGGTCATTCCAGTCAACATCCTTGTATACCTCTATCGGCGTTTCTCCGGAAAATCGATCCGAAATCCAGAGAACATACCGCGGCTCCCGTGAAAACAGTAAAACTTATAATCGCTGGGGAATCCGCCCCCGTCCGCCGTCATGAGATGCTCACAAATATAATGCTGATTTTCTTTCGCCGCAAAAAGGATGCCCTCCTCGCGGAAAGTAATCCGTTGTTTTTCCCAGCGGCGGAGTCTTTCCTTTGCCTGTTCCGGATCAACCGGCTCTCCGTGTGTGCGGAATACGTGGTTACTCCAGCCGCTGGTCGCTTTGATCGCGCACTGCGCCGGAAGCGAGTCCCATGGGATGTCATTCATGTCGTCCCACACACCGTATATCGGGTTGAGCGTGTATTCACAGCCCTGCTGCCTAACAAAATCGCGCACACGGTATTTATCGTAGCATTGCTGTACCAACGGGCTTTTATTGTAAATATAGTACTGGAGCCAGAGCAGCTTTTCATTGAACAGCTTTGGATGGCTCAGATCGATCGGGTTTTCCGGTATATAATGACCGTATTTCACGCGCAGGCGAATGTGCAGCTTTGGGAAACAGCGGCGCCGTCAGGAGCAGAATAGCGTTTTCTCTCACTGCGCGGTTCGTAAGCGTTTTGCGGAAAAACGCAAATCCCTTCGACACTTTAGATAAAAAGCCACGGATGCGGTTCATTGTTCGTTATCCTTTCTTCCGTCAGAAACCTTCCGCTTGACCGAGCCAAGCAGTTTGTACATCTTGTCCCACAAAAAAGAAACGACGGGCTTTTTGCGGAACAGAATAAACCACACGCCGTTCGGAACGATAAGGCAGATCGCCAGGCGGATCAAGCAGTGGAGCACATTGTATTCTGAAAACTGTGCGCAAATCAGCGACACGAGCGCACCGGTAGCCACGATCAGCGCCAAATATCCAATATATGAAAGATAGTACGGTATCGAGCTTTTTTGAATACTTTTTATATATCAGATATGGGTCAAACGAGATCATGATCAGGATGCTTGCCGTTGTTCCAAGCAGCACACCCGTAACGCCCAGACCGCAGGGACCCATGAGAGCATACGAAATAAACACATTGAAGATTGCGGAGAAGAGGTGGCGGTATTTGACCTCCCAGTGGAGGCCGCAGGCAACGCGGTATTTGTATACCGCACCGTTCAGCCCATCCAGCAGATAATTGATAACAATCAGAGCGACTGCCGCGTCCGGCAGAAGCCATTTGGTATCGTGCAGCCATACGCCGGCAATGAACACATTGTAAAGGTGCCAGAAGCAGATCGCCGTGAATCCGTACAGCCAGAAATACGTAAATTGCAGCACGCGAAAAAGGTGTTCCTTTTTTCCGTATCCTCCGGCGCATACATCGCCGATCCCGGCGGCAATGGAGCCGAAAAGCGTATCCATCAATCGGGAAATGTATTTTTTAATGTAAGATAGTTCCCGTAGACGCCCACGGTGCCGACGCTGATAAATGCGGATATGAGAATGTTATCCGCCGAGGTCAGCGCAATGCCGCACAGGTTGGACACGGTCAACCCGGTGACGTTTTTGAATATATGCTTTTTGGTTTCCCGGTCAAGAGGCGCCGCCCCCTGTTTCGCGCAACTCTGGGTACATTTTGTCCGCCTGATACTTGAGCGCATAATTTGACGCTATGCCAAGCAGGAGCCCCGATACCGTGTATGCATAAAACGCCGTCACCGGGTCTTTGCGAAGCGCAAGGAGCAGCACGATTTGAAGTACCGTTGCGGCTATGGACGTGCCGGCCGTAACAAGCGCGTTGACATAGTTTTTCTGCATACAGTACAGCAGGTTCTGCTTATACGAAAAAAACCAGTAGGAAGCGGCGTTGTTCACAAGGAACAGAACATAGATCACTCGAACATTCACGAG
>VOFC01006586.1_pt1 | contig 23587 bp, 25 predicted proteins | sample 5384161 | NCBI WGS metagenome assembly VOFC01 (sample SAMN12384722, study PRJNA508395) | human gut metagenome | isolation source: healthy gut B | host: Homo sapiens | reverse complement strand
TAGGAGTATATTATGGCAAATTCACAAAAAGGCAAGATTGATATGACCACAGGTCATATCATGAGAAATATCATACTGTTTGCGATACCGATTATTATTGGAAATGTTTTGCAGCAGTTATATACTACGGTTGATGCACTTGTAATAGGTAAATACTGTGGTGATACATCTTTAGCTGCGGTAGGAACGAGTTCGCAGCCTGTTGAAGTATTATTATGTGTCTTTTTAGGAATAGGAACAGGTGTGTCTATTCTTATTTCACAATATACCGGAGCCAGGGAATCGGGAAAGGTTGTTTCAGTATGTGGAACTTCAATAACATTTATATATATTATAGGTATTCCGATTGGAATTCTTGGATGGTTTGCAGCACCGTATATTCTGGAATTCATGAAAGTGCCGCAGGATGTGTGGAATGCCGCATTAATCTATACAAGGGTTGTATTCTTAGGTACACTTGGTAATCTGGGGTATAATATGAACGCCGGAATTTTAAGAGGACTTGGAGACAGCAAGGCTTCGCTATGGTTTCTGGTTGTGTCATGTGTTTCTAATATAGTATTTGATTTATTGTTTGTTGCAGGTTTTGGAATGGATGTAGCCGGGGCAGCACTTTCTACAAGTATTGCCATGTTTATTTCATGGATTGTAAGTATTGTTTACATAAGAAAGAAGTTTCCAGAGATACAGTTTACATTTTTGCCGAGAAGATTCTCTGGAACAATGATGAAGGATATTCTGGCTATTGGCTTACCAGTAGGACTTAATAATTCGCTTTATTCATTAGGACATGTTGCATTACAGACCTTTAATAACTCACAGGGTGCTATATTTATGGCAGGAGGTGCAGTAGCAGGAAGAATTACAGGATGCTCTAACATAGCAATTACCGGATTATCTTCGGCGGCCACTACATTTTCAGGACAGAATTATGGTGCTAAGAAATACTCAAGAATTAAAGAGGGACACTGGAGAGTTCCATTGTGTTCAGGTCTGATTACATTAAGTTTTGGATTGTTCTTTATAATGATCCTATAATCCGTTTCTTTTCATCAGATGAAATGGTATTGATGTATGCGAGCAGGCATGTTATTGTCATGCTGCTTTCCCAGTGGTTTTATGCTATTTTTAACTGTATAATATCTATTGTAAACGGAACCGGAAAGGTGCGTTATACTACAATTGTCAAAATAATATGAAATAATGTACAGTAAATATAAAATTGGGTATTATCGAGGCGTTAGTATGGAGAAAGAAGAACAATCATATAAGAAAAGTAAGAATATAATAGGAATTATCCAAAGCTGTTTAATATTGATACTGATAGTTCTTATTATATTTATTATGGTGAATATCAGCAGACTGCAGGGGACATTCCGCGTAATAAATTATGCAGGTCTGGTACGTGGAGCTACGCAGCGTGAAGTAAAACTGGAAATTACTGGAAACCCAGATGATGAATTAATTAAATATCTTGATGATATTCTTACTGATTTGAAATATCAGAATGGACAATACAATCTTGTAGATCTTCATGATAAGGAATATCATGACAGGTTACAGATTCTAAGTAACTACTGGGAAGAATTAAAAAAAAGAAATCAAAGCAGTAAGAGAAGCAGGTTATCAAAATACAGATATTGTTAATATGAGTGAAATATATTTTAAGATGGCGGATGAAACAGTATTTGCCGCGGAAAACTATTCAGAAAGGATAGCTATTAAAATCCGTACCTTAGAGCTGTTGTCAGTATTTGACATGCTATGTCTTGTGATATTGATTGTTATACAGACCTTAGCAGCCATGAAAATGGCCGTATTAAATAAGCTGTTAGAACAAAGAGCATATACAGATACCCATACGGGATTGCCAAATAAAAGCGCCTGTGAAGAGCTTCTTAACAATAAGGAAACAGTTGGAAAGCATACGGCGTGCATAATGTTTGATTTAAATAATCTTAAGATTATTAATGATACAAAGGACATTTAATGGGAGATCAGCTTATATTGAACTTTGCAAGGCTTTTACGCAATGTAATTCCACAAAAAGATTTTGTTGGAAGATATGGCGGAGATGAATTTATGGTAGTTATCTACAATACAAGCAAAACGGAAATTGAAGATATATTAAAGCAACTAAGCAGGGAAAAAGACAGATTAAACAGCAGTGGTAATAATATGCCAATCGACTATGCATGTGGATGGGCAATATCAGATGCTGATAGTGAGTGTACAATACAGATGCTATTAGATAAGGCAGATTATTATATGTATGAAAAACAAACAGGCATATAAAAAGTCTAAGAAATCCTGAAATAAAGATTAGAAAATGATATTTTGTATATGTTGGTATATAATTAGTGTCTGCTGATTAAAATGCTTAGAGTACAAGCCGAGCGCAAAACTCGCCCTACGGGCTCAAACAGTTGCGCATTGGCTTGCAAGCATTTGATCTTTGTTCTAAGAAACACTAAACATCACTCCCTAAGCTGCATTCACCGAACTGCTAGACCAGCGGCTGTATACAGAAAATTTTTCATTTTACTGTTTGTAGAAATTGCTCTAGTGTACTGTATCATTGACTTTCAGCTAAATAACGCAGGATAAATTTTCAGTCTGCAAGACATCATATCATTGTAATATTTATAGGTCATTTCTCCAGTCATATAGTCGTTATCAAACGTTGAATTTGCCCCTTGCGGAACAATTACTTTATAACCTCTTTCAAAAGCAGATTTCACAGTTGCGTCTATACAGAAGTTTGTCTGTAACCCCACTATCATTAATGTATTATCATCCTTAATATAATCTGTAAAATCCTTATTTCCAAAACAACTATTGATATTTTTTGTAAATATCTTTTCCGTATCCTTTGGAATCACTTGTTCTGCAATTTCGAAGTCTTCATCACCGATCGAAAACCCCGTTCCCGGTCCATCATCATGTTGAAAATAGATAACCTCTATTTGATTATCTCTGGCTGCTTGTATAATTCTTGAAGTATCATCAATAAATGCATCAAAATTAAAAAAGTCTGCTATCTGTTATTCCTTTTTGATATCTATCACAAGTAGTTTCATTCGCTTCTCCCACTCTAAAGTACAGGCGGTATCTATGCAGACTCAACATAAATTTTGCCTGATGCGGACTCGATAGCAGCGGCAACACCACCTGCTTCAATGATTTTTGATACCTCCCGTGGATTTAAGACCTTTTTGGCTGAGCAATACAATTCATTCCATTTCTCATCCATAATAGTTTCTCCATAATGTTTTTTTGATTTTATATTACCGTCTGTTTTTAGTTCACTTTTGTTTAACCAATGAAAATCCATTTTTTTCCATCCATATTATTTTGATTTTTTATATTTCAGCAGACATACAGATAAAACTAAGATCACTGGGAAGATGCAGCCTGCGAGCATGCCGGCTTTTAGATTATCACCTGCATTTTGAGTTACGAATCCAACGACACAGGGACCGAAATAGAACCTCCCATGTCTCCTGCCATGGCAAGCAGTGCAAACATGGCAGTGCCACCCATGGAATCTTACTGGAAGCAATGCTGATAGTACCTGGCCACATAATACCAACGGAAAAGCCACACATGATACAGCCAATCAGACCGAGGATTGGGTAGGGACCAAGGGCAGCCAGCAAATAGCAGATCAAGCATAGAATACCGGAGCTTGTCATGAATTTCATAAGGTCAATTTTTTCACCATATTTGCCATAGAAGGAACGGCTTATGCCCATTGTAACTGCAAAGAGAGAAGGACAGCAATATCTCCGATGCTTTTTTTAGACAGACCTAATGCGGATTCTGTATAGGCAGATGCCCATTGCGCCATAGAAATCTCGCTTGCACCCGCGCATACCATCAGCACGAGAGCAACCCAGAAGATAGGTATATTGCATAATTGACGGATGCTGAGACCTTGTCCATCCTCTGTCAGGGATTCTATCGGGCAGGTAAGAAAATTGAATACATTGCATATAGGAATTAATGCCCAGATGCATGCAAGAATCCGCCAGTTGTTTATTCCAAATATTGTAAAGAAAGCAGTTGAAAATAGAATGACTGCAACGGCTCCCCAACAGTAAAAAAAAAGAATGGAGCAGGCTCATGACACTTTCTTTGTTGTCAAAAGGACATGCCTCTACGATAGGGCTTACCAGAACTTCGATTAATCCGCTACCCATAGCATATATAATGACACTGATCAGGATTCCCACGTAGGCGTGATTCAGCAAAATCAGGTAAAAAGCAAGACCAATCAGACCGACTGCTGACAAAATCTCAGATGCTACTACACTTCTTCGATAACCAATCTTATCAACATATTTCGCACAGAACAAATCCACAAGAAGCTGTGTAAAAAAAAGAATGCTGTGGAAATAAAAGCAATTTTACCAAGCGATATCTGATAGGTTCTGTGAAATGTTAAAAATAATAAAGGGGCAAAATTTGCTGAGATAGCCTGTGTAATAAATCCAAGATAACAGGCTATTAGAGTTTTCTTGTAGTTGTTTTTCATGTCTGTATTCTCCTGATTTTGATTTTTTTCATATAATATCGCATTTTATGACTGCATTCACTGGAGAATATACGATATCTATTGTACAATATCCCTAAACTATCCATAGGTAAGGCTGGGTGTTTTATGCAGTTAGGATAACTGATTATGGGTTTAGTAATAAGAAGATTGATAGCAGTTAAGGCAGGGCTTAAAACTGAAGTGACAGGAGGTTGAAGGTAGATAAGAATGTGAAAGAGCTTGAGGCCTTGAGATGGGTAAATGGGTGTGGTGGAAGCAAGGAACTGGATGCTTAAAAGGAAAGATGAAGCATGTTGTCTTGATGTGAGATTGTAATGTATAAAAAGCTATACCAATGATAAGGCATGTAGTTGTTTGATTGCAGGCTGCAAGTAATACTTTGAATAACTGTTGGATTACTAAGATTGCTTTTGAAATACTAATTGGGCAGATAACTTGCCTGGTAAAATTGATTAAGAGAAGGTGAGAGGTTTGTATCTGAGGGTTATTGAAACTTAAAAGTGGCAAACAAGCAATAATGCGATATTACAAGGTAATATTGATAAATTTAAATATGTATGTTAAGTAGTATGATGAAGCCAACTTCAATGTGAGTTTTGGTGCTTGAAAATAAGATGTAAGGCAGGGTGGCAAGGCAGGAGCAGTAGCAATATTATTGGCCTTCTTCGAGGGAAACTGAAAGGTGATAAAGATACTTGATGGCCTAAAATTAAACGTGAAGGCTATTATTAACTTTAAAATTTAAGAATGGGAGCTTGTGATATAACTAAAAGCTAAAATGATGGAATTGAGGGTATATTGCTTAAAGCTGAGGAGGGGGTAGGCTTGCATTACTTGGTGTGATTCTTAGGCGTGGCTTGATGGCTAAGGGAAGTGTGATGTACTTGGAAATGAAGAAACTGAAGCACAACAACATTAACTTAAATTGCAGAAGCCGCAATACCTAAGAAGGAAGCAGGATTAAGCAAAGGAAATGAAGAAGCAATTTAGGTGAGGCATGGTAGCTGAGTTGGCCAATAGCAAGGATACTGATAGCAAGCAGAGAAGCTAAGGCTGAAGGAGGAGGGGAAGCCTTAAGGCCCCTATTGGTCCTTGGAGTTTGTGAGGCAACTTATAGGTAAATTAGTAAAGAGATGCACGGATGCCAATTATTAAAATTTGGATATGCGTATTTGAGGCAATTGGTGGCTGAAAGAGATTATTATTAACAACGGAGGCAGGTTGTGTCTTTCTGTGGAAATAGCTATATATTGGCATGATGTGAAACTGAAAGTATATAAACAAAGCCCAAGGAGAACTCTTGGGTGATAGGCTAAAGGAGTTGGGATATGATTGCTGAGGAAATTGAGGCCCGTAACAATGCTGATGGTGGTTTGGGGTTCAAGCAACCTTAGCTGGAGGCGTGTTGAGGAGGCTGCTGCAGGTAGGATTCCCACTTAGTGAAATGTGTTAAAGTGGCGAGGGCTTGTGGCCTCTTCTTCGGTAAAAGCCCAGCTAAAATTGCCTAACTAAATTGGATGACCAACAAGCAGCTTTGGAATAGGAGTAAATTGAATATTAAGGTGGTAAAAGCGGATAGGCTGATAGCTGGGAGAGGCCGGGCAGCCCCTAATAACTATGGAGCTAAAGAGGCAGGTTGGGGAATAACCGGCTGCAAATATGAAGACGGGCGGTGGCCAAGGAAAATGAGGCAAGGTTGATATGAAGCCTCAGGAGCCAGGATGGCTTAAATTAACATATGTGGGATATATTATGAGGGCTGGCGTTTGGCATTGTTGCGTAATGTGATAAGGATGGGGAAATTAACTAATGAATATTGCTTGGTGGTAATGTATTGTGGAAAGAGGCAGGCCCGTAACTCTTGCAGGTATTGAACTGATGTGGATGGCCAAGAAGGTAGATAGAGGTGAGATGGCAGGGGTGCTGCAGGTAGATTTTGTACATTCCTGGCCAGAGCTGGCGGTGAGAGGGGCACTGCAGAGAGGCAACTAAACAATGTAGCGAGGTTATAGGAGGGTAGCTGATGATTGTTGATTTGGAGATGCAGGCAAACGTAGTAGCTACTGACAAGATTGTTGGTTTACTTCTGAAGTGACGATGACTGGCTTGAGATGGCAGGGCATTTGGGAGATGGCTGTAGCAAAGCCTTGCAGCTTAATCTCAGCAAAACAGCGAGATTTGGAGGGCCAAAGGCATATCTCTTGAAACTCGATGAGCTGATGATGAAGCCCTGCAGGCGGAAGCTGCCTAGACAGTGTGACTATACCTTGTGCTGTGTTAGATGATTTGAGAGGCTTTGGTGGCCAGGCTAGCAGGCTTCAGTTAAGCTCCAGGAGTTGTTGAGACTTAATGGCTTTGTGGTAGAAGGCAGAGGCTGGCAGCGTGAGCGTGAGACCCAGGTTGGTTGTATTGGGTAGCGTTGGTGGTGGTGCCCTTCGTTTCATAGGTTTGTTGGAAAGTGAGTCACTTTCTTCAGCAAAGCCTGAAGATGCCAGGTTTGGGAGGCTGAAGTAGCTGACAGACCCACAACTAGCTTTAGAGAGAAAGGGTGGCGCTAACCGAGTAAAGAGTTACAAGGATGGCACTATGATACTTGGGAAAACTATTCCAGTATTTGAGCGAGAGAGATAAGAGAAAGCCAATAACTGACAACCCGATAAAGAGAAGCCCAAGGAAGAGCTGATGCTGGTAACTGCATTTGAGAGGCAGCAAGTTACTAAGCGGTGACAATGAGGCCCTATGAGGAAGAGGTGGTAGCTTGAGGGAGGTAACCCCTGATGTCTTTAACCTGATAACCCTTGGTTAGCCGATGTTCAGTGTCTAGCAGAAGCCAGTAACTGGAAGCTTGCTAGGTAAAGGAAGCTTAAGCAAAGGATAGTGCAAATAGCCAGTAGCTGGTGAGAAGAGTAGAGAGAGGGAAAGCCAACAAGGAAACCAACTTCGGTAGGCTAAAACTACTGCGGGAGTTGTAGCCTGCGGCAGGCAGGTTGGTTGGATGGGTTGGGCTAAGTCTGGCTGTTTAACGACTAGCGATGAAGCTAAAGGGATAAGCAGTTTTGAATATGGTGGTAACTATGAAAACTTGATTTGGCAGAGTAACTAAGGCTGGTAGATGAACAGGGTAGAGGTGGGGTGGATGAGATGCTCTTTAAACTTGTGAGACGATGGCATGGTGAAGCAGTAGTGTAAACTAAGGCTAAGATTGTGGTTGAGATGGTAGCAGTAGGCAGGGCATTATTAGCGATAGCACCTAGCTGCAGGCTGGTGGGTGCTTAAACTGCGAATGAAGCTTGTTTGATTATAACCCAGATAATATTATTGCCCTAATGGTGATATTAAGCCCAGTTGAGGCCAGGTACTAAGCAGTATGTTAACACAGCTTCTCAATTTACTAAAAGAAGAGGGTATTTATATTCACTCTCTTGCTCAAGCTAAGTAGTTGTAAGGTAACTTATGTATGCTTCTTGAGAAAACTGGTGCTTGTGGTGGCAAGATAAGAGGATTGGCCTAAGGATTTGAGGCAGCTTCAATGCTTATTAACTAGAGGTTAAACCCACAAGGATGCAATGGCTCTTTGGGTAGTAGAACTAACCTGAGCACAAGAAGCCAAGGCAGATGCAGATGCTGATGTGGGATTGCTAAAGCGGTAAATGTTCAACAACGGATAATATTGGGTGCAGAGTTGATGAGGGTGCTGATGGGGTGCTAAGGGTAAAGCCTTGATGGGCTTTAACACTTGTTGGATGGGAATGGGTTGGTAACTAACTAAGCCATTTGCTACCATATGCTTGAATGATATGACAGGTACATGATGTATCCCCAAACTGGAGGTACCAACTAATGTTGGTATGCTGGATGCTGCAGGTACTAAGGCTTCGTGGTTGGAGGCCCTGTTAAGATTTGTAAAATGTTGTGATGGTGAAACCCCATGACAATTACCGTTGAGCTAGGTAACTAAATTTTGTGGGCAGCAATGACTTTCCTTCTATTGGAAATTGCAGGTACCTTCTTTTTGGTAGTAGAGGTAACACCTTGAGGATGTGGTATGGCATGTAAAAATTTAGTGGTAAAGGTTTAGCAAACTAAAATAAAAGCTGTGTTGTGCCTGTAGCTAACTGCGGATGGCATTGGGGCATTGCGTCATTGTATTGGGATGGTAGCCCTAGCTGACTCTTCAACAAGAGCTAATTTGGGTGAGTGTGATAGTGTGGCAAAGCTGTACCAACAGATGTACTATTGAAACTTGGAAACTAAATGTTGCAGAGATAATGCCTGATAAAACTAGTTGTGGTTTAACAGATGAGCCAATGGTGACATTGCTTATTGGCAAACTAACGGGTTATACATCTAAAATATTTTGAGATGGGTGAAAGAATGACTGAAGATTTAATATTAGAGGTGACTGTTAGCCAGTGTGTGTTATGCTTACGGCTAGTAAAAACTAACTAACTGGTGTGGCCAATGGTAACTGGAAGAAACAGATTGGCAGCAGTGCTGGGTTGGCAAATGAGATTGCTTCAGGAAATAATGCTCCTTGATGAGGTAGGGTGAGGAAGGGCCTTAGATGGTGGTAGGTGTGATGTGATTTGCTCGTTGGAGAAATGGGGTAGTATGTTATTATTAAGGTATTGTGCGGTAGCAAGGCTGGGTGGGTTTGGTGATAGCCGGTGTGATGTGGCAAACCGGTAGCCCAGCTATTTGAGGCCTGTTTATTGTCGATGTGGGTATCGGTATTTGAGCACTAATAGTATGTTGGTGAGGAGGGATGGCCCCAAATCCCAGTGGCTATTCAGTTGGGTTGACGAGCTACTGGCTGGGGTATTTGGCAAAAGGCTGTACTTGGTTTGGAGAATTTATGATGTTGTTTAAATGCGTGAGTTTGGACCATAACTAGACAGATTTGTGGATAACAAACAGAACCGTGAATGTGGTGAGGGGGTATTGGCTAGAATATGGGGTTGGGTTTGCAGTGAATGTGTGGGAGATTTGGTAGAGAGGCCTAACATTATTAGGAGGGTGAGAGCTTGGAGTAATGGGGAAGGTATTGTATTCAATAAAGCTTAAGTTGAAGTAACCCACTGAGTACTTTGACGTGAGGTGTTAAGGCTCTTTACGATGAGATTGGGGCGGAAGAGCAGGGGTCCAAGAGCAAGAAATGAAATGGCCATGGAGATGCTGGTGCTGTACAGAAACTAGAGGCCGAAGCTGGTAGGAGGCAGGAAGTGAGCTAACAAGAGACTGGAGTTGGCAGGGGAGGGAGGTGTGGCGGGGTTGGGAGCTGCTTATTAACCAGTTGTAGGCTTATTGAGATGTGTAAAACTGAGATGTCCAAAGGTATATAAATTTATAACTTTGCTGTGCCAAATGACTAGCACTTTAACACTCTTTATGAAGGTGTCATGGGTAGGCAGAGCAAAGCAAAGTATTTAGATGGGGTAAAACCATAGTTTTCATGGCCTTGCAGTGAGGTACCTCATAAAGGCTTCTTGCTGAGCCTGGTTGGGTTAACGTGCTGGAGGTGGTTTGCTGCTGTGAGAATTTGCTGCTAGGCTATATTTCAGGAAGGCCATAAATGCTGGGGCAATGATGAAAGCGATGATTTATTGCTAAATGCTTCTAACCAGGTTATGGATTTGGTGTGAAAGCCTAATATGTACAGGCAAGCTGGGTGGCTAAAGAAACTGACAGCAAGCAGGGTAAGAGATGGTATAAGCTGGTGAAAATAAATTTGCTGAAACTTATGACAAATTGTGGAGGCATGTGATGACTGGTGACAATGAGCTGTGGGTGGTAATACAATGACTTCAGCTGTGGTGGTAACAAACAACTGGCTAAGCGAAGCTAATAAGGTAACCTCTTGTTCCAACCCTGTAGGGTTGTAAAGACAGCAGTGAAGGTGGCTGCAGAGTGGTGGGCTAGACACTTCTGGGGTGGAGGCCTTTAGAGTTCGGCCTTCTTTAGCTGGAGCAAACTGGGGATGGAATGGTTGCTGGGAGGAGGCCAGCGATTAGCTTTGGGTGGTGTGGCATTGGTTGTGGTGACTCTTTGGTGGGTGGTGGCGGAGATAACCGGCAAAGCTAAGAAACTAAGGCAGGTGCCTGCTGGTAGCTTGCCCTTGTGGTAAGAAGCCAAGCCTAGCGAAAGGGTAACGAGGCGCCAAAGGAGCAAATAATAAATGGTTGGCTATTATACATGGTTACATAATTTCTTAAGTAAACTCTTAAGTTATAACTATTTGCTGGGGGGTGTGAGCTTGTAAGTGCAAGTAAGGATGATATTGGTATAACTCTGGTTGCTAATGGGGATAAAACATATGACCTTCTAGCTATATAGTATAATAATTTGAGGTTTTAAACCCATACAGACTACTACAACTCTTTCTTAAGCAGCCAATGCTTTGGTCCCTAGAGGCTGTTGGAGTACTATTCTGTTAAGTTGCATGTAGATGTATGAATTGAATTAACAGTATATAAGTATTATTTTGCTTTAACCTAACTGGTTAGAAATATATAAACTGGATTACTTAAGCTGGGAGGTATTAAACTATAATTGATGGCCTTATTGCTAAGGTAATGCATGATTACAAATAAGTAGCAAGATACTCAGTAAATATAAATATGTAACTAAAATAAGTTGGAGTTAAATGTACTAATGATATGGTGATAATGGAAAGCTATGGGTGCTAAACAGAGATAATATGAGAATACTTAGGTAGGTAACATTAGAGGTAAGCTCAAGCAAAATGATGATGGTTGGGGGCCACCAACAAAATGCACAAAACAAATGTCAAGTGCTATGAGACCAACATGTTGAAATATATAGGATATTTTTATGAGATAGTGCTTGTTATTGAATTTCGTAGCTGGGGGATTGAAGTAAGGTGTAGCGATAAGCGTTGTGAAGACGGGCAGAGCTACTGTGATATTGTTATTCTTCAATTTCTTAAAACTAGGTTGGGAGAATAGTGGTGGTGCATTGGTGGTGGTTTTGGGTAACTAACTAGTTCATATTGGGACTTAAAATAATGATATAAAATGATGAAAGTGAAATAGATTTGGGAAGCAAAAACAGTATGCAAGATATGATGTATGATGGGTGTAAAGTATGGTGTACTTAAAGAAACGTTGCTGGTATTTGACAGGAAGCCTGTAAAAAACAGTTTACTGCTGAAGGGTACTTGTTTGGGTTAAAAACTGGGTGAGATGCTTCGAGGTCTGATATTCGTAGGCTTGCGAAGGCTGCCACCGTGTTGTGGTTGACTAATAAGCATGAACTGCTTGAGTAGTTGGCTATTTGTGTGAGGAAATAAGAACTTGATTAGAAGTAAATGAGACAGTTGCCAGTTGGAGGCATTCTGGCCTAAAGGGAATACTAGGAATGAGGGTGCCCTTGAGAATGACAAAGGAAAGCCCAATTACTGTGGTGGTAGATGTGGGAGACTAGAGGCATCGCCCAGCCAAGTTTGTGAAACTGTGCCAAAGGGTACTAATGATGATTTTTGATTTGTGGGGTGCGCCTGATTTTGGGTGTGACTGCACTTTGTTGCCTTCATGAAACTGGGGTGTGAACTTGCTTGGGAGATTTGGATGGATAACTAGCATTCTTCTTAAACAGGAAATATAGGGGTTTAACTAAGTAGCAAGTAAAATTAGTAATATTAATTTGGATAACTTGCCAATTTCTAAAACTGGTGAAACCATGTGAAGAGGCCCAAGGTGCAGTATAAATATCAGTTTAAAACAATAAATGAAATGATTGTAAGGAAGGGTGATTTTTTAGAAAGTAGCAAGAATTTGATATGATTTTACTGCCAGAAAGAGATGATGACTGGTTGTAATACTGATGACAGGTTTTTGAAGTTGCTTAGTAAAGTAATGGCTAAATGGTAAAGAGGTTTTGTTACTGTGTAGTGGTGATGCAGATTAATACTAAATTGTATTTATTTAACAAACTAATGTAAATGAAGGTGATATTGCTGTGTGTAGCTTATAACCTCAGATAATGTAAATGTGAGGCCCTTAATGCATGAAGCAAGATGACTTAAAGTATGAAATAATAAAAGTAAATTTGAGGCGGTTGTTTCAGATGCTGATAGCTGTCCTGGTTTGGTAATATAGCCGATGAGCACAGCCTAACTAGATTTGAGAGGACTGAGTTATATGCTGAAGAAGGAGGTTGAAGCTAATGAAAGCTAACATTAAGGATGTGGGGTAACTAAGCGGGATTGGAGTAAAAGGCTAATAGCCAAAGTGTAATAGAGTAAGTGATTTGTATTACTTCTATGACTGGTGGTGAAATATAAGCATGCCAACGACAGACCCGTAGCTGCAGAAGGTTGATTGCTACTGAAGTAGCACCAAGCTAGGGTTGCTTGAGGTGTGAGAAAGGTTTGGTAACCCAGTCTATGGTAAGAGCTTGAAAGTTTTGAATAACGGTGTAACTAAGTTGAATTGCCCCAAGCTCACTCTTGTCAGCAAAAGAGTGTGAGAGCACAACCATATAAGCTGGAGCATGGGCAATATATGGGTGAATTGGCTTGGTAAGGGTAGAAGAAACTGATGGGTTTATGCAATTGGAGCTAGAGAGATTAGTACAGCTGGTGGAAGCCAAAGCTGAATGAATGAAACTATACCATGTTGGGAGTATGGTGGTAGAGATGGTGAATGCTAAATACTGCATTTTGATGCTAACTGGAGAGCTAACGAAAGGAAAGTAACGTAATGAAGGTTAGAGGGGAGACGGGAGAGTTATATGATGGCGGTAGATTTTGAGATACCTTCACGACTGGTGACTCTTGCATGTGTAAGACAGAAACGAGTAGATAAACTTAAACCTAGGCAAAGAGCAGGTAGGTAGTTAGGGTGTGAGAAGTACTAGTAAAGCTAACTAAAATGGTAGAGAGGGGAGCTGTTTTTGGTATACTGAAACTTTCATAACTTTGATAGTGACTAAAGGGGGTGAGGCTAGAGATAGGGGTGTATAGGTTAACAAGAAGAGTTTTATGAAATAATGAAAACTAAGATGAATATACATTAACTGCAGATTGGAAAAGTTGAAGAAACATGGGTGGTTGAGGTAGCTAAGGGGTGGAGAAAGGTAATGTGCGGGTCAGGCTGTACTCGCTAACTAATCGGGCCCATACATATAGAAGTAGCTATAATTCATTGAAGGAAACTATGCGTGAGTTTAAGATGCCCTCAGCACGAAGCTAAACTAGGATGGTTTTGAAATATGTAACCCCTGAATTGTTAGAAGCTTCAACTAGTGTGAGTATGAAGCTTTTGAAACTAGTATATTACACACACTGCAATTTAAAATAATAGTATTTCTTTAGATTGGTAATGTGAGGGGTTGTAAAAGCCAACTATTACTGATGTTAAGTTATGCTAAATTTTAAGACTAGATGATATTGACTGAGAGTAGGGGCTTGTGGTGAATTGGATTGGTTCTAGTAATAACCTTTAAAAGTATGACAACCGTTATATAAATATTATAACTAATGGGTTGGTGAATTAAATTTGTGTTGAAATTTGTAGAAATATAATAATGTGGTTTGGGTATTGATGATATAATGGGTATGTAGTGTGATGGCAGCCAAAAGTGTTGAATTAAATATTGGGTGGGAAACTGCAGGTAAATGCTAGAAGAAATAGTAGAAAAGAGCTTTTTTTGTACTAATAGTAGCAATGTTAGAAATGAGTACTAACACTACTCAAAAATGAAAAGACTCAGACTAAGAAAGCGAAAAGATTTAGAGGCAATAAAGGTATGAAAGAGTTTATAACCAACTTTTGGTATGAGGAATAGATAAGTAAAAGCCAAAAGCTAAAGAATAAGCATAGAAACTACTAGGTTGTTATAACTGGAGATATTGGTGTGAATAAATAACACTCGCCAGTGATAAGGCAAGGATGGTAAGTAGCAAAACTAGAGATTTACTGTGAAGCAAGATATATCCAGATGTAACACTAGTTTCTCAGCAAATGATATGAGATTGTACTCTTGTACATATAACTCGACAACCTAATAGAGGATAGCATGAGCACTATTTGTGAGACAGAGGAATGGGGCTAGGGCAGAGGCTGCGGCTAACAGGCTATTCGTGAGGGTGTGCATATATGAGTAACTGATGTAGAACATGGTATGACAGAAGGTATATAACTATGTTGTGTAAAGATGGCGTACTGAGAAGAGCTTTGGAAGAGGGAGACTCACTAATTAGAGGATATTTCAGTCTGTTGGGTTGTTAGAAAGCAAAAATGAAAATGAAATGTTTAGAGTTGCAGAAAGTAACAAGGTATAGGCATGTCAACTAGGGTATAGAATTAGCGGTAATGGGAAAACAGCCTGACAATAGAATTTATAATAACCAACTCATGTTGAGTTTTGAAGTTTGAGAGCTGCCAGTGTTATAAAACTATGTTGGGACTTGTACACTTGGCTAAATCAGAAACTAAAGGCCAGTGAGGCTTCGCATGAAGCCACAGCTCCCTCAGTTTAAAAGGCCTATGGTTCAGTGCAGCTTCGATGATTTCTTGTAAATAACGAAAGACTGCAGAGGTGGTTAAAACTAGGTATGTTGTTGAAGTGTTGGTAGCTAACTGGGTGACGTGACTGCAGGCTCTGGTAAAGCCAAAAGCGAGACAACTAAGCGAAGAGGAAGGCCTATGGCAGCTAGCCTAACTATTGCGCACTGCTATGGCGCCATTGTACCCTGGAAACAACCTGTGGAGTTTGGGTTGGTAGCTAAAGGGTTGGCGGAGGCTATTACGGTGGTAACTGATAACCTGGGTAAGGTTTATAAACCTTAATGTGTACTGTGTTATGGGGCCCTATTCCCAGGCAGTGAAGCCAGGTGACAGGCTGGAAATTTGTTATGATTATACTGTAGCAAGAGCTAATAACCGATGATAGCATGTGTTAGATTAACATAATCTGGTGCCCAGCTGGCTATAGAAGCTAGAGTATGTAAAGCGTAGTAGTTAACTGGTTGCACTGCTTTGAGGAAACCAACCCATGCAAACAGCTTGATAGTGTGCAGATGGTGGCAAAAATGCTCCGTTAACTCTTGGCAGTGGGGGCAGCTGCCAGGTAACGGAAAGCTGTTGGCAGTAGCCCGTAGGCGAGTGAGCTGGTTGCTGCTGATGACAGATGGATCGCACCATTGGATTTGGTGAGGGGAGCTGCTGGCTGTATGGTATTAGTCGCACTACATAGCTACTTTCATACCTAGCTGATGTGTGGTAACCAACTAGCATGTGACTCTTCTGCAGATATGGCAAAGGGTGATGGAATGGTGACTGTGCTCAGGAAATTTAAGCAGCAATTTCATCTAACGCTCAGGGTAGCTAGCAAAGAGGAGCTATAAAAGCCAGAGTTGGCTTGGGTATAGAAACTTGCTTATTGTGACTGAATTGTAAAGTAGCGTAACAACTTGGAGGTGTGCCAGTGGCTACTGTGAGGTGACTGGCCACCACGATTCCCTGATGATGTAGTGGGTAGCCATTGCAGGTTTGGGGAGATGTCTCCTGAACTACTGGTACCGAGCTGCTGGCTGGTGAGCCCAGGGAGTTGTGGAGATGCGGTTGATGGTATGTAGGTATGAGTTCTCCCTCGATATATGGCCATGAAGCTGGAGACTACCTGCTTAGAATTGTATCAATGAGATGGTAGCCAAGATGTCAGTGCAGGCCAAAGCATAAAGCTAATAACTATGGCGTTGTTCCCTCTTACTCAGGTAAAGCAAAGCGTAAGTTTAGAAAGATGCCCTTGTGGGTGAGATTTGAATTTGTATTTGAAGAGATTTGCCGATCACGTAGCAAATAACGCAGGAAACTAGCGTTTGGGGAAACATGGAAAGAATTTGGTTGGAAGTTAGAAGCTAACGTAGTACTTGGTGGAATGAAGGATGTACATGAGCCAGGAGATATAAACGGAGTATGGGTGAAGTAGGATTGCACAACGGACTGATACTGTAAATGCTTGAGAGCGAATTAGCCGTAGGTGAAATATGACATCTTAAGTATGAGAGACGTGGTTGTGCGAGGTAAAGCTGGAGATTTGGCAGTGCATGCTTCTTCTGAGTGACGTGCCAGTGGCAGAAAGCTTAGTAATAACTATGAAACAGCGATGGGGCAAAGAGGCAAAAGCCCAGCGGAAGGAGTCACTTGTAGGAGCCATATGTTCTAAACACACTTAATAGCTGTGACAAAGCTGTAACTTGTGATGTTGAGATTGCGGTGAAGCTATAGATGTAATCGAGAGATGTTAAAGAAACTAACTGGTGGGGTTAACTCTGGGTGGCCTGCCGTGAGAGAAAGGCTTATGCAACTGCGGGTTGAGTAACTGAAACCATGAATAAGCAATATAACCAAGAGCCCTATATGGTTGGTGGTGCTGACTTGGTAATAAATATTATGGCCAGGCTTAGCTATTGGCAGCTTGAAAAGCTTGAAGATGGAGTTTGATTGCCAACAACGTCGCGGCTTGAGAGGCATAAAGTGCATAGGCAGGCTGTGACAGAGCGAATAGGCTCCAAGGGAGCCAGCAGCAGATGTATGGGAGTTGGTGGGTGACTGCGGGCCATAAATACTAATTCCTTAGTCTATTTTCACTAAGATTCGGTGGAGGGGTGGGATTCCTGTGATAGGAGCTCACCCCTTTCTTGTTGTTATACGGAGTACTATGAACATTTGTAAACATTAAATATATCAAAATTATGGAATTTAGAACATTTAGATTTACCGGACCCTCTGGTTTCGAATATGAAATTAGAGAACAGAATGGAGCTGATGAAGACATTCTCAGTAACCTTTCAGACATGAAAACTTTAATGAACCTTACAAGGATTCATTGCAATTGTAATTAAGAACTACTGCTACCCTAATGGGAAGTGGCAATGATGCCCTTAACACCAGTCAGCCCAGCCGTTATGCAATTATTTTCAATTCTCGTATATTCTCACTGGGAGAGGAAGTAGAATTTGAATATGACTGGGGTAAAGAGAACGGTGGTAAAGTTAACCAACAAGCCAAAAGGTATAGTTGCACGATTGTCAGCAGCTTCAAACTGATAATAGGGCATTTGATGAAAAGCCAGCAGCATCTTCCTTATTGCCAAAGGGTATTAGTGGTAACTGACCTCAGAGATAACACTGCTATGAGACAGAAAATAGAAATTTGATTGTGCATGGAGCTCGTAAGGGAGAGCTAAGAGTTATGAGTAGCTTGGATGAGCTTAGAGCTGGGAGGTAATACATAACTGGCCTTGTGAGATACTGACAGAGAGTAGGCATGTGGTGGGAGGAAGGTAGAAAAACTACAACTATTGCTGGCACCAAAGATGTAAAGCTGAGGATGAGAGAGAGTATATGGCGAGCCTATGCCCAAGAGGAAACATATTTAACTTAGCCTTACTGGAAGGAGAAGAAACTTACCTTATGGTTTGGGCGAGCTGAACTACTAGGCGGAAACGAGTAGTGTTAGAGAGTGATTTTGTTTACATATACTAGAAGCAGACCAAACTACTTTAGAAACTGTATGGGAGCCCAAGGAAAATGACTGAGGAAGTAAACCAGGCTAATAGCATAAAGCAATTAAAAGAAAAGAAAATAAGTATGAATAGCCATAGTAGGAGTATAGTAGAAATTTGTGTTGCATACCATGGTAGTAAAATGCCAGTCCCAAGAGCCTGGCAGGAATACCTGGGTATCCAGAACTGCCTATGATGAATGGCATCAGGTAGCCTGGAGATAGAGAGGTATAGCAAATGTGCTTCTAATGTAATGCGACAGATGCCGCAATGAGGGGGAATGGCAGCAAACTAAATAACTGCTGGGTGGTAGAGACGAGGTTTGCCCTCTTTGCTAGGTGGCTAGTGTGCTCTCTTGCAGACGCAAGAGAGATGTTAGCTAGTGGCAAGGAATGCTTGTAGATGATAACCACTAACTCAACAGATGTTGCGCCAAGGGCTAAGAATAGCTACAAGCTGAGTGGCGGGTAGTGATAACTATTGAAATGATGGTGAGCCAGCGCTAAAACTGGCTCAGCTAACTATAGTGGGGGCCAGAAAGGTGGTGGCAAACTGAGGGCATGATGAGGCCTAATGCCACTCGTATGTAGCCAAGCCAATGGAGAGAAAGACCAATAGAGTAACCCGATGAACCCTTATATAACTGCAGTTTAACTAATGCAAAATATACCTATGGCCAGACTTAGAAGCACATTATAGATGCGGGAGGCAGGGTGTGGCAGGCCTCACGTAGAGCCTGCACTTGAGCCAACTCGACTCATTGAGTGTATTGGTGATATGGGTATAACGATTTCATGGCAGGCTTAGCCTCTTAATGTGATTCGTGTAACAGCTATTAAAGAACTTTGGCAGGCTAGAGCGTAAATTTCGATGAGAATCAGCTAGATGTGGGTAGCGCCTGTAGAGCACTTTGCTACTGCCAGAAGTTTTCAACTAAAGAGCTACTCTGTTAGATTTAGCCTGAATGAGCCAGCCTGCAACCTCCCTGCTCTTGGAGTTGACGTGGTGATCGAGTGGGCATCCCCCGTGACAGGGATGACCTGGTAGAGATAAGATGGGTAAGATGACAGCAACTAAGCATGGGAACGGTAAATGACTAATGAGAAGAGCGACCTTAAAATGATAGGTGTGTGAACCAATTCGAATCAGGGTATAGAGGCAACGGTGCGGCAGGTGCGGCTTTGGGTAGAATCTTTACCCCAGTACTAAATGTGGGTAACTCTATAATCAATGTAATTAATTCTATCTCAGAAACTTGGGTTGGAGGTTTTGGTCTTAGGATAGGAGCTACTGCAGTAGTAGTGGGTACTATAGTTGCAGGGTTTAATACTGTAAGAGGTATTATAAGGTCTGTTGGATATTTACAAACTATTGCTACTGCTTCTACTGAAGGGTATGTCTGCAGCAGCCATTAAGACGAACACCCAATTTGCTATTATGGAAGCTCATATGATAAGTATGGTAAATCTCATGAGGACCATGGTTCAATTGCAGATGATGATGTGGGGAGTTAGTATGAACAAAGCTGGTAGATTTTATAATAATAAAATGACAGGTATATTAAAACTAGCTAAATGGCAAACTCCACTCATTGGAGGTGTAGTTGGAGTAACTGTAGCATAGCCAAACTAGCAAAATTTAAAATTTGTTGTAAGAGTTTTAAATGTTGGTGGTAGGTTATTAGGGTTGGTGGTGGGCCCCTGGGGGATTAAATATTAACAAGGGTTTAACTTTTAATAATAGAAGTAGGTAGTAGACTTATTGATTGTTAATAGGAATAACTAATATTAAGATAAAAAGAAGGAATACTACTGACCCAAGCTAGAATGAAGAAAGGTTATGAATGCAATGAGGCAAACTATTGAGATGAGTTAAAAAGATAAGATTAATATCAGTGTAGATGGTGAGATATTGGGGGATTACTCTTTGGAGTTCTCTAAGATTATAACTGGTGTAGCATTAGGATTATAAAATTAAAACACTATGGCTAGAGTATTAAATAAAGCAGCAGGTAAGGTCGTTGAAAAATATAATGACCTTACAAGGGATACTACACAGGAGTAACAATTTAGCAAATAAAAACTATGGAGGAAACTGAATGTTGACTCAGCTGAACTATTTTACTCTTTAAAGGATGATAACTAAAAAGGTATATAGATTAAATGGAGTAATTTGGAAAACTCAAATACCACCTAAGGAGCCCAAACCTAAGAGCTAAATGGAGATGGAGTGCTAATTTAAGATTTAGAAGAGGTGAAGGGTAGAAATTCGGCAAGGGGAATAAGAATAGCCAATAATTGAGAAAAGCTTTGAAATGAAAACTGATACCATATATAGAGGCAGGGAGTGAGATAATATGTTTTGTTAAAACTAACTCAGCTATATTATACACCAAGAATGAAACTGAGTTGGGCTCAGAGGAGGAAAGCCATGGGCAAGCTATCAAGCTGGGGAAGGAATGGCTAGTATACTTGTAAATTGTAGGTTATTGGAAACTAAGATTAAGTAAGCAGTTATAATAACTATATTGTTAAGATAGAATGGGGGGATTGGTATATTTGATAATATATTGCTGCACAATAACAAACTATAACTGAAGAAACTTAGAATGGTTATAGGATAAGGGTACCTGGAAAGCCAGCTAACCTTTGGTAATGGTAGGTTATTAACCCTAAAACAAACTAGAATTGATTTTAGAGTAAGTGCATATAATCTATCTTATGGAGATTTTATAAATTGAATTAACAAAAGGCAGGAGGTATTAAATATGATTGATATTAAGCCAATACCCTAGGCTGAATATATAATAATGTCTAAATTACGGAGATGGAGATTACTCTTTAGAAACTCCAGTAGTTTCTGTACCTTCATCCTCAAATGATATTCAACATACCATTAAGGATGGAGAGACTTTACAGAATATAGCCTATAAATACTATGGGGATTCAGGTAAATGGTATACTATTGCGAAATAATGGTATAACTAAAAGCCTTTTAAGTGAAAGTGAGGCTGCTATAAGAACCAATTTTATGGCAGAAAACTAAAAAGACTACATATTGTATAGCTTGAGATAGAGTGCAAAACCCATAACTTAAACTTATTAGAGGTATGTGACGTAGCTTCAATAACTAGTAGCGATAACTGGACATATATTAGTAACCTAGATTATAGGTATGATGAAGAAAGAAAATATAATGCAGTAGCCGGTATCTGGAGATTCGATATTGGGCTCAAACTGTAGAAGGTAATGTGACCATTAACAGTGGGCGGGATACCTCTCTTCAGACAGTGGTCAATTTGTAATTTAATTAAAGACTACTAGGTAGAGTTTTTGAGGGCCAGAGTTTTGATTCCCTAACTGGTATCTCATGTGATTCTGGATAGTGTAGAGCTATTGGTGATTTGAGATAGCTCAAACATATGCAATTTGACAGCAGAATGGTTTATATTTTAGATGGTGGTTGTGATATTAATTTGTAGGTGTGACCATAAATATGTGTGGAGCCTTAATGAAGTAGATCAAAGTAGTAGCAGTACTGCTGGGTAACTAACAGAGAGTAGCTGTATAAACTAACTGGAAGGTGGCTTTTTATGACTAATGGGTGAGTGGGTGGCAGGTGCTATGTAGAAGAGTTTTGAAGAGCACTGTAATAGTGAATAGTTGGTTGGCAGGAATATCTAGTTAGTAGAGCCCAAAAGATGAGAGGTTATGATAATAGTACTGGTATATAGATTAGAGATAGTGTTTTTATAATAATAGGGAGATTTATGGAAGAAGCCAGATGAAACTGTTTATAACGAGGGAGAGAATGGGGAAGTAGCAGTTATTTTTAACTCAAAGTAAAGACTAAAGAGTTGAGATACTCAATATTGGCCCAGAGGTAAGAGATTTGAAGTGGTAAGTAGACTGGGATGATGATGACTGAAAATTATTCGAGATAGTAAGTAATGAGAATGTGGAAATTTATTATAATGGTGGAAAAGCTTAACTAGGACGTATGGAGCAGAGGTAGCCCACAAGATATAACTAACATGAGCAGATGGGGTTGAAGCCCTCAAACTAAAGGAGGCTAATTCTAAAACAAAACTTTGTTGCAGGAAAATAAGAAGCGAAAGCCGTAGATGGCAGAAATGGAATGGGGTGTGGCAAGGTGACCCTAACCTAGCTTCAACTCGAAGCTGTAGGCAGGTAAGGAAAATCCCGCAATGAGAGCAATAGCTGGAATGAGTGAAGTAGCCATAAAATAGAAAAGCCCGGTAAGGAAGAATTTGAAACTGATGGGCGTGCAGGCTTGAAATAGTAGCGAGAATGTAGTTGTGGTGAGCGCCAGATGAAGATATATGCACAGAATGAAAGAGATAACACTTTTGAGGTGAGGCTTAAATGGAATAGCTAATGGTACAGAAGGCCTCGACTGAAACTGCGAATTCGAGGCCTAACTCAAGTGGAGCGCTGCTTGGAGGTGGGGGAGTGAAGAAAGTGTTTGCGTATAGTATATAGCTTTTTTTAAAGAAAGTAGCAACATAACTATGGTGATGGCCTCTTATTATAAAAAGCCATTAAGCCAAGTTTGGGTATTTATGGCGGCGTTAGTGAGATTGCGTGGAAAAAGCTAATGTTGGGAACCCTTAAAAACTTTAACCCTTAGCCTATTGTAGATATGGGGGATGATAAGTGAGGCTTGGGCAAGCTAATGTAATGTGTGGTGGTTTTAAAAGTATGGCAGAAATTAAAACTGGTTTGTAGGTGCAGAGTTGTTGGAAAGAGCCTATAACTACTCCCTCAGGTATTGTGTGAGAGGAGATGTTGGTAAGCTGATGATCTCAGTTGCTGGTATGTAAGCAATAGCACTCTGGATGCGAGTGAGGGGATATGTAAAACTAATTTGGGAGTTGCAAAGGGTGAGGCCAGGGAAGCTGGTTCTAACTAACCCAAAACAGACTGGCTAACTAAAACTGATTTGTAAACTAGTGATGGCTAAAAAGCTAATGTCTGTACCTAAGGGTAAAGATAAAAACTTTAAAGTAGACAGCAATGAATTGGATTTGAGTTGAACCAATGAGGGTGATATTTCAGTCAGACCTAATTTAGTATGGATAAGGAAGAGCGTGTTGGATGTTAAGCGTAGGGATGAGATGAAACTGAAAACAGCTGTGTGAAGTAAACTAAAACTGTGAAAGCAGAGAGCACAAAACTAGTGGTTCAAGCTATCTTAGGGTAAGGTAATACCTTCGGAAGATAAACTATCAAAGATATTCAAGTATTCGATGATTGTGGGTTAAATTGATTATATGGAGTAAACCTAAAGAGATTAAGAATATATATGGGAAGACTGAGGTAAGTGTATGAGTATGAAAGCTACAGAGATAATGGCAGAAGAGAAGGATTGGGGGTACTTGAGGAGATATCTGCTCATATATGCAGAGGTATGGTTGTTGATAATGATATATGAAAAGAAGATGAATAGGGTAGAAGTATGTATGACCAGAAGTAATGG
>VOFC01004324.1_pt1 | contig 23587 bp, 38 predicted proteins | sample 5384161 | NCBI WGS metagenome assembly VOFC01 (sample SAMN12384722, study PRJNA508395) | human gut metagenome | isolation source: healthy gut B | host: Homo sapiens | reverse complement strand
TGGCAAAATCTTTGGCGAAACAGTATCCATAATAATTCCATAAGAAATAGCGCCAATTCCGCCCGGCAGTAAAACACCCAGCACCAGCATCAACGACCATTGCGTCCGGCAAAAGGCATGAAAAGAATCCCTGCTGCTGTGCAAATGATACCGACAAGCAAAAGAAAAACGATTTTCCTTCTTATCAGCAATTACGCCGAAAACCGGTTGCGTAACGCCAAAAACAAAATTGTCCTACCGCCAGCACAAAGCTGACAGAAGCAAATGTAAGCCCTGCATTTTCTATAATAGCAGAAAGCATAATGCCAAAATTGTTACGAATGCCGCAATTCATCATGTAAAGAAACGAAGCGGCCAATGTAAGCAAAACAACCGTTAAAATCCCTGACTTTTCATTTTTATAACTATCCATTTGCTGTAATTCCCCTCATTTTATTTTTCGTGTATATACACTATTTTGCTTAAAAAAAAAATTATAATTGCTCTAAACGGTCTAAAATTTCTAAAAAGTCTGCATATTTTCTTCTCCAATGCACTGCATCGTTTCTGCCTGGGCCTGTTCCCACAAAGGTACGCCCTGCTGCATAACCATTCTGCCCTGCTCCGTAAGCTGCAAAACCCGATTACGCTGCCCTGATGCCGCCATATCTGCAATCAGACCCCGCTCCAGCATCGGCTTTAATGTGCGCACAAGCGTCGTGCGTTCCAAACCCACATAAGCCGCCAATGTACTGACACTGCATGGCTCTACTCTGCTTAAATTGCGCAGCAAAGAAAATTGATTTACGGTAAAAGTTCTATGGGGGCCAGTTCCCTATCATAAAAAGCAGATACTGCGCCGACAGCTCTCCGCAAATTGATACAATAACAACCACTTTTATGCCGTTTCATACCGCATGCACCTCTCTCATAGTGTATATACACGAATTATACTACAGCGATATCCAGAATGCAAGAAAAAACGGCCAAAAAGACATCGTTATCTTCTTGACCATTTCTTCAGCAAACCGAATTTTTCAACTTTATTAAAATTGATTGAAGTATTCTACCACACCCTGATAAATCCCCTCGGCCAGTTTCTGTCGATAAGCGTCGGTAGCCAGCAGTTTTTCATCGCTGTAATTACTCAAATAAGCCGTTTCTACCAATACTGCCGGATGATTGTTCATGCGCAGCACGTAGTAATTTGCTGATTTTGTCACCGATTTTTGATTGGTGCTTACCTTCAAGCCAGCGCAAATCTTTTCGGCCAAATTCACCGATAAATATTGCTGACTATAAATTTTACCATTATACGTATAAGTTTCCGCACCGGTAGCAGTTGTGGCACCTTCCGTGGAATTGGCGTGAATACTGATAAAAATATCAGGCTCCAACTGGTTGTTCATCTCGATACGCTCCGTCATAAACACCTTTTTGATTGCGGGGCAACGCTTCTCTGGTCATCACAACATTGGCACCGGATGCTTCTAACATAGCCCGCAATTTAACCGCAACGGTATACCCAATATCTGCGTCGGTCACATCTTTCATGGTAATACCCTGGGCCCCTACATCGGAACCGCCATGTCCCGGGTCCAGCACAATGGTGCGCCCCGCTAAACCGGAACTGGTATGATAGCAATTCAGCGTCAGCCAATCGCCCTCCTGCTCCAAGCTGGCATAGCTGCCCAAACTGTAGTCCACAGTCACCCGTACCTGATTGCTGCCAGCCTCTGCCATGGTCACCGTAAAACCGTTGCCCTGTGTGCTGGTCTGATTGCCCAACGTCACATTATCCAACAAAATCTGCAGTTGGGTGCCGCTCACTTTTTCCAGAGAGTAGACATTGCCTTCCCCATGCTTGAGTGAAATGACCGTTTTCTTGCCGTCCTGCAAAACAGGCTGCACTTCCGCCATAGTCCGCACCCCAGTCGAAACGGTGCTGGCAGCGCTGCTGGGCTTGGTGGTGGTAGAAGTCAGCCAGGAGGCAATCCACACTCTGGCGCCATCCTCCATTTCCACCTGATACCAGGCCTTACCGTCGGCGTCATTGCTGCTGGACAGCACAACAAAGCTGTCCCCTTTGCCAGCCTGACCAATCTGTCCATAGCCGGTGCCAGCTCCGCTGCGCAAATTGACCGCATCGCCGGTGACATACACTGTTTTTCCCACATTGCTGCCAGTCTGACTATCGGTTGCACTGTTGGAGCTACTGTTGGCTGCCGGACTGACTGTGCCTGCCGTAACCAGCCAGGAGGCTATCCAGGCTTTGCCGCTTTTGTCTGCACCTGATACCACACCTTGCCATCAGCATCATTGCCGCTGCCCAGCACCGTCAGCCTTTCGCCTTTCCCAACCTGCCCCACTATAGCATAGCCTGTCCCGGCACCGCTGCGCAAATGGACCGTACTGCCGCTGACCGTTACCGTGCTGCCGTTGGCAACCGCACCGGCCGTCTGGTTGGTGCTGATAGAAGAATCAGGCACGATTGTAGTAGGCACCGGCGTAATGTTTAATCCCGTTTTTCCGTCAAAGGTATAATTCCAGCCAAACTCGTCCACAGCAAACCGCCAAGTCAACGGAAAATAGGTCACATCCCGAAATACCAGCAACGGATATTCCTCCTTGCTGTTATCAATGGACTTTCCGTTTACTGTAACGGCAAAGCTGGGCCGCAAGGCCGTATAGCTGCCGGCATTGGCGGTGGCGCTCTTGTAAGGCACATAACGCTGCTGCGCTGTAATCTGATCTGCCACAAAGCCGTCTTTTTGAATGGCTAAGCCGCTCTGCGCTTCCCACTGGCTGTCTAGTCCCAATAGTTGAGCGTCATAATAGGTCATCGGCACATAGGTGATGTCTTTATAAACTAACGACGGATATTGATTATTGGTCTGCTCTATGGTCAAACCGTTCAGCGTAACCGGAAAGGCGGGCACTGTCACCGTTACCTGTTCATCGGCCAAGGCAACGCCTGTAGAGGCTGCCAACAAACCGGCTGCTAAACAAACTGTCAAAATTTCTTTTTTTCACTGCTTTCATCCCTTTGCCAAAGTTTTCTGCTTCTATTATTCTACGTAAAAAAATAATTGCAAGCATTTTTTCAAAAATTTTATTTGATTTGACAAAAATAATGTTGGCATTTCTTTTTTGCAGCATAACGATACAATTTATATGAAATTTTATTCATTTTTCTTTTTACAGCCGAACCAGAATACCGCCAGATTCTATCCCGCTCTACAAGCGGCTTTTCGCCTATTTTTTTTTTCCTTAAAATCAAAAAATTCAGCCAGATGGCAGCCAAGTCCCATCAGATGAGAACCAGATGCCAACCACAAACAAGAATGTTAAGAAATATAAAGCATGAAAAAATGCATAAAAACAAGAATGAAAAAACAATTCGCCTTTTCACAAAAAATCTGCGTTCAATTAACAAAATCAGGAAAAAAATAACAGCGTTTTTTGAAATTTTCTATGCAGCTTTTATCTTCGCATTAGGCTCAGACTTTCTAAATTTATTTTTAAGCCGCAAAAATAGCTCTGTCCATCACTTATCTATCCAAGCAAAATAAACGTCTTAAATCGAAAAATAAAAATCTCCCTTTGCAGTGAAAAAATTATCCGGCCAACAAAAACCACTGCCCAAACAGACCGCCCGCACCGCCTGTCAGTTAGCAAGTCCGACTGTATAAAAAAATCATTGCATACCATGCAGTCATTTTATATTTTTGCAACAGGTTCCATTACACCGGCACAAAAAAAGAGAGCAGGACAATCGCCTACTCTCTCAAAAAGCCTCTGAAAAAGGCTTCTTATTTCCCAAAATATCTGTTCAGCAGACCTTCAAATGCTTTGCCGTGACGAGCTTCGTCTTTTGCCATTTCATGAACGGTGTCATGGATAGCGTCCAAGCCCTGCTGTTTTGCTAAGGAAGCCAAATCTTTTTTGCCCTGGGTAGCGCCGTGTTCCGCAGCTACACGCAGTTTCAAGTTTTCTTCGGTGGATGGGGTTACAACTTCGCCCAACAGTTCGGCAAATTTTTGCAGCATGTTCTGCTTCTTCATAAGCAGCTTTTTCCCAGTACAGACCGATTTCTGGATAGCCTTCTCTGTGTGCTACACGAGCCATAGCTAAATACATCCCAACTTCGGTGCATTCGCCGTTGAAGTTTTCCCCGCAGACCTTTTACGATTTCTGGGTCAATGCCTTCGCAGATACCTACTTTATGTTCATCAGCAAAAACTAATTTTTCGCCGGCTTCCTGTTCGATGAATTTTTTAGCTTTGCAAATTGGACATTCTGCTGGAGCTACTTCTGCTTCGGTGGTCCAGCCGCATACAGCGCAAACGAATTTTTTCATGATAAAACCTCCATCAATTCACATTCTAATTTTTATTTTTTAGAGAAACAAACTGTCATTTTTTTAAGAACAGTTTGTCTTTTTATACTTTTTATTCCATCTTGCCGGCGGTTTTCCTGCCGGAATGATTGAAATTTTTACATTTTTCCTGCTTTTTTTCATTTCTTCTACATATTTTTGCGGCGCTACTTCGTCAAAAGGCCAAGAAATATTCATCATTTCACGGCACTGTGGACATTCTTTTGGCGCTTCTTCTGCTACGATGGTGTAGCCGCATACAGAGCATACAAAGGTTTTCAGTTTTGCCACTTTTTTGCTTTGTTGGCCAGCAGTTCATCCACATATTTCTGCGGTGCTACTTCATCGAAAGGCCAGGAAATGTTCATCATTTCACGGCACTGTGGACATTCTTTCGGCGCTTCTTCCGCCACTAAAGTGTAGCCGCACACGGAACAAACAAACCGTTTTACTTTGTGGTCAACCAATTTTTCTGCTAAATCTTCTGCCTGTTTTTTAGAAGCCACTTCATCAAAAGGCCAGGAAATATTCATCATTTCACGGCATTTTGGACATTCTTTCGGCGCTTCTTCTGCTTCTACGGTGTACCCGCACACAGAACAGACAAACTTTTTTTTCATTGTCATAACCCTCATCCTCCAAATCATTGCACGAAATTCAAAAAACATTTCCGTCTTGTCCTTTATTTTATACCCGCTGCTTTTCTGGCGTAAACAGAAATTTCAAAAAACCTGCGAAATTTTTTGTAAAATAAAATCTTCCCGGCCGCCTCTGTATTTTCCAGCGGCTTCATGCTATAATTCTGCAAGAAGGTATATACTAGTACTGAAAATTTTTAGCAGGAGGTTTTTATTATGCCAACCGAAAAGATACCTGGGATTTAACCCACATGTTTCAAAAACGCCGCCCAGTGGCGCGACAGTCTGGAAGAAGCCAAAACGCTGACCAAAAGGCTGGCGGCCATGCAGGGTTCCATCACCAAAGACGCCGACGCTCTGTATCAGGCGCTGCAATGCAACGACCAACTAGGCGAAAAGCTAACCGCACTGTTTGTGTACGCAAAAATGTATTTTGACCAGAATATGTCCAACGGCGAAGCCAAAGATTTATACGAAACTGCAGACAGCGTTTACACAGCCATTGCCGAGCAAATCTCTTTCTTAGAGCCCGAATTATTAACCCTAACACCGGAGCTGTTCACCCAATATGCAGCGCAAAAACCGGAGTTAAACTTGTATCAATTTTTGATGGACGGCCTGTTTGAGCAAAAAGAACACATCTTCAATCAGCAAATCGAAGAAATCTTGAGCAAGATGGGCTCTTTTAGGCAATTCCTTTGAAAAAAATTTACGACGACCTCAGCGTCAACGATATTCAATATCCGGAAATTGTCACCCCAGAAGGGCAGACTATGGAGGTCAACAACAATAACTATCAGGTGGCCCTCATCCATCCTGACGCCCAGTTCCGTTTCGATTATTTCCAGCGCTTATTAGGCGTTTACAAGCAGCACATCAACACCATTACCTCCGCCTATTACGGTTCCGTCAAAAACGATGTGTTCATCGCCAAAAGCCGCAAATATCCATCGGCGCGGGCTATGGCGCTCAGCGGCAATCATATTCCGGAAGAAGTGTACGACAATCTGATTGCCACCGTGCGCAAAAACGCAGCGCCTTTGCAGGAATATGTAACATTGCGTAAAGAAGTGCTGGGCTTGCCGGACATCCATTTCAGCGATTTGTTTGTGCCGCTGGTGCCGGGCACCGACCGCACCTACACCTATGAAGAAGCACAGCAGATTGTGCTGGATGCCACTGCCGTGCTGGGCGAAGATTATACTGCCGTGTTGAAAGAAGCCTTCAGCAACCGCTGGATTGACGTTTATCCGGCCAAAAACAAAGCAACCGGCGCTTACGCCATCCATTCTTACGGATACCATCCCTTCTCGCTGCTGAACTTTACCGGCACCCTAAACGATGTGTTTACCATCGCCCATGAGCTGGGCCATGTGATGCACAGCTATTACAGCAACAAACATCAGCCCTATGTGTATTCCGATTACTGCATTTTCACCGCAGAAGTGGCTTCCACGGTGAACGAGCAACTGCTGTTTGCTTATCTGTATAAAAACAGCCAGTCCGACGCGGAAAAAGCGCTGCTGCTTTGCAATCAACTGGATAATATCCGTTCTACTCTATACCGGCAGACCTTATTCGCCGATTTTGAAAACCAGACCCATCAAATGGTGGAACAGGGCCAGCCCTTTTGCCTGAAGTGCTGTGCAGCAATTACCGCCAGCTTTATGAAATCTATCACGGCGACGACTTCGTCATTGACGATGTGCTGGCTTACGAATGGGCCCGTATCCCGCATTTTTACCGGGCTTTCTATGTTTATCAGTATGCCACCGGCATTTCTGCGGCAGTCAGCATCTCGAAAAAAAAATTCTGAACGGCGAACCGGATGCTGTAAAACATTACCGGCATTTTTCTAACCTGCGGCGGCTCCGATTATCCCATCAATCTGCTTAAAATTGCCGGCGTGGATATGGCCAGCCCGCAGCCCATCGAAGATACGCTGCAATACTTCCAGCAGACCTTAGATGAATTGAAGCCACTGTTAAAGAAATAACCAGTTCATTATTGGCGAAACAGAAAGGCCGATTTTTATGCTTGCTCTATTATCACAAGCGCTCTTGACCATTGCCGTTCTTAGCTATGGTATCTACAGCATTTATCTCATCTACAGCAAAAAGCATTAACTCCGGCGCAAACCGGCAAACTGGCTCTGGCACAATGCGGCATCATGGGCTTTGCCTTTCTCACCCAAGCATTGCCGTTTTTATTGCAGTGCCAGGAACCCAATGTCTTTGCAGGTCACCTGACCTGCTGGCTGTTGATTTTTTCTCTGGGGGCTGTTGGTTCTCCTTCTCGCACCCCAAAAAAGCGTACACCAAGCCCTGCGCCTGATTTTGGGCTGTATCGTGCCATTGGCGGCGTTGGTCTTGGTCTTACCTTGGCTGAACGCCCATATACACATCCACCAGTTTGACTTTTTCTGGTATCAACTGGCCCTGGTCTTGCAGGCTTTATACACCGCTTGTTTTTTTAGAACGACACGCGCTTTAACCAGTTACAACATAACCCCATCTCATTGCAAACACGCGCAGAGCGTAAAACTTCTGCGTGTGTTTTTTTTGCCGCATCTTAAAACGCTTCGCAGATACATTCAGACAAATACTACAATTTGCCGATTTGCATAAATCATTTCTCCAAAGGCAATAACTAATGTCATCACAGCAATTGCTATCGGAGGTAATCGACATGGCTTTTTGTATAAAGTAGAACTCTGCGGTGTAGACACATCCAAGCTGCCAATTTTAAAAATGAGAAAATGACCGCGCTGTTTCGCCAATACCAGGCTGGCGACCAACAAGCCCGTGAGGAACTGATTTACTGCAATCTGCGCCTGGTATTAAGTGTTCTACAGCGGTTTTCCAACCGCAACGAAAATGCTGATGATTTATTTCAGGTGGGCTGCATCGGTTTGATGAAGGCCATTGACAATTTTGATTTAGGGCAAAATGTACGGTTTTCCACTTACGCAGTGCCCATGATTATCGGCGAAATTCGCCGCTATATCCGCGATAACAATCCTATCCGTGTGAGCCGTTCCCTGCGGGATATCGCCTACAAGGCTTTGCAGATGCGGGAACAGCTTACCGCGCAAAAGGACAGGGAACCTACCATAGAGCAGATTGCCAAAGCGCTGGAGCTGGCGCCGGAAGACGTTGCCGCCGCTTTAGACGCCATTCAAGACCCCGTCTCTCTCTACGACCCTATCTACAACGACGGCGGCGACCCTATCTATATTATGGACCAAATCTGCGATACCAAAAATACCGATTTCCAATGGCTGGAGAACATCGCCATCAAGCAGGCGCTGAATAAACTGACGCCCCGGGAACAGATGATCATTGACATGCGGTTCTTTCAGGGCAAAACCCAAATGGAAGTGGCCGATGAGATTTCCATCTCTCAGGCTCAGGTCAGCCGTCTGGAAAAAGGCGCGCTGCAAACCATGCGCAAGTATGTATAAACGTTCATAACGGCAGGCTGCTGTGGAAAAAAAAAAAAAACTCATATTTTGAAACAGAAACCAACATAGAAAATGGGCTGTGAAAAATGAATTCTCATGAAATCACAGCCCCGTCATTATATCTAAAAAATTTATTTTTAAAAGACACTCTACATATAATATTCCGGCGCCTTTTTAATGTTTGAAAAAACTCCATGTCATGAGCAAAAATAACCTGCGCCTGATATTTTTGTGCTAACTTCCGTACTTTTTCAATGCTTTTATAATAGGCAATGCTGTCATACATAATCCCAGCGCCACGGGCTGGCGGCCCGTAATTTTCCTTTGTATAGACACTGTCCTGCGGGAAAATCATGACCCCACTTTCTTCTAATTCTACCATCACGCCCAAAATGCCTGGCGTATGCCCTGGCAGACTTAGCAATGTGACTTTCGGCAGTAATTGCACATCGTCTTCCACTAAATGATATTGATGAACCAACACTTCTAAATCTTCTTTGATATAGGCTCCGTGTCTGTTCCTATCTGCTGACTGATGCACCAATCCCATACCATATTCGTAATCGTTTTTTGTGTACATAAACATTCGCATGCTGAAATAAATTGATATTTCCCGCATGGTCTAAGTGCATATGGGACAACACACAGTCTGTATATCTTCAGGCCGTACACCGCATAATGCCAATTGCTTCTCAAGACTTTGCTCTGGTTCTCTGTAATAAGGAAACACTTCCTGCAGATTTTTCCGGCCAATAGCCTTCCATGGCAGCGGGATGACACCCTGTATCATACAGGATTTTTCCCTCCGGATGGTCAATTAAAACGGCCATGACCGGAATTTTTATCCACTCATTCGTGACAACCGGCCGGCTTTTGGTACCTTGTGTACTTCCAGATACCATCGCATTTTTTTCACATTCCAGCCAACCATTATTTAAAATATATACCTTTATGTTTTTGCCAAAGCGTTTCACCTCTCAAATTTTTAAGCCTAATAATTCAGCAGCATTTTGATACATCAGCCTGTCTAAATTTTCCTCACGAATCCCAATTGACTTGAAATACTGCACGCCTTCTTTAAACGGTACAAACGGATAGGCCGTGCCAAACAGAAAACGGTCTGGAATGGTATAATTGGCGCTGTCACATAGTCTTGCCAACCAGGGGTGTGAACCATATACATATCAGGGAGAAAGATAGACATTTGTACGGCGCATTGCAAGGTGTATCATCTGCTGACACCATGGCCAGCCTCCATGGGCAATAATAATCTTTAATGCAGGAAACGCAACTGCAATATGATCCACTGCAGCTGGCATAGAATAGGAAATATCTGGGCCTGCATTGCCTCCCACCATTAAATTGACTGGAATTTGTTTTTGTTGACAATATTCGTAAATTGGATAAATACTTGCGTCATCGGCATAAATTGGCCGCTCCACACCGGGTTCCATCACAATACCTTGAAAGGGGCCGTTGACAACCAACTGTTCAATCGTCTGCAAGGCGTTTTTCTCACTGGGATCTATGCCGGCAAAACCGATAAATGTTTCTGGATGCTGCTCTAATAATTCCTGAATATCTTCATTTTTTACCCGCCCAAAAGCCGGATTGGCCATTCTTCCTGGAATAACCGCTTTTGTAATGCCAGCTTCACATTTCCAACAACATTTTTTCTAACGATAATTCAGCAACAGAGGGTGCCTGCGGCATCCCTAAACGCTGAGAAAACCCTTTGGGCAGGGCAGATTCTTAAACATCACTGCCTCTAAATAGCTTTTATAAGGGGACGTACCCGAAAATCAATAATCATGTTATTCCCTCTCTTTTCTACATCATAAATTCATATAATCAAATAAATAAAAAAACCGCCAGATTGTCCATAACGCTTTTTCCAGCAAATATGAACCATTCTGACGGTTTTTATCTCTTTTCAAAATATAACTTTTTGCAAGCAATACCAGAAGATAAACCGTTATCATTTTTTTTTTGCATATAGAACCTATTCCTGCCGCACGGGTTTCTACTGCCACACAAGAATGTCTTCTAATAATTTTCTATTTTTGAAGGTACAGCATCGCGCTCAGGATATCCCAGTGCAATCGCCAGTTTTACAACTGCATCCTCCGGTAAACCAGCGTCTGCTTCAATTTTCCCATATCGTAAAAATTGCCGATGATGCAAGTACCTAATCCCAACTCTACCGCCTTTAAACTTAAATAACCAATCGCAATTCCATGGTCTAAATCATAAAATAGCTGTGTGGCAACCGATTGGGTAAAACCGGTTTTGTAATATTCTCATAAACTGGAACTATGAAAACAGGAGTTTGATAGACAAACTGATTCACCGCTTCCCCGGCACATGAATGGCCTTTGCCAGCGCTGTTCGTCTCGCTGGCTCTGTTACAATTACATATCGCCAAGGCTGATTATTGCGTGCAGAAGGAGCCAGCCTTGCTGCATTCACGCACTGCAAAATTTTCTTTTTTTCTACAGGTTTATCTGCAAAACTTCTTACACTATAGCGCTGTTCGATCAAAAATTTAATCCAGACAACGTCATTGTCATCATCTCCCCCAAACCAGAGTGGTTCGGCTACCTATCTGCTCTTATCCTTTACATCTTTGTACCGCTCATAGGCATTTTTCAAAGCCTGTACAACCGCCCCTGTTGAAGAAAGCGCCACATCGGCCCGAATCTGATTCAACAATGGATCAATACTTTCCGTCAAATCATAACCTGTCACAATTTCTTCCAATACTTCTTGGGTCAGCGGTGAAACCAAGTTGAAATGGCAACGTTTAATTACATTGGTTTCCCGGTCAATCAGCAGTTGTAATGTAACTGTTTTATATAGTTCATAAACGCTGCTTCCCTTTGTTGTTTGTGCGCTGCCGCCAACCAAAATGCAGCCTTTTATCAATGAATTTCCCTGCATATAAAACCCTCTTTTCTCATTTGATACAATTGTGACAGGATTGCACATTAAATGAGCGCCTTTAAAAGAATTTGCCGAATATCTTTTTTCTGATACGGTTCGCGGATTATTTGGCAACAAACGATAAGTAATGGAGTTCGCAACGATCGTATCAATATCTCCTTCCTGCACCCCTACTTGTTCCAAAGACGGGATTTCCAAATCCTGCTGCATCTGCCGGATTTCTTCTACCGCAGCTTTAGCAGCTTCTCGTGTACCCATATTCGCAACATGAACTCCCAGCGCATCTGCAATGTCACAAAAGCGTTCTTCATTACCCATTATATTAAATTCCATCACATATGGCAACATAATTGCATTAGCAATGCCATGGGCACATGATACATAGCGCCCAAACAATGGGCAATGCCATGCACCAGTCCTAAGCCTGCCTGGGCAAAGCTGATGCCCGCCATTAAACTTGCTAGCGCCATTTGACCGCGCGCTTCCAAATCAGTTCCATTGCTGACAGCACGGCGAAGATTTCGTCCAATCAAACGAATTGCCTGCAATGCCATCGCATCGCTCAATGGATTAGCCTGCCGAGAAGTATAGGCTTCAATTGCATGACACAGCGCATCTAACCCCGTTGCAGCCGTTAAAAGATGGTGGCATCGACATCTGCATTTCTGGATCAATCAAAGCAATGACCGGGGACATGGACGGATGGTTCAAGCCAATTTTTTCTTCCCTTTGCCGGTCCGTAATGACCGTTCCTGAAGTTACCTCGCTGCCGGTACCGGCAGTGGTCGGAATACAAATTAACGGTAAAGCGTCATGTTCTATCGTGCGCTGCTTCTGCAAATACTCCCCGATAGAGCCTTCATTGCAAGCCATAAGACCGGCAGCTTTTGCCGTATCCATCGGGCTGCCACCGCCTAACGCAACCAACACATCCGCATCAAATGCATTTATTTTTTTCCCTACGGAATCTACCAATTCAATCGTTGGATCAGGCTTTACATCGGAATATACCTCTACCTGCAAACCAGCCTGCGTCAAACCTTCTAAAATCTGCGGAAACACTGGCGAATTTTTTGCCATAAATCCATCTGTAATTAAAAATATCCTTGTACCGAAAGACTTGCATAAATCACTCAGCTTCGATGCCGCTCCAATTTCATAAACCACGCGGGTCCGCATCTGATATTCAAATTGTTTCATGATAAAGTCCCCCTTCTTTTAAGCCAATTCGCTGCCGTAACTGTTCATTCAACTCATGGATTTTATCAGTATTCGCCGCTTCTGTATCTCCCATTGGATAGTCCCGTTGCAGCTGCTCATACTTGCTGCGTCCAAAAGCGTGATACGGCAGTAATTCGTAATCCTGAATATTCCCAACTTGATGCAAAAAATCAGCAATAGCGGTTAGCGTTTCCACATCATCGTTGATACCTGGGATTACAGGTGTACGAATAATAATCGTTTTTTCTGAAAATTGTTCGCACAATTTTTCAAGTTTTCAGGATTAATTGATTATCACAACCTACGTAATTCTGATGCTTTTCTGAATCCAATATTTTTAAATCCATATGAATCACATCGCACCAACGCGCTACAGCGGAAAAATCTTCCCAGGAAGCATAACCACTGGTTTCAATGGCTGGATGGATTCCGTTTGCTTTCAATTTCCGCAACAACATTTCTACAAATTTTGCCTGCATCAGCGGTTTCTCCACCGCTGATTGTGACACCGCCATTGGCTCGCCAGGTACAAGCCTGATTTTGTAGCCGTTGATAAATTTCCTCAACTGTGACATCTTCTCCAAAAGCTCTTCTAGCCGACGTCGGACAAACTTGTACGCATTTTCGACAATTTGTACAACGTTGTCCATTCAACACAATCCACCCTTCTTCATGGGCTTGTAGCGCGCTTCTGGACAAGCCTTGACACAATAACCACAAGTCTGTTCACCCAGACATTTACTTTTCTGATACCCGATTTGTATCTCATATTTCTGTGACTCTGGGTTTGCGCACCATTTACAGCGCAATGGACATCCCTTCATAAACACGATATCGCGGATTCCCGGTCCATCGTGTACAGAAAATTTCTGAATATTAAAGATACGACCTTTGAGCTGTTCCATAAAAAACACCCCTATATGTTAAATCGCCTGATGTTCTGTGCGATGAATGATTTCCGTCTGCAGAGCCGGGCTCAGTTCTGTGAAATAAGCGCTGTAGCCAGCAACACGCACAATCAGATTTCTATATTTTTCCGGATCATTTTGCGCTGCGCGCAAGGTATCACTATTGATAATACTAAACTGAATATGCCACAATTTTAAATCAACAAAGGCGCGTAAAAAGTTCATCAGGTCCTGTGTACCTTTTTCACCGGCTACAACTGCTGGATTAATCTTCACATTCAGCAAACGCGCCAAACTGTTATTATATTTCCGGCTTTTTGCCCGGTCAATGGAAACCAATGTAGCTAACGGCCCTTGTAAGTCGGCTCCTTGTGTAGGAGAAATACCTTCCGACATAGCTTCGCCGGCTCTGCGGCCATTCGCGGTAGCGCCTAATTTTCCGCCCATACCCACGTGGGAGGTTACCGGAACAAATTTAATGTGCTGTTCGCCATTCGGTGTACGATATTGTTTTACTGTATCTAAAAGCATTTCATCTAATTGACGGGCAACTTCATCGGCGTAAACATCGTTGTTCCCGTATTTGGGCGCATTCAGCAGCATTTGACGGATTGGTTCATAGCCTTCGTAATTAGCGGCAAGAGCGTCTTTTAATTCCTGCAAAGTAATTCTCTGCTCTTCAAATACAATTTTTTGATTGCTGCTAACGATTCTGCACAAGTACCAAAGCCATTCATATTCACGTTGCCAGTATCTTTTGATAAACCGGCTTCCGTGATAGGCTGATGAACATCTTTCATGGCTTTCATGCAAGCATCATTCAATCCCGACATGAACGGAGCTGCTAATTTTGCAGCATTTGTCAATTCCAAGGCAGTTTGCCGTTTAAAGAAATGTTGTACAAAGAAGTCTACAGTTTCTTTTAAGTTTGCAAACAAATCTTCATAGGAGTTTAAATCTTTGGCTGCTATCGACGGCTGCATCAGTTTTACGGTTTTACCGCCACATACAACCACGCCGTCATTCATAGCCATTTCAAGGCAGAACCAAGGTTGATATTTCCCCTACAGCCATATACGTATCGGTGTTAATCATGCGAATTTCTGTGCAGGCGCAGCCCTACATAATCTCTCGCTTCCTGCAGAGTTGCACCCTCGCTAATAAGCTGAGGAATGATTTCTTCATCATTCAGGATTTTTTGGGAAACCGCTGCCTTCTTTAATTAATTCAGCCACAGCATGTAAGAATGTATTCGGCGTTCTGGAGTGCAGACGCACGGATAAGTCTGGATAGTGCATTGGAAATTCTTTTTTAGAACGAATTAACAGATAACTCAATTCATTGGTAGCATCCTGCCCGTCTATTGTCTGTCCGCCGATTAACGTTTGCTCAAAATGCGCATAACCTTCCCAAAAGTTTCCGGCATTGGTAGGATTAAATGGAACATAATTGGCAATTTTGAACCACAAACATTCTATTAATTCCAATGCTTTTTCTTCATCAAGGTACCATTTGCGATATCCTGTTTATAAGTTGGATACATATATTGGTCAAAACGGCCCAACGAAATGACGCCGGTAGTCGGCTGTTCCAGTTTATAGCCAGTCATTACAAACCACTGACATTGCAGTGCTTCGTGGAAATCTCTGGCCGGATATTCTGGAACCTGTTCGCAGTTGGCTGCAATCTTTTCCAATTCAGCCTTTCTACTTGGATTTGTTTCTGCTGCCGCCATTTCCCGTGCTTTTTTTGCAGCATAACGTTTTGCATAGGCAATCAAACCTTCGCAAACAATGATGAAAGCTTCTAAAAATGGAGCTTTATCATAATTTTGCTCTGTCGACAACACGTTAATCTGTGCCAGTTTTCTTTTGTTTCATCAATGATGGCACGTAACCCCTTTGTAATGACTTTTTCCATAATCGCCAGCCCAATTCAGTGTCGCATTGATATTAGAATTGTCCTGCATTAATCCTGTAGCGCCATAATCATCGTCGCCATAAATGACTGCTTTTGTTTCCGGCGGTAAAATTGCCAGATATCTTTCATGGGCTGTTTTTCCCCTCCAGTAAGGCACTACTTTTTCCATCACTTCTTCAATGGCTTCATCACTGATGCGATACGCTTTCCCTTTCTGTGTTTCTCTTAACCCTTTCTCAAACCAGCCACCCGTAATTCAGGAAATAGAATTGCATGCCGGCCTGCGCCGCCGCAAGTCCCCACAATCAATTCGTCGTCCTGAATGACTACGTCCAGATTGCGGAACACATGGTCCAAAGCCATGGCCCAACGCAAATTCATGGGATAGGCTTCTGTCTGCTGCATAGATTCTGTAAAAAGGACAGCCCGCTGTACATCAATTCGGGGAACATCATCACGGAAATTCTTCAAAAAATTATCAATGCGAGGTCTGGGGCTCATGCGCAGATTTCCACTCATAATTCTTTTTCTTGTTCTGTTAATACACAATTACAGCTTGTCATTTTAATCTCCTCCAATTTTATATTTATACTTATTTTTGAAAACAAAAAGCCTGAACAAACAGAACTATCCTCTAAGAATCATTCTGATGTTCAGGCTTAACTTATTTGACCGACACAAGCATATTCTGCATGTACCCTAAGTCACCTTACTGTTTTCACTTTTTTACTTTCTAAAATAGATTTTATTATAAAAATAATTTTTATGTCAATCCTATTTTTTTTTTTCCGTAAATTTTTTAATTTTCTTTCAACAGTTCAAACGCTGCGTAATCATGGCTTGGCAATACCTGGACATTCAAGCGCTCTATTTTTTCGAAGGAAGCGTAACAATCGGCCATGTTGCAGTAAAGACCGCCCGGCAAACGTTTTTCCCAGTTGTCCACGTCGTTAATCAAATCTCCGGCAATCAGATATCGTCCGTTTTTTGTCTGAATCACCACGCCCTGAGAACCAGGCGAATGTCCCGGTAACGCCACAACCTCTAGACCGGATGCAATTGTGCAATCGCCGTTTAGCAACTGCATCTGGTGAAAAAAACTGTAGAAAAAACGGCAACTGACTTTTTATATTCAATTCATAATGCTTGCTATCTCGAGGCAGTGGAGACACTGCATAACGCAATTCTTCTTTTTGGACATATACCTTTGCCTGCGGCAGCTTCAGAACGCCGTAGGCATGGTCCCAATGCAAATGCGTTAAAATTACTGCCGTAATTTCTTCTGGTCTAACTCCATGCTGCATTAATGCATACTCTAGTTTTTGTTCCTCTTTAACCCCAATGGGATTATGATACGTACTCCCCCATTGGTCATCCTCGGCAGGACCAGCATCCACCATCATTTTCTCACCGGTACTGTCATTCTGCAAAAAGCCATCCTATACAAGGCACTGTCAATACCTCTCCAACATTTTGCCGCACACCGTGCTTATATACCTGGGCTCCGCTGGTTGCTTGCAGGGTTCCCAAATTCAACGGCGTAATTTTCCAAGTATCCATCTTTTATCACCTGCTCTTTTCAATTTTTCATTAATACAGTCCTAATATGCCCCAATACGGCACAATAATCGCAAACAACACGGCTGTTGTAACCAACATTTTTACTGCCATTACTTTCATAAATTCTGTCATCTTTATCATACCAAATGCAAACACTACCAAATATGGCGTATATTCATAGGGCATTAAAACCATATCGGAACCGTGCATCAGCATAAAATTGATTGCGTATGGGTCGATACCCATTTGCAACGCAATATTCATAAACGGTACTGTCATACAAGCGTGAATTGCATACGGCGTCATCAAGAAATTGAGCAAAACCGTTAACGCATACACAACGGCTAATACGCCGACGCTGCCAGCCTGGGTGGCTACCGGCATTACCATGTCGGCAATCATCTGTCCCATGCCCAATGAAGTGGCCACATTCCCAATCCCAAAACAAGCCGGAACAAAAAAATACGGTACTAAAACTTACTTTTTTCAAAGTATCGCTATGCCCAACATCAATAAAAGGAAAGAAGCACAACCATGGCAATAAAATCAAGGCGTAATCGCTGGAAACAGGCAAGATAGGGTCAAGCAGCATCCAAATGATAATCAGCAGCAAGACAAAGAGCGTTTTCTTTTCCTTTTTACTTTCATGGCTCCTAGTTTCTCATACTGTTCAACAAAATAGTCCCGTCCGCTGATTGCACCCTCCGGCTTATACATTTTCGTAATCAGCCAAATTGTGACGACTACCGAAAAGTATAATCGGCCAGTTATTCACCAGTACATTATACCAGTTTAAATGAAAAGTTTCTCCTAAAATACTTTGACTTTGCGCTACCTGAACCGCAATTAACATCGGTGCATAGATGAAGCCGCGAACTGCAACCGTGCTGACCGCCGCCACAAGACCAATAGCAGAAGCGGCCTTACTGCCTTCTAGACGCAAAGCACGAATAATGCCGTAGGCAAAAGCAGCTATTAAAGCAAAGCTATTTCCCATCGTCATGGCAGACGTAATTAAGCCAGCAAAGAAAATTCCCCACAAAATTCCTTTTAAATGAATTTCCAAAGCGAATCATACACCAATAAGAAATTCTCTCTAAAACGCCGGATTCGTCTAAAACAGCTACCAAAACCAAACATCCTAATACCAAAAAAGTAGAACTTGCTGTAAACCCTTGAAAGGCAACGCTGGCCGGCGCAATTCCAGTTAATGTGTAAGCGAATAGCATAAAAATGAAGAAATGATAATATCAATTAATTCAAACGCCACTAATAAAATTGCTGCGACTGTAATCACTAAAAACAATCGCATATCAGTTGTATACAAATCATTGGTTGGGATTAAATAAATTAAAACTGGTACTAAAACTGTCATAAACCATTTTATTTTTTCTGCTTTTGTTAATTTTGTATCTTGACTCATAAAGACACCTCTTTTAATTCCACGTTAATTGTAAATAAATTTTTCACGCAGATCCGCGCCATAGAAATGAACATATTCTGCATTCATGCCGTTTCATTAAATTGCGCACTTTAATGAAGTTCGAATAAAATAAAAAAAGCCTAAGCACACAATTCACCCTTTTATACAAAGAATGTACTTGTCGCTTAGGCTTAATCCAATTCGCAATAAAGATATGCACTATCTCTACCCATGAATCACCCAATGCCTCTTCTATTTGCGTCTAGTATACTATGTTTCTTTCTTTTTCGTCAATAGGGAAAATTAATATATTTTATTTTATTATACATCATGCATTGCTTGCTTATTCCGTAAATTGCAAAAACTTTTCACACTGCATTACATATAGCAGCTTTCTTACTGCCCGTAATCGCCAAACCTACCTCGGCTGCATATCCTACTTTAGAGATACTTTTTTTACAGAAAAGAGGAATGTTTATGCCAAATCATTATCCCTTTCCCTTACAGCCTCTCCCCTATGGCTGCGGCGGATTAGCGCCTTGTTTGAACCGGGAAACGGTCTGCAACCACTATGAGCACCATCACCGCAATTACGTCAACAATCTTAATCAGCTTTTGCTCTCCTATCCCGCTTACCAAAACTGGACGCTGGAACAATTACTGACAGAGGCAGACCAACTGCCGGAGGAAATCCATATCAAAAGTTCTGCGCAATGCCGGCGGCGTTTATAACCACAATCTCTATTGGAACAGCATGACGCCCCGCGGCTCCGGCTATCCGCTGGGCGAATTGGGGAAAGCCATTGTCCAGCAATACCAATCCTTTGCACTGTTCCAACAACAATTTCAAGCCAGCGCCATGTCGGTTTTTGGCTCCGGCTGGACCTGGCTTGCCGTTGACGCTGCTGGCACGCTGCACATTCGCAACACCGCCAATCAGGAGGTTTTACCTTTGCAGCAATTCCAGCCGCTGCTGATTTTGGACCTTTGGGAGCATGCTTATTATTTACAGTACCGTTACAATCGGGAACGCTATCTGGAAAACTGGTGGCATCTGGTCAACTGGCGTTTTGGCGAAAGTCAGTATCAGGCCAGCAAAGCCATTTGGCCATAGCCTTTTCAACGAAAATGACATATAATAAAATCAGTTTTTATACCACTCTACAAGAAACTATACAAAATGAGGAATTTTTATGAAGCTGACTGTTTTAACTGACAACAACACGATCATTGATCGCTATCTGTTAGGCGAACCGGCGCTATCTTTCTATTTAGAGGACGGCGCTGGGCGGCTCTTGTTTGACACAGGCTACAGCGACGTTTTTATGCAAAATGCCGCCCAACTGCACCTTGATTTGTCGCAGGTGCCGCTGCTCGTTTTTTCCCACGGACATAACGACCACACCAGAGGGCTGTTGGCACTGCACCGGCAAGACCTGCTGCGCGGCAAAACCATCGTGGCCCATCCGGCAGCCTTTGCGCCCAAATATCTGGAACAACAGGGCCAAAGAGAGGACATCGGCTCACCCTATACCGCCGACGCTTTGGCCCAACTCTGCACACTGCGATTATCGGCTCAACCGCTGCAACTGACAGAGCGGCTAATATTTTTGGGGCAAATTCCCCGGCAGATGGCTTTTTTGAAACCAAACAGCCAGACAGCTTTACCATACAAAACGGTTCGGCGCAGCCCGATGAAATGCTGGACGATACGGCGCTGGTATATCGCGGCGCCGAGGGACTAACCATCATCACCGGCTGTTCCCACAGCGGCATCTGTAATATTTGCGCTTACGCCCAGCAACAGTTTGCCGGCTTGCCCATTGTGCGCATCATCGGTGGATTTCACCTTTTTACCGACGATGAACAGTTGCAGCAGACCATTGCCTATTTGGAAAGGCTGCGGCTCAAAGAGCTATTTCCCTGCCATTGCGTTTCTCTAACCGCCAAAATTGCCATGAGCAAAACCCTGCCGGTACGGGAAATCGGCTCCGGCGAGCAATTTACGTGGCAATAAAAGAACTGGCACGAAATACAGCCCAAGCCTAAAAAAATCCCGCAAAGCCCGGATATTTCCGTCCGCTCTGCGGGATTTTTTATTATTTTTATTCTTGCCATCCTTCTTTTTGATGAAACCGTATTGTTTTTTCATGTGTTCTTCTTTTTTTCTTTCTTCTTACGCTTTGATTTTTCTTTATTCTTGCTCTTGTTTTTGTCTTTTTTTCTGTGCGGCAGCCTTTTTACAAGCATCATCCTTTTTCTGCTGTTTCTTTTTGGCTTTCTGTGATTTTTGCCGAAAATACGTAAACAATTCGATTTGGCTGTCAATAACCGCTTCCGCTTCATCCCGTTTTGGCTGCTGATAATTGCCGTTAGCATCCATGGTGCGCAATTTACGGTTGTCCGATAAATACAAGGCCAGCATATCATTCAAGGTTTTCTTCACAGTATCGTCCAGAATTTCTACTGCCACTTCTACACGGTAATCCATATTGCGGGTCATCCAATCGGCTGAACCGATATAAATGCGCTGCCCTCTGCCTACGCCAAAAGAAAAGATACGGAATGTTCCAGATAACGGCCTACGATACTCTTAATCGTAATATGATCGCTAACCCCTGGAATACCGGCCTGCAGGCAACAAATGCCCCGCACCAGCAACACGACTTCCACACCAGCCTGAGAAGCCTCCAACAGTTTATCAATCATTTCCTTATTACTCAGCGAATTGGTTTTCACCATGATTTTCGCCGGCTCTCCATTTTGGCATGGGAGATTTCCTTGTCAATCAACCCCAGCAACTGCTGCTTCATCTGCAGCGGCGCCACCAGCAAATAATGGGACTGCTTTTACAAACTGCCCCAATGCCAGAGCCTTTGAAAACATCCACAGCTTCCCGCCCAATTTCTTCATTGGCAGTAATTAAGGATAAATCTGTATACAGGTTGGCGGTTTTTTCATTATAATTTCCTGTGCCAATCTGCGTAATATACTGAATTTTGTTGTGGCTGCGATAGGTCATCACCATCAATTTGGAATGCACTTTATAGTGTTCTACACCGTAAATAACCGTGCAGCCTGCTTCCTCCAGCTTTTGGAGCAATCAATATTATGCTGCTCATCAAAACGGGCCCGCAGTTCTACCAACACCAAGACCTCTTTGCCGTTTTCCGCTGCCCGCACCAACGCATTGACAATCCGGCTGTTAGAAGCCAAACGATACAGCGTAATTTTAATAGAAATGACGTTAGAATCCGTCGCAGCCTGCTCCAGCAAGTCTATAAATGGACGCATACTGTGATATGGATAGGACAGCAGCAAATCGCCTTTTTTCCGCAATTTGTTCAATCATAGGGCGTTCCCGCTCAATTCCAGCCGGTACCACCGAATATAACGGCTCATAATACAACTCCTGCCGGTCTTCTAATCCGTCAAAGCCGCCGAAGCAGAAAGATAAATCCAGCGGAGCATGTTCAAAAATCACTTCTCGTTCTGTTAGCTGCAGTTTGTTACACAAATACTGCCAGATTTCTGCCCGCACCGGCTTGGAAAAACTGCAAACGCACAGCAGCCTGCTTATTGCGCCGTTTTAGCAACTGCTCCATCACCAAGCGCCAGTCGATATCTTCATCATATAAGCCTTCATCCAAGTCCATATCGCCGTTGCGGGTAACGCGGAATACAAAGCTTTCTTCGATGGCATCGTCAAAAATCTGCGACATATAACGCCCAATGACATCTTCAATTAAAACAAAATAATGCTTCTGTTTGTCGGGACTATGGAAGGTCAATTTTCGCGGGAACCGCGGCGACACCGGCACCAGCCCCATATGTTCCTCTGCGTTTTTTAACTGCACGCCGATATAAAAGCTCTTCATTGTTGAAAAATGGAAAGGGATGACGGTTATTGATAATTTGCGGCGACAACAGCGGCAGCAGCTCCGTCTGAAAATAAGCGTCAATCTGCTCTAAAAAGCCATGGCTCTGCCGTCTGAAAATCCACCGGATAATACTGATACTGCTCCAGTTCTGTAATAATGCCTTCGTAAGCATCTCCCAAACGCTGAGACAGTTGGCAAACCTCTCTAAAAATCATATTCAACTGCTGCTGTGCGTTCATACCGGATTTGCTGTCAATGAGTTCCTCATCCAAAGAAAGCTCATCAAACAGCGACCCCACCCGCACCATAAAGAACTCATCCAAATTGGAGGCGAAAATAGCGACAAATTTAAGCCGTTCCAGCAGCGGATTGTAGGGGTCCTCTGCTTCTTCTAAAACCCGTTCATTGAACTTCAGCCAGCTTTTTCCCGATTGATATACCGGCACAGATTTTTCTGTACAGCCTCTGCTTCCGGCGCAGAAAAAAATCATCGTTCATATCATCATCCATATATTCTTCTTCGTTATAATCTTCTTCTAAAAAAATCTTCCTCAAAATCAGCTTCTCTACAATCGGCAGACACGCCGTCACAATTCTCCGAAACCGAGGTTTGTGGGCTGTCTTTCTGGGTCTGCTCAGATGCTGCAGCTTCTGGTACTATTTGTGCTTCATGATTTTCCTGCATTCTGTTTTTCCTCCTTCAGAATGTTTGAGATTAAGAACCCTTCTCGAATCCCTTCTTTTTATGATACAAACCTTCTTAACACCAGTGTATTCCGCAACCGTCATAATAGCCAATAAGCCCGGCATAATCGAGCAAAGCCGTTCTGGAAACAGCCGGTTGATAATCCGTACGCCATTTAGGCCCAGCTCCTGCACCGTGCTTATCAGTTCTTTTAACTGCGCAACGGTAATCCAGCAACCGTCCTCAGACTTACTTAAGCCCTGCAAACTTTGAAACAGCTTAGCGCAAGCCCGTCCAGTTCCTCCCATAATATACAGCGTATCCATCCCAGTTTTACTGAAATCCGGACCGCACTGCAACAAGTCCCGCACCTGTTTACAGATGGCGCTGCGCTCCTTAGCGGAAGGCAGCACACCGGATACGTACTGATTATACAACCGCAGGCAGCCAATTTCATAACTGCTGCTGTCCCTAAGCGTACCGCTCTGATAACAAAACAATTGTCCGCTGCCGCCGCCCAAATCCAAACCTAAGGCTTTCGGCTGCTTTAAATATTGCTTTAAACTGACATAATCATAATATGCTTCT
>VOFC01005793.1_pt1 | contig 23595 bp, 52 predicted proteins | sample 5384161 | NCBI WGS metagenome assembly VOFC01 (sample SAMN12384722, study PRJNA508395) | human gut metagenome | isolation source: healthy gut B | host: Homo sapiens | reverse complement strand
ACTGTAGATTGCGACATCCTGCATCATAGAACTGTTTAATCACATCCTGATAAGCCACACCAATATCATGAATGAGTTCTTCATTTGTGGCATAAAACTTTCTTTGTAGTTTCAAAGTTAGCAGGTACTATCATCTGCTGAAATGTCTGTGCAGGGGCTGGAATAGTATACTTAGCTACTGTGTTTTCATCTTCAAACTGTTTTAAATATTTAAAATACTCTACAAAAAAGGATGTGCTTTTGCCTTGATCTTTACCTACAAGATAAGTATCATCCAATACTGCAAGTTCACCATTAAATCTTACACCATTACCAGTATTTTTATGTTCAACACCCTCAAATCCCCACATAAAGTCAAGATGCCAGAATGTTCTTCTGAACTCGCCATCTGTGATCGCATGGAATCCAAGTTCCTTCTGTTTCTTAACTACTTTTTACAACTTCTTCATCTACAATATGATCATAATCTTCCTGAGATAACTGTCCGTTATCCAATGCTTCCTTAGCATCCTTCAAAGCCTGTGGTCTTAAAAACTTCCTACAAAATCATATCTAAAAAGGTACATTTCCCATTTCTTATTCCTCCTTGGTTTGTGATTGTATTATAACAACCATCTTTACCATTGAGAAATACATATAATATGCAGTTATATATAGTTTAAAACTATATTAATCTTCGTACTCCACTATCAGCTTATCTTTATTATTCTTAATAGTCTTATATAAGTCAGAAGGAATCTTCCATATTCCATTATAAGGTTCTTCTATATAAGTCTTTCCATTTCTTTCACAGATATAATATGTCTTTGTATCCATTTTCACCTTGATATAATCAACACCATTTGGGTTATCGTTTACTGACTCTTTTGAATAAGATGACTTTTCTTCTATATCCTTAATCAAAGAAGAGATTTTACTTTCATCACATTCATAGACAGTAGTCATTGCACCACCATGTACATGTCCAAATTCCACCTTAGATGTATCAGGCAGATCTAAGGTCTTTTTATTTGAATTAAAACAATACACACCAAATAATATCAATATAATAACTAATACACCCATCTTTTTTCATGATATCCACCATGTATTGTTATGCCTCTGTAGACATCCTTTTTTTCTTCTGATATTTTATGTCCTTTCAAATCTCTTACAACAACCTTTTCATAATATTCATAGTTCTCTGATGCACAGTCATTGAAATCATCCCATCCATTTTCTATCCACTTAGATAGGTACATCTTATTGTCATCAATAGTGAGTACATTCTCCTGCGGATCCATCTTAAAATGGAACTTTCTCGGATAATAACAAACCAACTCTTCATCTTGACTTATAATATGCACATTTTCACCTATGATACATAAGTTATATGTGTTTATTTTCTTGATATTAAGCTCTGTAACAGTTTCTAATAATTCATCTGGTAAATACTTATAGAGAGTAATGATTCCTTTGTTGTAGTCTCCTTGTAAGAAATAGAAGTAGTTGTTTAGGAATACAGGCTTTCCATATAATACATTCTTCTGGCGTTTAAAAGGCTGAATAACCTTACCGTTCTCAAAATCATAGAAAGATATCATAGAACCCTTATGGTTCTTATGGAATTCATAGAATTCAACATAATCACTTATTGCATATCCAAAACGTGTTTGTCCTTCTATATTATCGATAGTTGTACCATTAACTTGATTAAATTGAATAATATTCATAGGCACCTCCTACCTCAATTATAGCAAAAAAGAACTCGTATTTGATTTAGTTATTATAGAGTTCTCATAATTTTGATGGATATAGGAAATCATTTATTTCTCTTGGTTATAAGTAACAGAGATTTCTAATTAATGATCATATAATAAAAAAGAGGGAGAGTAATATAAACTCTCCCCCCGCCTGTAGGCTTCGCAAGTTTCTACAGAACGATCACTAGAATTAATATATGTTGTTCTGAATATTTTGTCAATAATTCAAAACGGGTTTATTACTCTATGATTGATTTGCTCTTACTATGTCCATTGTTCAGCCAAAAGGAAATCACGAATATTTTGATGTTTAATACCATTTCGGCTCATATCAAATTCATCAAGAGAAACGACATACTTAGGAAATTGTCTCGGATATTATCATATGCACCAAATTCACGTTTAATTCTATCTTCTGATGCTAAGAGATATGTTACCTGAACATACAACTTTTCACCATGTTTATCACATACAAAATCAATTTCTTTTTCTCCTGTTTTACCAACAGTCACTTTATAGCCTCGACGTAATAATTCAAGATAGACAATATTTTCTAGAATGAGATTTATATCTCGCATATTGCCTCCAAAAACAGCTTCACGGATACCATGATCTGCAATATAATACTTTTCATTTGTAGAAAGTATCTGTTTGCCTTGTAGATCAACTCGTTTCACTTGATAGAACAGATAAGCATCGCAACAATATTTGATATAGTTTAGATTGTTTCTGGTGCAACAGTACGTTGTTCACTTTTGAGAAACTTCGCAAGAGAATTTGCAGAGAAGGTTGTACCTACATTCGCGATGACATATGCAATAATACGTTCTAGTAAATCTACATCACGTATTTTATTGCATTTCACAATATCTTTAAGCTGGACGGAGTTAAATAAGTCGTGAAGATATTGTTTAGAAGGTTCATCCGCATAACGAATATTCGCAAGATAGGGCATACCTCAGTAATGAGATACTTTTTGAAAACATTGTTGGATTGAAGCATCAGGGTTGATTGGACGATATAATTCTATGAATTCTCCAAAAGAAAATGGATAGATGACAAACTCTACATATCTTCCACCTAAATAAGTGGCAAGTTCACCTGACAATAGCTTTGCGTTTGATCCAGTGATATAGATATCACAATCCAATGATACACGAAAAGAATTAATGCACTTCTCCCAATCTTTCACTTCCTGAATCTCATCAAAAAGAGATAGACCTTGCTATCGATATCCTTGGCACGATCGGTAATTTCATCATGAAGAGATTTGGCTGTCTGTAAATGTGAATAGCTTAAGTCTTCAAAATTGATGGAGATAAACTGTATTGGATTTACACCTGATTCTATAAGTTCTTGTTTAATTAGTTCTAACATGACAGATTTCCCACAACGACGAATTCCAGTCATCACTTTAATGAGATTCGACCCAATAAATGGTCGTATACGTTTCATATAGAGTTCACGTTTAATCATAAATCTCAGCCCCCCCTTTCCTTGTTACTACGCATATTATATTACATATATAACTTAAATTTCATATGCAAATCTCTTTTTTGTCAGTTATAACTGACAAAATAGCCAAAAATGTAAGTTATAACTGATAAAGATGATGACCAAACGAGTCATCATCTTTTTCTTACTTTTATCAACAACCTGGAATTTACTTTAATAAATATTTTTCAAACGCTTTATGATTATCAAAGTGGACTTCTCTAAAAAACAGAACTAACCAAATAATATAGGTTGGTATAGCTATATATGGGGTTAAAAAGCAGGATAATAATGCTCCTGCCAACATTATAATAGCCCACATAAAGCACTGATTTCTTATATCACGAGAGATATGAGCTTTATCATACAATGCCTGTTCTTCTTTAGAAAATGAATTAAATCCTGAAACAAATTTTGCTTTGCTTTTTTCCTTAAAAATCGCAAATAACACACCTATAATCAGAAATAGTAATACCAAAATTATACACGACCAAAATCCTATATTCATAATACATACCTCCGCTTCAAATTCCGATTTTCTGCTGTTTCTTTAGATAAATCAAGCATTACCGTTTTTTTTTCTATTCATTACTTTTCATCAACAACTTGGAAGATATAGAACTTTAAGTAATAGCTATTCTCATCACCATTCCACAAAAATAGGATGATCTGCAGCCTGTGTTCTAAATTCTACCTGTCTTAATCTCTTATGTACAAGCTTTGCAGCCTGTCCAATAGTTTTAGTAAATGTATCATAGTCCATAAAATGAGAACATGAACATGTAGCCAGATATCCACCGTCTTTTACTAATTTCATACCTCTCATATTAATTTCACGATAGCCTTTAATCGCATTCTTAATAGATGCACGAGACTTTGTGAAAGCAGGGGATCTAATATAACCATATCAAATAACTCTCCCTGAGCCTCTAATTCTGGCAAGAAATCAAATACATCATGACACTCAAACTTAACAGTATTCTCTAAACCATTAAACTTAGAATTCTCATTTGCAAGATCTACCGCAAACTGAGATGCATCCACACCTAAAAACACTTTGAGCTCCTGCAATACCGGCATTGAGTGCAAAAGTACCAATATAAGTAAAACAGTCTAATACTTTTGCATCTTTACATAATTTCTGTATTGCTAGTCTATTATATTTCTGATCAAGGAAGAAACCAGTCTTCTGTCCTTCTGCGACATCTATATGATACTTAACACCATTCTCTACAATATCAATATGAGGATCAAAAGGTTCACCAATAAATCCTTTAACTCTTTCCATACCTTCCTTAGTACGTTCCTTGGCATCACTACGTTCATATACACCTCTAATAGTAATGCCATCCTGTAGTAGAATATCCTTCATAAGTTCTACAATCTCTTCCTTTAAAGGCATCAATACCTAATGCAAGAGACTGTACAACTAATACATCTTCAAACTTATCAATTACTAAACCTGGCAAGAAATCAGCATCGCCAAACACAAGACGACAACTAGAAGTATCCACTGTTTTTTTACGATAATCCCAGGCATTCTGTAATCTCATACGTAAGAAATCAGAATCAATCTCCTGATTAATATTTCTAGTCATTAAACGAATTCTAATCTTAGAATTCTGGTTAATATAACCTCTTCCTAATGGATACTCATTATGGGCATATACATCCACAATATCCCCATTCTTGAAATGACCATGTATCTCTTTTTTATTTCATTGTCATAAATCCATAAACCGCCTGCATTAATAGTACGGCCTTCACCCTTTTTAATAGTACTTTTGTTTTCATATTCGAACCTCTCTTGGTAATTATTATACATTTGATCAGACAGTTGTGCTACAATATTAACAATTCAAGGAGGAAAAACTAATATGAGTTTTAAGGATTCTAAAGTAGTTATTGTTGGTTTAGGTAATGTAGGTGCTACAACTGCCTACTCAATTATTAACCAGGGACTTTGTGAAGAGATTGTATTAATTGATATTAATAAAGAAAAAAAGCATATGGTGAAGCATTAGATATGCAAAGAGTCAGTTTACTTCATGAATAGAAATATTAAAGTAAAAAGCAGGGGATTATTCTGATTGTAAGGATGCAGATGTAGTCATCATTACAAAGATCAGCACCAATGCCTAAAGATTCGCATGACCGTTTACAGATGTTAGCACCAAGTATTAAGATTATTAAGTCTATTGTAAATTCTACAATGGCTTCAGGATTCAATGGTATCTTTATTATTGTATCTAATCCAGTAGATATTATGAGTTATATTACATGGAAGGAATCAGGTTTACCAAAGAACCAGGTAATTGGTAGTGGTACAACTCTTGATAGTGCAAGATTATCTTGTCGTTTAGCTGATATGTATCATTTAGATGCAAAGAGTGTATCAGCATATGTATGTGGTGAACATGGGGATTCAGAAATGGTGACATGGTCTAGTGCAACTATTGGTGGTAAGAGTGTAGAAGATGTATTAAAGGATAATGCAGAACGTACTAAGGATGCCACTAAGGAAACATTAAGACATGCTGTTATTGAAGATGGCTGGCAGATCTTTTAACCGTAAAGGAAATACATGTTATGGTATTGCGGCGGAACTTCAGACTATCGTGAAATCTATTCTCTTCAATGAAAATAGAATTTATCCAGTATCTGTACATTTAGATGGGCAGTATGGTATGAATGATATCTTCCTAAGTGTTCCTACTATTATTGATAAGACAGGAGCTAAGGAAATCGTAGAAATAAATATGAAAGAAGATGAGCAGAAAGCACTAGAGGAATCATATAAAGTTCTGAAAAGATTTCTGTCAACAGTTAGACTAAGAGAGGGTAAACCTCTCTTTTTTATGTTAGAATGGATTCATGGAGGGATTGGTATGATTAAGATTGCATTTTTTTGATATTGATGGAACTTTAAGTAATATGGAAACACGCAGTGTTTCTGATATTACTATAGAAACATTACAAAGATTACAGGCTAATAACATAAAAAGGTATGTATTGCGACAGGAAGACATCCTTTAAGTGTGCCTACTTTTGAAGGAGTGACATTTGATGCCATACTTTCTTTTAATGGGTCTTATTGTTTTGATAAGGAAGGACATGTTTTGTATAGTCATCCTATCCCACATAAAGATGTATTAAGAATTATAGATAATGCATCTTCTATTAATAGATCTGTCTCTCTTGCAAGTAAAGATAATAGTAAAGCCAATGGCACAGATCAAGACTTAAATGATTATTATGCATTCTCTAAACAGAAAGTAAATGTATCAGAAGACTTTGATACACTTGTGAATGAAGATATCTATCAGATCATGTGTGGTTGATATGAGAATGAATATGATGCATTAATGAAGAATGTAGAAGGTGCACAAATTACAAAGATGGTGGAATAGAGCAGTGGATATTATTCCAGCAGGCGGTGGAAAGGGTAATGGTATACATAAGGTATTAGAGTATTATCATTTCAGTCCTAGTGAAGCTATTGCGTTTGGTGATGGAACAAATGATATAGAGATGTTAGAAGCAGTAGGAACAGGAGTTGCAATGGGGAATGCAACAGATAATGTGAAGGCTATTGCGGATGATATATGTTTATCTGTAGCAGAAGATGGTGTGTATCACTACTGTTTAGATCATAATTTATTATAAAAGTCATAAATATAGTAATAAATCAAAAAAAAGTTGTATACTATGGTATAGCATGAATTGTAAAGGAGAATGAACTATGCCATATTTAGCATTACGAACAAACAAGACATTGACTCTTTCTCAGGAAGTTGAATTAAAAACTACTGTAGGAAAGTTAATCACAGTATTTCCTGGTGAATCAGTAGATACATTCATGATTCATATTGAAGACAATCAGCTTATTTATTTTAAAGGCCAGGAAGCGAACTGTATGATGATCACATTGTACTTAAAAGGTCATTATGCAGATGAACAGAAACAACAGTTTGTCTCTGAACTTACTAAAGCTTTAGTAAAAATTACAAAGATTCCTGCTTCAAATCAGTATGTTACTATCTCTGAATTTGAAAAATGGGGTCACGGTGGTATCTACGAATAAGATTTTGCCTAGCAAAATCTTATTTTTTTGGCTTAAAACGGCTAAACATAATAAAACTATACAAAAAAATGCATTTTTTTTCAAAAAAAGGGTTGCAAAAAAGGCGTATCTGCATGGTAATATAAACAAGCATTCTGAAGTGCTTGAATAGCTCAGCGGTAGAGCAATCGGCTGTTAACCGATCGGTCGGGGGTTCAAATCCTCTTCAAGCGCCAGTGGCCGGTTGGAGAAACGGTTAACTCACATGCCTTTCACGCATGCATTCACGGGTTCGAATCCCGTACCGGTCACCATATATGGAGGTTTAGCTCAGTTGGGAGAGCATCTGCCTTACAAGCAGAGGGTCAGCGGTTCGAGCCCGTTAACCTCCACCATTTTTTTTGCCGACTTAGCTCAACTGGTAGAGCAACTGACTTGTAATCAGTAGGTTGGGGGTTCAAGTCCTCTAGTCGGCTACACCATTAGTGACTCGCTAGCTCAGATGGCAGAGCATCTGACTTTTAATCAGACGGTCGTGGGTTCAAATCCCCTGCGAGTCACCATCTTGATGCGGGTGTGGTGAAATTGGCAGACACGCTAGACTTAGGATCTAGTGCTTCGGCGTGCAGGTTCAAGTCCTGTCACCCGCACCATTCTGAATGCAGACACCGAGTAATCGGTGTTTTTTTATGCCTAAAATAAAAAATCTACCAAAATGGTAGATTACATTCCATTATAGAAGAGAATTTGATGAGGGGAAGCTCATTAGTATCTCATATATTTTGGGGAAGCTATAACAGAATGATGTGTATATTATAATACTCTAGAATAGAGTAGTAAATATGTATATGGTCATGAAATCCCTTTGTATTTCATAACTGAATGTTTTAACATATTATTATAATTGAAATGGGAGCTAATTTGCTGAGAGTAGACATAAGTCTTGACCATGAAACCTGATTTGGATAATGCCAACGTAGGAATTTTATGAGCACCCTCTTTCAGCGTGCTCTTTTTATGGAGGAAAAGAATATGAACTACATTAAGAAATTAAGAGAAGTAAAACCATTAGTACACAACATCACTAACTATGTAACAGTGAATGATGTAGCCAATGCGATTCTTGCAATTGGTGGCAGTCCTATTATGTCAGATGAGATCACAGAAGTGGCACAGATGACTTCTATCAGTAATGCATTAAATATTAATATTGGGACTCTCAATCAGGTGAAGATTGCTTCTATGTTTGAAGCAGGTAAGGCATCTAATGCGTGTAAAGCATATTACTGTATTGGGATCCAGTAGGTGCAGGTGCGACTGATTTACGTACTAATACATGTAAGGATCTACTCGCTCAGATTCATTTTGATGCCATCAAAGGGAATGTTTCAGAAATCAAGACTTTAATGGCTGGTACAGGTCATACTAAAGGTGTTGATGCATCTGCAGAAGATCAGAAGAACTCACAGGATCTTATTGACGATATCAAAGCGTTCGCAAAAGAACTCAATACTATTATTATTGTGACTGGTCCTATAGATTATGTCACTGATGGTAATAAGTGCTATATGATCAATAATGGATGTAAAGAAATGAGTGCCATTACTGGTACTGGATGTATGTTATCAGGTATATTAGGCTGTTTCTTAACAGTAGAAGATAGTGTAGATAGTGCCAAGTAATTGTTATGTCCATGGGTATTGCGGGTGAAATTGGTGCATATAAATTAAAAGAAGGTGAAGGTAATGCAACACTTCGTACTTATTTAATCGATGCATTATTCAATATGACTGATGAAGAACTAGAAAAAGAGTGGTAAATATGAAGTTCAATAATGACATGTTGAGACTCTATGCTGTGGACTGATCGTCATTGGACAGGAGAACAGACTCTATATGAGCAGGTAAGAGATGTTTTAATGGGTGGTGCAACTTGTCTTCAGCTAAGAGAAAAAGACCCAGATGAAGCCTCTTTCTATGAAGAAGCAAAGAATATTAAAGAACTATGTCGTTTATTTGATGTACCATTTATTATTAATGATAATGTTATGCTTTTTGCTAAGGAAATAGATGCAGATGGTGTTCATGTGGGTCAGGATGATATGGCATGCGTGAAGGCAAGAGAAATACTTGGGCCAGATAAGATCATTGGTGTAAGTGCACATACTATAGAAGAAGCAAGAATTGCGAAAGAACAAGGTGCAGACTATTTAGGTATAGGGGGTTATTTTCCCTACATCTTCTAAAGATGATGCGGAAGTATTAGGTATCAAGCGCTTAAAAGAAATGACGGATACAGTGGATCTTCCAATGGTAGCCATTGGTGGAATCAGTTATGATAACTGCTTATTACTTAAAGATACAGGTATTGATGGCATTGCGGTTATTAGTGCTTTATTTGGTCAGAAGAATATTAAACAGGCTACTATTGATTTAAAGAAGCGTGTGGGATGCACTTTATGAAACAATGCATACATGTTTAACTATTGCCGGTAGTGACTCGAGTGGTGGTGCAGGAATACAAGCAGATTTAAAGACAATGCTTGCTAATAAAGTATTTGGTATGAGCGCTATTACGCCCTCACAGCCCAGAATACAACGGGTGTGACAGATATTATGGATGTTACTCCAGAGTTCTTAGAAAGCCAGATTCGTGCTGTATTTGATGATATCTATCCAGAAGCTGTTAAGATTGGTATGGTGTCTTCTAAAGCACTTATTCATACTATTGTAGAAATGTTGAAACATTATGATGCGAAGCATATTGTGGTAGATCCAGTCATGGTTGCGACAAGTGGCGCAAAGCTTATTAGTTGAAGCTATCTCTACATTAAAGGAAGAATTACTTTCTATTGCTGAAGTCATTACTCCTAATATTCCAGAAACAGAAGTACTCACTGATATGGAAGTTAAGACTGTAGAAGATATGGAAATAGCGACTAAGAAGATTTATGACACATATCATTGTCTTTGTATTAGTCAAAGGTGGACATCAATTAAATGATGCCAATGACTACCTATACAATGGTGAAAAGGGTACTTGGTTTAAAAGGACATAGAATAGACAACAGTAATACACATGGTACAGGATGTACTTTATCAAGTGCGATTGCATCCAACTTGGCTAAAAGGCTATACACTAGAAGAATCAGTTAGACATGCTAAAGCATATCTTTCTGGTGCAATAGGTGCTATGTTAGATTTAGGTCAGGGAAGTGGTCCTATGGATCATGGCTATAATATCTAAAAAGTACACAATAATTCCATAACTGCCTGGTATAATCTCTGTTAAGAGGTTAAGGGCATGAAAAGAATTCAAAGCGTGGTTTATACTCATATTATTTATTTTGCTTCTTCGAGTTATATATCTATTACTTGAAGGTGGGCATATCTTATGAATATCCTCTAGATATATCATCTGGAGGATTTTTTTATTTAACTCAAAAACTTGCATATTAACATTCGCAAAGTTAAAATGAAATAAATTAAGTTAAAAGGAGCCTATACAATGATTGATAATATATTTGGCCTATCTATAAGATATGAACCTTGGGATAAGAAAAGCATATTACCTCTCTATATTGTGAGTAATTATCAATTCTATACAAACTTATATAGAAAATATACGTTGTATTGTGATTATACCGATAGAAGAACTGCCAACACTTCCATCATTCAAAAAACAAATACAAAAAAAAAATCGAGTAATTGATGATGTTCCTGTCGTATTATATAGTAAGACAATATCATTTTATAGAAGAAAGAGTCTTCTTGAGAATCACATTCCTTTCATAACAGATAAACAAACTTTTCTTCCTTTTATTGGTACATTACTTGTAAATGAAAAGGAACCAAAAAGATTAAAGACAAGTTTGTCTATTCAACACAGTTATTATTTCTTGCTTATATGTATAATCATGAGAAGAAGGTATATGTATCAGATCTGTCAAAGAGCCTTCCATTTTCCGCAATGACCCTGTCTAGGCAGTTAAACAATTAGAAATGACAGATTTATTTTTTAGTATATAAGGATGGTGTGAATAAGGTAATAGAATCGAAATATTCTTATAAAGAATTGTTTGAGCATATTCAACACTATCTCTTAACACCAGTACGTCAAGTAGGATATATGAATCAGTTTTTGGTTACAGATTATATGGTTCTTGCAGGAGAGACCGCATTATCAGAAATGAGTATGTTGAATCCAAGCCGTTTTAGAACATATGCAGTATATGAAAAGGACTTGGATAAGACGCAACGACTTATTGATGAATTGATAGACCCAGAAGTACAGGTAAAAAGTAGAAATATGGGCCTATGATCCTCAATTATTTACTCATACAAATATCGCAGATACTCTTTCTATAGTATTGTCTTTGAAAGAAAATAAAGATGAAAGAATTGAAGAAGTCTTAGAAGACATACTAGAAAAGGAGCTGACAGATTAATGGTCAATGGAATTGCTAAGTTTAAAGAATACTTTAAAGGGTTCGAGAATCAATATGTTATTATTGCTGGCACGGCCTGTGATGTTATAATGAAAAATGAAGAACTCCCATTTCGAGCAACTAAGGATATAGATATTGTATTAATTGTGGAGTCTATAACAGTTGAATTTGGCAGGAAATTTTTGGGAGTATATTAAAGAAGCTAAGTATTCACATTTGAATAAAAGTACAGGTAAGGCACAGTTTTATAGATTTAGTTGTCCTAAGAGTAAACAATATCCATATATGATAGAGATATTTTCAAGAAATCCAGATTATATGATTTTAGATGATGATTCTATTATTACACCCTTACCAATTGATGAAGAGGTATCAAGTTTATCTGCTATTCTTTTGAATAAAGATTATTATGACTTATTAAAAAGGTGGACAGTTAATTATTGATGGCGTACCAGTTCTCAGCCCTCTATGTTTAATTGCATTTAAAGCTAAAAGCGTGGTTAGATTTGACAGAAGGAAGGTTATGTGGTGAACATATTGATAGTAAGAATACTAAGAAACACAAGAATCATGTATTTCGATTGGCTCAATTGGTCTCGCCTAATACAAGAATGATACTTAGCGATGAAATCAAGAAAGATATGGAGACGTTTTTTTATCAGTGATGGTAGATGAAAATGTAGATTTAAAAGCTATTGGTGTACAAGCAACAAATAAGGATGAATTAATTTCTCTTTTTACATCAGTGGTATGGTTTAAGAAAATAAGTGTAAAAAACCCCTATAGAAGAATCACACCTTCTATAGGGGTTTATATTATTTATTAAGTTTTTTCTGGTATTCTTTTTAAGTCTTCTATGACGTTCTCTATTGTATCATATACCCAGCCAATCATTTCATCAGGAATATGCTGACTATAAAGTCCAGATAAATCCCTATGGAACTGGTTATGAACCTCTAATGCCTGATATCCTTTATCAGTAATACGTAGATATGTGACACGATGATCCGCAGAAGAACGTTCTCTTGTAAGAAAACCTTTATTCACAATAGTCTTTACATTAGTAGTTAATGTTCCTACAGTTACCTTTTAATGTCTTTGCAACATTTGTCATAGTAGGAAACTGTCTTTACTTACTTACAGCCTCTATAATATGCATTTCATTCATTGATAACTCAGGAAAAGGACTATGTTTAATATAATCTTCCTGCACTTTAATGGCGAGTTTAAAAACTGTATTAATAGAATCCATTAAATTATTCTTTTTTCGCGTCCATAATTCCACTCCTTGACTCTATTCTACAATTTTATCACATATTTGAGAAGACTAATTATATACGACCTAATGATAATTCATTCAAGAGAATCGTATGTTTTTTTCTTGTTTTCATCCTCTATCACAAGATGACAATTCTCATCTAGATATAAGAATTTCACTAAACCATACTCTTTATAGGGAATTGTCTTACCTCTTAAATAAGAATGACGATTCATGCCATCTAATAAAGATGCAAAAGGCATATGAAGCATATTCTTAAATGTATCAATAATATTCAACATCAGCTTTTTCTTTTTATCTATAGGATGATTTATCACATCAGATAGAGAATAGTAAGAACCCTTACTAATATTTAACCCTATCCCAATAATAATACCCTGTAAAGTACTCTCATAAATTGTCTCTACAAGAATACCTGCAATCTTTTGATTATTTATATATATATCATTTGGCCACTTAATGAATGCATTGATCTGTTTCATTCTTAGAACTGTCACAATCGCATAAGCCATAATGGCAGACACTTTTTAAAAGGATCCACGTTCTGTTTCATATAATAACTAAAGAGAAGCTGTTCATTTTTTCTGCCTCCCAGATATGATTAGAACGTCCTCGACCATGAGTTTGATAATGTGCACGGACAATTGTATCATCATCTAATTCCTGATAATGATCATGAATATACGTATTAGTAGAATCAATTTCTTCAAATTCTATATATTTCATTAGTCACCAATCGCAAAAGTGAGTTCAGCCTGTACAACAGTTTTACCATTGACTGTTGCTTTTTTTGCTTCACCAATACCGATCTTACCTCTCATTCTTGTGAGTGTGCATTCTAATTCCATCACATCTCCAGGAATGACCTGACCTTTAAACTTACATTTATTGATTCCTGCAAAGAAGACAATCTTACCCTGATGTTCTTTCTGACTTAATATCGCAATACATCCAGTCTGTGCTAAAAGCTTCTACAATCAATACACCTGGCATTACATGATGCTCAGGGAAATGCCCCATAAACTGCATTTCATTCACACTGACACACTTAATGCCTTTCGCATATTCTCCTGGCTTATAATCAGTAATACGATCTACAAGTGCAAATGGATAACGATGAGGATTAATTTTCGCAATTTCATTACTATTTAGTTCCATTGTCATACTCCTTGAATATAATACTTGCATTATGTCCACCAAAACCTAATGAATTACTCATCACATAATGAAGATCTTTCTTAACACCAACATTTGGTACTACATTTAAATCACATTCTTCATCCTTTACCTGATAATTTAAAGTAGGAGGAATAAAGTCATGCTTTTAAGGCTAATACTGATAGTACTGCTTCAATACCTCCTGCAGCCCCTAAACAATGTCCTGTATGACCTTTAGTAGAACTTACTGCAAGCTTGTATGCATGTTCCTTAAATACTGATTTAATCGCTTCAGTTTCACATAAATCATTTAAATGAGTAGAAGTACCATGCGCATTAATATAATCAATCACATCATAACTGATACCTGCATCATCTAATGCATTCTGCATTGCATATACATCCACCTTCACCATTAGGAAGTGGGCAGTAATATGATGGGCATCACAACTTACACCATAACCAGTCATTTCACCATAAATATGTGCGCCTCTCTTTTAAGGCATGTTCTAATTCTTCAAGAATAAGAATACCTGCTCCTTCACCCATGACAAATCCATTTCTTTCTTTATCAAAAGGAATAGAAGCACGTTTAGGATCAGTGGCATCACTTAAAGCCTTCATAGAAGTAAATCCACCAATACCTAAAGGAGTTACTGAAGCTTCACATCCACCAGCAATCATGACATCCTGATATCCATCACGAATATTTCTAAAAGCATCACCAATCGCATTTGTACCCCCTGCACAGGCAGTCACTGGGCAGGTACATAACCCTTGTGCATGATAAGCAATCGCAATATGACCCGCTGCTAAGTTAGAAATAGTCATAGGAATAAAGAAAGGAGATACTCTATCAAAACCTCTCTTTTCTGCTGTCTGATAGTTCTTTTCAATAGAACCTAAACCACCAATACCACTTGATACAATCACTCCAAAACGATGAGAATCAATGTTGTTGATATCAAGACCACTATCAGTCACCGCTTCTTTAGTCGCAATCATACCCATCTGAATAAAGCGGTCCATCTTTTTCGCTTCTTTCTTATCAATATACTTTGTAACATCAAAGTCTTTGACTTCACCATCAAGAGTGACCTTCATATCTTTTGTATCAAATAAAGAAATAGGCGCAATACCGCACTTACCTTCTTCAATAGACTTCCATGTTTCTTCCACATTATGTCCAATAGGATTTTATTGTTCCTATACCTGTAACTACTACTCTACGTTTTGTCATAAGCTCCTCCTTACATAGCCATTCCACCGTCTACATGAATGGTCTGTCCTGTAATATACTTTTCATCATCTTGCTAGGAATGCGATTGTCTTTGCAACATCTTCTACATGTCCAAGTGTTCCTAAAGGAATAGATGCCTTTAAACCAACTTTAATTTCATCGCTTAATACTTCTGTCATATCAGTTTCAATAAATCCAGGAGCTACTGCATTCACAGTGACACCTCTAGGACCTAATTCTCTTGCTAGAGACATTGTCATACCAATGACACCTGCTTTACTTGCTGCATAGTTAACCTGTCCGGCATTACCAATCACACCTACGACAGAAGATAAAGAAATAATATGACCAGACTTCTGTTTCATCATTAAGCGACTTGCCTGCTTCATACATAAATAAGTTCCCTTAAGATTTGTATTGATAACGGCATCAAAGTCTTCAGTTTTCATTCTTAAAATTAACTGGTCTCTTGTAATACCTGCATTATTCACAAGAATATCAAGATGTCCAAAGTACTTCTTGATACTCTTGAAACATCTTTTTCTACATCCTCTTCATGAGAAATATCACCTTCAACACATAATACATCTCTACCAAGATCTTTAAGTTCTTTCACTAATTCTTCAGCTAATACTTTATTCTTTTCACTTGCACGATAATTTAACGCAATATCTGCACCTTGAGTTGCAAGTTCCATCACTGTCGCACGTCCAATACCTTTTAACCCTCCAGTGACAAGGGCTACCTTATTACTTAGTTTCATTTAATGCCTCCACACACTTCTGTAAAGAAGCCATATCTTCTACCTGATATGTCTTGATTTTTTTTATCAATCTTACGGACAAAACCACTTAATACCTTACCAGGACCAATTTCTATCATTGTATCCACACCATTATTGATCATAGTACGAATACTATCTTCAAAATATACAGGACTCATGACCTGTTTCTCTAACATATCCTGTACACTGCAATTTTCTAATTCCTTACCAGTACAATTGAAAATCACTGGAACATTCATTTCATGGAATTTAACATTTTTAAATACTTCATGAAGTCTTGTACTTGCATCTTTTAATAACTTTGTATGGAAAGGACCACTTGTATTTAAAGGTACGACTCTTCTTGCACCATGATCTAATGCCTTCTGACCTGCTTCTTCTACTGCTTTCTTTTCTCCTGCAATAACTAACTGTCCAGGACAGTTATAGTTCGCAATAGAGACATACCCATCACAGCCAACACATATATTAAGTAATGGCTCACGTTCAAGTCCAAGAATAGCCATCATTGCACTCTCAACACCTTCAGCGGCCTTTTCCATTGCGAGCCCTCTTTCTCTTACAACCTGGATTGCTGTTTCAGGATCAAATACACCTGCTGCACTTAAAGCACTGTATTCACCTAAAGATAAACCACATACATAATCAGGTGTAATCCTATTCTTCTTTAAAAGAAGAGTAGCCATATTGGCAACTGCTACCATCGCAGGCTGAGTAAAACGAGTTGTACTAATAGTCTTTTCATCACTATTAAACATGATATCCTTTAAATTAAAATCTAATTTTACATTATCTAATAGGTTCTTACAGTCTTCATCATTTTCATAAAAAAGACTGTCCCATACCTACATATTGTGTTCCTTGTCCTGCATAGATAAAACCGAGTTTCATACAATATCCTCCATTAATTCATCAATCAGATCACTTACATGTACAAAAGCTTGTCAATGCGATATCCGTTTGTGCCAGTAAATACAAGACCATTCTCACAATCACCATTCACCGCATTAATTAAAGCCTGAGTAATACAATAAGGAATAGACTTCATATCACAGCTCGCAATACATCTAAAACATCTCTTAATAGGATGTGTCTTTTTCCATAAAGGTGTCATAAAAAGCACGTCCTGGCATACCAACAGGAGACTGTACAATTTTGATATCTTCCTTCTTACCGTTAATAAAATAATTCTTATACTCCATTGAAGCATCACATTCATAAGTACCAATAAAACGTGTACCCATCTGAACACCATCCGCACCAGCTTCTAACATCTCTTTAATATCTTCATTAGTATAGATGCCACCTGCGACAAACACAGGAATCGCATGATTAAATAACTCTTCAAAGCCTTTCACAACTTCCTTAACATCTTTTAGAATATCCTTTAGAGAAGCACATGTATTCTCTAATAGTTCTTCTTTCTTAAATCCAAGATGTCCACCTGCTTTATATCCTTCAATCACAATAAAGTCAGTCAGTACGATCATACTGACGTTTCCATTTATTTAATATCAAACGGGCGTACTTACCAGAAGATACAATAGGCGCAATCGCTGTCTTTTCATCCACGTATTCAGGAAGCTTTAATGGTAAACCAGCTCCAGAAATAATCGCATCTACGCCACTTTTTTGACTTGTCTCACATGCTGTTCATAATCACTTAAGGCAACCATGACATTGACTGCAACCATACCGTTATTATTTGAAATCTCTTTAGCACGTTTGATTTCTTCATCAATCGCTTCTAGATTTGCTTTCTTTGTATCTTTAAGAAAAGAAGGCTTCTTAAAACCAATCTGAGTCAGAAATAACACCCATAGCTCCTTTTTTAGCCACATTTCCAGCTAAAGAACTTAAGGAAACACCAACACCCATTCCTCCCTGAATTAGAGGGAGAGATAAAGAATGTGATCCTATTTTCATAGATGAACCTCCATCACACGTTTCTTTTCTTCTTCATATTCTTTAAATAAACCTTCAATGATGTCTTTAAGACTTCTTTCTTCATGCACCATGCCAGCTACCTGACCACTCATTAAAGAACCGGTTTCTACGTCACCTTCAAATACAAAGACGTTTTAAAGAACTTAATGTATACTTTTCTAGTTCCATCATTTCGGTTTTTCTTTTCCTTCTTAATATAAGTACGTGCCATCTTATTCTTTAAGATACGTACAGGAGTTCCAGCAATACGTCCAGTTACTGTTGTATCAGTATCTTTTGCCTTAATAATCGCATTATTATAGTTCTGGTGAATAGGACATTCTGTACTTGCAAGAAGAATAGTACCAACCTGTACACCATCAGCACCAAGTGCAACTGTCTTTGCAAGAAGCTGTTTACCACTCGCAACCCCGCCTGCAACAATCACAGGAATATTCACTGCGGCCTTGACCTGTGGTGCTAAAGCCATAGTAGTTAATTGTCCAACATGTCCTCCTGATTCAGTTCCTTCTGCAATAACGGCATCCACACCTGCTTTTTCCATACGTTTTCGCAAAGGGCAACACTAGGGACTACAGGCATCACAATAATACCTGCTTCTTTCCATTTCTTAATATAAATACCTGGATTACCAGCACCTGTTGTAACAACAGGAACCTTTTCTTCCACCACAATATCAGCCATTTCTCCTGCTTGAGGATGTAATAACATCAAATTAACACCAAAAGGTTTATCAGTAAGTTTCTTTTGCCTCACGGATATTTTCTCTTAACATCTCAGGAGACATACCACCTCCTGCAATAAGTCCTAAACCACCTGCATTAGACACAGGCTATATAAAAGCGCCTGTCGCAATATTAGCCATACCACCCTGAATAAGAGGGTATTTAATCTTTAATGTTTCATTTAACCACATAGTCTTCTCCTTACCACTCTATCAGATTGGCACATAAGTCAGTCCTGCACCAAAACCAACACAGAGTATCTTCATACCTCTTTTTAATAACTTCTTTTCATTCATCTCTCCAAGTACAAGAGGAATACTTGCAGGCAGATGTATTACCATATTCATCGACATTCAGATAAAACTTATCTGATGTTACTTTCATTTTCTTATAGACATGACGAATAATTCTTTCATTCGCCTGATGCACCACAAAGTAATCAATATCATCTTTAGTAAGTGATGCTTTCTCTAATACTTTCTCTATACACATAGGAAGAACTCTTGTCGCAAACTTAAATACTTCTTTACCTTCCATATGTAAATAATCATTCTTTAAACCATAAAAAGCACTTCTTCATTGCCTTCTGATCCTTGATAATCACAAAATAATTTCTTTTCTTTCTCTATGACAACAGCACCAGCCCCATCACCAAACAAGATGCATGTTGTACGATCTTTCCAATCAATGAGATTTGAAAGCTGTTCAGCACCAATAATTAAGGCATAACGCTTATCACTTGTATAAAGTAATGAACGTGCCACTGATAATGCATAGACAAACCCACTGCATGCCCCGTTTAAATCAAACGCAAATACATCATTATTTAAACCTAAACGTTCCTGTAAGAGACAGGCAATAGAAGGGGGTATTATAGGGAGAAGACATTGTTGCCACAATAATCCAATATCTTCTTTGTTGATGTTGTTTAATGCCTTTAAAGATGCCTTATAAGCCATATCTATAAGTGTTTCATCTTTACATATATGACGTTTCTTGATACCAGTGCGGGGATAAATCCATTCATCACTCGTATCAACTATCTTTGATAGATCATCATTAGTCAGTACATTCTCAGGTACATAATATCCTGTATCGATGACAGAAATACCTTTATCCATTCTTCCATTCTCCAATCTTACGATATCTGTTATATCTCTTACGTATTAAAGTATTTACATCCATTGGGACTAGAATATCTAACTGTTCTCTAATCACCTTACGTATATTTCTATAGACAGCGACAGGATTTGCAGTCATACCACCTAGAGGTTGTGATGATTTCATCAATAATCCCATAATGATATAAATCTTCTGCTGTCATCTTCATCACTTCACATGCTTCTTCAATACGTTCTCCCTTCACATCTTTCCAAAGAATAGATGCAAAACCTTCAGGAGATAAAACAGAATAAACCGCATTTTCTAACATGGCTAAGTGATCACCAATACTTAGGGCTAAAGCACCACCGCTTCCCCTTCACCAGTAATAATCACAATAATAGGGACCTTTTAAAATCACTCATCATCATCAGACTCTGACCAATTGTTTCACCAATACCATTCTCTTCAGAACTAATACCAGGATAAGCACCTGGTGTATCAATAAAAGTAATAATAGGACGATGGAACTTCTCTGCCTGTTTCATTAAACGCATCCCTTTACGATACCCTTCAGGACTTGCCATGCCAAACTGACACTTTAAATTTTCATCAATACTTCTTCCTTTTTGATGTCCAATAATTGTGACTGGCATGTTATTAAACATTCCAATACCACCGACAATGGCCTGATCGTCCTTGAAATAACGATAAGCCACGCATTTCTACAAACTCATCAAACACATGATCAATAAACTCATGTATATGAGAACGTTCAGGTTTTCTCGCAAGATAAACACGATCATATGCACAAAGATGTGAATATGTCTCTTTCTTATAATCATTGATTGTTTCTTCAATCTTACTGGAATCTATTTCTCTATCATTCTTAATGACTGCAAGCTTCTTTTCTAGCTCTGCAATCTTTTCTTCCTTTTCCTTTAAAGACATAATTCCTCCTTATGCATGCATACGTAATAATAAAGCCAATGTGTCACGCATCTTCTCACGTTCCACAATCATATCTACAAAGCCATGATCTTCTAAGAATTCAGCACGCTGGAATCCAACAGGTAGCTTTGTCTTCATAGTACTTTCAATAACTCTAGGTCCTGCAAAACCGACTAAAGCTTCTGGTTCTGCAATATTAATATCACCAAGCATTGCGAATGATGCAGTAACACCACCTGTTGTAGGGTGCGTTAAATAAGAAATATAAAGAAGTCCAGCATCTAAATGACGTTTTAATGCAGCACATGTTTTACCCATCTGCATTAAAGAGAAGATGCCTTCCTGCATTCTTGCACCACCACTTGATGTAAAAACAATCAAAGGTAATTTCTTTCTTGTTGCCATTTCAATTGCACGTGTAATCTTTTCGCCAGCCACACTACCCATAGAAGCCATCATAAAACGGTGATCCATCACAACGACAATCGTACGCATATGATCAATACGACCACCCGCGACAACAACGCCATCATGTAATCCTGTCTTATATTCATACTTCTCAAGTTTTTTCTTCATAACCAGGGAATCCTAATGGATTTCCTGATTTCATAGAAGTGTAGTATTCCTTATATTTGCCATGATCGAAATAACGCATCTAGACGTGCATAAGCATCAATGAAGAGGTGATGACCACACTGTGGACATACCTGTAAATGATTCTTTAAATCAAGTGTACGAATTGTACTATTACAATTAGGACATGCCTGATATAATCCATCAGGCACTTCCTGTTTCTTGACTTTGTTGTCTTTATTTAAATAACGACGAAAGTCCTGTAACTGTTGTTTTTCTTTTCTTCCAGATACTATCCATTTTCACTCACCATCTCATCTAAATGTGTTTCAATAAAGCTTGTATTAAAATGTCCTTTAATATAATCAGGCTGATGTAGGATGTAGAACTGTAATGTCTGGTTAGTTGTAATACCTTCAATTACAAGCTCACTTAAAGCGCGTCTCATACGCTTAATTGCTTCTAATCGAGTAGGGGCGTGGACAATCACTTTTGCGACCATTGAATCATATTGAGTAGGGGCGTATAACCTGTATATAACATCGTATCCACTCTAACACCTGGGCCTCCAGGTAAATGCATGAAGTTCACCTGACCAGGACATGGTCTAAAGTTATGGAAGGATCTTCCGCATTAATACGACATTCAATAGAATGACCCTGTAAAATAATATCTTCCTGTTTAAAGCTTAAAGGTAAACCTGATGCAATACGGATCTGTCGCTTAATGAGATCAATACCAGTGACCATTTCAGTAATAGGGTGTTCTACCTGAATACGCGTATTCATCTCAATAAAGTAATAGTTGTTGTGTTCATCTAAAACAAACTCAACAGTTCCAGCATTGGTATAACCAGCACCCTGTGCGCCTTTGACTGCAGATTCACCCATTTGCAAACGTAAAGATGCATCAAGTACCTTACATGGTGCTTCTTCTATCATCTTCTGATTACGTCTTTGAATAGAACAGTCTCTCTCACCTAAATGAATCACATTGCCATGCTCATCCGCTAAAATCTGGAACTCAATATGCTTAGGATTCAATACAAGTTTCTCTACATACATATCATCATCCCCAAAAGCATGCTTTGGCTTCTGCCTTGGCAGTCATAAAGGCATTCTCTAGTTCATCTTCACTAAAAGGCCTTACGCATACCACGTCCTCCACCACCAGCACTTGCTTTAATAAGCACAGGATAACCAATCTTATTGACAATTTCTTTTAATTCTTCATATGTATTGACTGAACCATTAGATCCTGGGACGACAGGAACACCTGCTTCAATCATCATTTCTCTTGCCTTAGACTTATTACCTAACGCATCAATAACATCACCCTTAGGACCAATAAACTTCAGTCCACAGGTTTCTACAAGTCTTGCAAAATCACTATTTTCAGATAAAAAAACCAAAACCTGGATGAATCGCCTGACATCCTGTCTCAACAGCTACAGTAATAATTGATTCCTTATTTAAATAACTATCAGCACTCTTAGGACCACCGACACATACTGCTTCATCCGCTAACTGTACATGTAATGCATTCTGATCAGCCGTAGAATAAATGGCTACCGTTAAAATATCCATCTCTTTACATGCACGAATAATACGAACAGCGATTTCTCCACGATTCGCAATTAAAATCTTCTTAAACATACTATTCCTCAACGATCATTAAAGTCTGATCAAAGCTGACTAAATCTTCATCCTTCACTAATAGAGAACGGACAGTACCATCTACAGGTGCTTTGATTTCATTCATGACCTTCATGGCTTCAATAATACATAATGTCTGTCCCTTAGTGACTTTTGACCCTTCCTTGACAAAAAGGCTGATCATCTGGGGAAGGTGAAGAATAATAAACTCCTACAAGAGGGGCTTTTACTTCAGTACCACTAATAACTGTTTTTTCTTCCTTTACTTCTTGTACAACAACAGGCGCACTTTCACTAGATACAGTGACAGGTGCAGTTACCTGCACCTGTTGACTCTTTTCAAGTTCAAGTTTCACGCCTTCCATTTCAATTTTCATCTTATCGATATCAGCTTGTTCAAAAGCTTCCATCAACTCTCTGACTAAATCCATAGAAA
>VOFC01003425.1_pt1 | contig 23595 bp, 44 predicted proteins | sample 5384161 | NCBI WGS metagenome assembly VOFC01 (sample SAMN12384722, study PRJNA508395) | human gut metagenome | isolation source: healthy gut B | host: Homo sapiens | reverse complement strand
CAGTATGTCTTAAAATTTGTCGGAGTTGTGTTACTGGCATTTTTGTTAGTAAGATTTGTGTGTTTCAGTTTTACGATTCAAGGTGATTCTATGTCACCAACGATTGAAAGAGGTGAAAACATCTGGTGAATCGCCTGATCTATCAGATCAAAGGGACCAAGCAGGTATGATGTGGTCATATTTAAATCAGATGACAAGAATGGAAATTACTATGTAAAAACGAGTGATAGGTCTTCCGGGAGAAAAGGTTCAGATCAAAAACGGCAGAATCTATGTAAACGGAAAGAAAACAAAAGCATTTTCAAGTCAGAAGATTTTATCTGCAGGATTAGCAGCAGATGAGATTACATTAAAGAGTAAGCAGTACTTTGTTGTGGGAGATAACTATAATAATAGTGAAGATTCCAGAAGTGCGAGTGTTGGAAATATCAAAAGAACAAATATCATTGGAAAGGTCGGTATCAAATACTGGCCGTGGTAAACAGAGGGAAGGAGAAATAAAGAATGGATTTTCAGTGGTACCCGGGTCATATGACCAAAGCAAAACGTATGATGCAGGAAAACATGAAACTGATCGATATTATGATCGAACTTGTGGATGCAAGAATTCCACTAAGCAGCAGAAACCGGATATTGACCAGTTGGCAGCGAACAAGTCACGATTGATCTTGTTAAATAAGACAGATATGGCAGATGAACGTGTGACTGCACAGTGGGAAGAATATTTTAAAGAAAAAGGATTCTATGTAGCAAGAACAAATGCAAGATCAGGAAAAGGTGTCAAAGGTACACAGGCGATCGTGATGGATGCCTGCAAGGAAAAAACTTGAGAGAGATAGAAAACGTGGGATTAAAAACCGTCCGATCAGAGCAATGATCGCAGGAATCCCAAACGTTGGAAAATCAACATTTATCAACAGTCTGGTTGGAAAAGCCTGTACAAAAAACAGGAAATAAAACCAGGAGTTACAAAAGGAAAACAGTGGATCAAATTAAATAAGAATATTGAATTATTAGATACCCCTGGAATTTTATGGCCTAAATTTGAAGACCAGCAGGTTGGGCTTCGTCTGGCATTGATCGGATCGATCAGAGATGAAATTTTCAATCAGGATGAAATGGCGATCGAACTGATCGAGTATTTAAAAAAATCATTATCAGGGAATTCTTGCTGATCGCTATCAAGTAGATGAAAATGAAGATAAAGTGAAAATCTTAGAACAGATTGCGCTAAATCGTAATTGTAAGATGAAAGGAAATGAATTAGATTACGAAAAGCATCAAAGATCGTATTAGAGGAATTCCGAAATGGGAAATTAGGAAAAATTTCTCTGGAAACACCAGAAGAAGGGACAAAAAGAGGCATAAAAGCCTTTGAGGGGCAGATATAAGAATGTTTAAAAGTATTCTAAGGTTGCTGGGTACCATTTTGATCGCGGTTGCATTTGCATTTGTTCTTATTATGTGTGTTGGTGAACGGACGAAAGTAAGTGGACATTCAATGGAACCGCACTTGCATGATCATGATCAAGTGTTGTTAGATAAGTTAACATATCGTTTTCGGGATCCTAAACGATATGAGATTATTGTATTTCCAGGACCAGAAGGTGGCGATCAGTTTTTTTGTAAAGCGAGTGATCGCACTTCCAGGAGAAACGGTAAAGATCACAAAAGGAAAAGTCTATGTAAACGACAAAGAAGTAAAAGATTATTCTAAAGATCATACGACAGATTCATGTGAATTAAAAAGGAAAGTTTCATCTTTCATCAGATGAATATTTTGTTTTAGGAGATAACAGAGATAATAGTAATGACAGCAGATACAAAGAGGTTGGTCCAGTAAAGAGGTCAAAGATCACAGGGAGGATCATTTTCCGGTTTTATCCATGGAAGAATGCAGGTGTGATCCGGCCATAGGAAGGGTTTTAAGACTTATGACAAAGAAAGAAGAACGAGAAGCCAGGAAGTTAGAAAAAATTAAGGCTTGAGAAAGAAAAAGAATGTATGAGATGTTTTCTTTTGAAAGAGAATATGGAGATCATCAGGCGATTTGTGGAATTGATGAAGTTGGAAGAGGACCATTTGCAGGACCTGTTGTTGCGGCTGCAGTGATTTTGCCAAAAGACTGTGATATTTTATATCTGAATGATTCCAAAAAGCTTTCAGAGAAGAAAAGGGAGCTTTTTATATGATGAGATTTATGAGAAAGCAGTTGCAATCGGTATTGGAATGTCTTCAGAAGAAGTGATCGATGAGATCAATATCCTGCAGGCAACTTATAAGGCAATGCAGCAGGCAATTTCAAAGCTTTCGATAAAACCAGATCTTTTATTGAATGATGCGGTAACAATTCCAGACGTTGAGATCGAACAGGTTCCGATCATCAAAGGAGATGCAAAAAGCGCATCGATCGCAGCGGCAAGTATTGTTGCGAAAGTTACAAGGGACCGTATGATGAAAGAATATGATACAATTTATCCGGGATATGACTTTTGCAAAAAATAAAGGATATGGAACCAAAGCACATATTGAAGGAATCAAAAAGCAGGGAATCTGTGATATCCATAGAAGAACATTTGTAAAGAAATACATATAAAAAAAAAAAAGTATATATAATATGAAGAAAAATAACAGGGAGACAGGGGCAAAAGCAGAAGCGATTGCCTGTTGGTTTCTGAAACAGCAAGGATATGACGTCCTTGAACAAAACTTTTATACAAAAGTCGGAGAGATTGATATTATAGCAAAAAGAAGATCAGACATTGGTATTTGTGGAAGTAAAATACAGAAAAGATGACAAAAAGGATATCCGGCACAAGCTGTAGACCAAAGAAAACAGCAGAAGATCCGAAAGAGTGCAATGATTTATTTAAAGAAGAATCATCTATCTTTTGAACAGCCGATCCGTTTTGATGTAGTGGAGATTTTAGGAAAGAAGATCAGGGTGATAAAACATGCATTTTAAAAAATCAAACGATAATCAGTCTACGATATTACATGAGGGGTCTGTTCCATATCTGACATTTAAAAAATTGGATCAGGCAGGAGTCAGACATGGATTTTCAACACGTATGGGTGGAGTCAGCGAAGGAATGTTTTCCACGTTGAATTTAAGCTATAACCGTGGAGATAAAAAAAGAAGCTGTGGATGAAAATTTCAGAAGAATCTCAGAAGCGATCGGATTCGATCATACAAAAGCTGGTATTTTCAAATCAGATTCATGAGACGAGAATCCATAAGGTAACGAAAGAAGATTGTGGAAAAGTTATGAAAGATATGGATGGTCTTGCTACAAATGAGCAGGGATTCCGCTTTATACAGGATATGCAGATTGTGTGCCTTTTGTTTTTTATGATCCGGTAGAAAAGGCTGCAGCTTTAGCACATTCAGGATGGAGAGGCACTGTTGGAAGAATCGGTGCCAAGATGGTACAATTTTTTAGAAAATGAATATGGAAGTAAAAAGGAAAATATCATCGCAGCCATTGGACCATCAATCTGCCGAAGTTGCTACGAGGTTAGTGAAGATGTTGCAGATGAGTTTAAAAAAAGAACTGACAGGACATGATGCAAAAGAATTTTTGGATGATAAAGGGAATGGAAAATACCAGCTTGATCTCTGGAAAGCAAATGAAATTATTTTGACAGAAGCAGGAATCCGTCCAGAAAATCTTGATATTACAGATATCTGCACATGTTGTAATCCTGATCTACTGTTTTCGCATAGAGCAAGTCATGGGAAAACGTGGTAATCTGGCAGCATTTATTGTGTTATAAAAAGGTAAATAAAAAGAATATATCTTGTGAAATTCTTCACACTGGACGAATTTCATAAGATAAGGTATACTAAGAAACAGTACAGGTTTTTGAAACATTTAGAGAGGTATATAGATTATGAGTAAGCCGATCATTGCCATAGTGGGAAGACCAAATGTAGGAAAGTCTACATTGTTCAATGCTCTGGCAGGAGAAAAATTTCCATAGTTAAAGATACACCCGGCGTAACAAGAGACAGGATATATGCAGATGTGACATGGTTAAACTATCAGTTTACATTGATTGATACAGGTGGTATTGAACCAGACAGTGGTGATCTATTATTAAGCCACATGAGAGGACAGGCAGAGATCGCAATGGAGACAGCAGATGTGATCATCTTCCTTACAGACGTAAGACAGGGGCTTGTCGATGCAGATTATCAGGTGGCAGATATGTTAAGACGATCAGGGAAACCAATTGTGTTAGCAGTCAATAAAGTAGATAATTACGAAAAATTCGTTTTGGATACTTATGAATTTTACAATCTGGGGCTTGGAACACCATTTCCAGTTTCAGCGAATTCTAAGATTGGATTCGGTGATCTGTTAGATGAAGTTCTTGTTCACTGCAATCCACAGGATGCAGATGAGAAAGAAGATGAAAGACCAAGAGTTGCAATCATCGGAAAGCCAAATGCAGGAAAATCTTCATTGATCAATAAATTATTGGGAGAAGACCGTCTGATCGTTTCTGATATTGCAGGAACAACAAGAGATGCGATTGATACAACGGTCAAACGTAATGGAAAAGAATATGTATTCATCGATACAGCCGGACTTCGAAAGAAAGCCAGAGTCAAAGAAGATATCGAACGTTACAGTGTGATCCGTACGGTTGCAGCAGTAGAACGTTGTGATGTGGCAATCTTAGTCATTGATGCGGAAGAAGGAATCACAGAACAGGATGCCAAGATCGCAGGAATTGCCCACGAACGTGGAAAAGGTATGATCATTGCGGTTAACAAATGGGATCTCATCGAGAAGAACGATAAGACAATCTACAAGTTTACAAACCAGGTTAGAGAAGTCTTATCTTATATGTCATATGCAGAACTTGTTTTCATCTCTGCTAAGACAGGACAGAGACTTCCTAAGATTTTTGATGTTCTTGATATGGTGATCGAGAATCATGCATTACGTGTACAGACAGGAGTCTTAAACGAGATTCTTACAGAAGCGGTTGCTATGAAACAGCCACCATCAGACAAAGGAAAGAGATTAAAACTTTACTATATTACACAGGTTTCTGTGAAACCACCAACATTTGTTGTGTTTATCAATGATCGTCAGTTAATGCATTTTTCATATACAAGATATCTTGAGAACCAGATCCGTAATACATTTGGATTCAGAGGAACACCAATCCATATCATTGCGAGGGAAAGGAAGGAAAGATAATGGTAGTTTGTATTGTTGTGTGTATGATCGTCGGATATTTATTTGGGTGCATCCAGACAGGATATATTGTCGGACGAGTAAATAAGATCGATATCAGAGATTACGGAAGTGGAAATTCCGGGACAACGAATACATTAAGAACTTTGGGAAAGACAGCAGCGATCATTACATTTCTTGGAGATGCCGTCAAAGGACTTGTGGCGGTGAATCTTGCGAGATATGTGATCATGCCGGCTTTTCATGTAGAAGGAGAAGCTTATCTTTGGCTTTTGACAGGATTTGCAGTAGTACTGGGACATAATTTCCCGTTTTATCTTGGGTTTAAAAGGTGGAAAGGGAATAGCGACAACTGGGGGAGTTATTTTTGCATTTCACTGGCAGCTTGGGTTGGTCTGTGCAGCAGTATTTTTGATCATTACGGCTATTTCTAAGTATGTATCGTTAGGATCGATCTGCATGGTGCTGATCATTCCATTTATTTTGTATTTTAACAATCCACATGATTGGAAATTAGTTATTGTTGGATGTATATTTACAGCTATGGCAATCTGGCGCCATCGTGCGAATATTGGGCGTTTGATGAATGGTACTGAGAATAAATTAGGTCAGAAAGTAAAACGTTAGGAGGAACTTAAACAGATGAAGAAAGTTAGCGTTATCGGTGCAGGAAGCTGGGGGAAGTGCCCTTGCGGTATTATTAGCAAATAATGGACATGAAGTGACATTGTGGACACATGATCCGCATGAAATAGAGATGCTTTCCACAAAGAGAGAGCAGGTAGAGAAATTACCTGGAGTAAAATTGCCAGATAATATTATGATCGAGGCAGATCTTAAAACAGCTTTTTAACAGATGAAGATGTTGTTGTTATGGCAGTTCCTTCACCTGTTGTTCGTATGGTTGCAAAACAGATGTCCCCATTTATAAAAGACGGACAGATCATTGTTAACGTTGCAAAAGGTATCGAAGATGTTACATATAAGACATTATCAGATATCATTGAAGAAGAGATTCCAAATGCAGAAGTTTGCGTATTATCAGGGCCTAGTCATGCAGAAGAAGTAGGAAGAGGAATTCCTACAACGGTTGTAGTTGGTGCAAAAAATAAAAAGACAGCAGAGATGCTTCAGGACGTATTTATGAATAAAGTATTCCGTGTATACACAAGTTCAGATATTATCGGAATCGAACTAGGAGGAGCATTAAAAAATGTTATCGCATTAGCAGCAGGAACGGTTGATGGCCTTGGATATGGAGATAATACAAAAGCAGCATTAATGACAAGAGGAATCGCAGAACTGACACGTCTTGGAGAAGCACTTGGTGGAAAACCAGAGACATTTTCAGGCCTTACAGGAGTTGGAGATCTGATCGTTACATGTACAAGCGTACATAGTCGAAATCGTAAAGCAGGATACTTAATGGGAAAAGGTATGACTGCCGATGAGGCCATGAAAAGAAGTAAAAATGGTTGTAGAAGGTGTATATTCAGCCAAAGCAGCCCTTGGACTTGCAAAGAAATGCAATGTAGCTGTACCAATTGTGGAAGCAGTGAACAGAGTGTTATTTGAGAATGCAGATCCAAAAGAGGAAGTTTCAAACTTGCTCCTTCGTGAGAGAAAACAGGAACATACAAATCTGGAATGGGATTAATCAGAATATATAAAAACATAAACATATACAAAACATACAAACATGAAGGAAGGAAGACAACAATGGAATCATTTAGGGAAATGTCAAAAGAAGAGTTACAGGCACAGGAAGTGGAAGTGAACAAAAAGTATCAGGAATTTAAAGATCTTCATCTTTCACTAAACATGGCAAGAGGAAAACCAGCACCAGATCAGATCGATCATGCAAATGGCATGCTTGAGACAATGACAGATTATCATGCAAAAGATGGTCTGGATGTGCGTAATTACGGAGTTCTTGATGGACTTCCAGAGATGAAAGAAATATTCAGCGATTTATTAGATATTCCAGCAAAGAATATCATCGTTGGAGGAAATGCAAGTTTAAATCTGATGTTTGATCAGATGATGAGACTGGATGTATTTGGAACAGCTGGGGAAAAACCTTGGGGACAGTTAGATAAAGTAAAATTCTTATGCCCAGCACCAGGATATGACAGACATTTCGCAGTGACAGAAACTTTAGATATGGATTTGAACTGATCAAAGGAATCTGGTGTGTGCCAAAATACAGTCGATATAGTATGACATCTGAAGGGATATGGATCAGGTAATGATAAAACTGGTTGCAGGAAGATGAAAGTATCAAAGGCATGTGTTCCAAAATATTCAAATCCACAGGGGAATCTGCTTATGATGAAACGGTTGATCGTTTAGACAAGATCTATGAAGACAGCAGCCAAAGATTTCAGAATCTTCTGGGATAATGCATAATCAGATAAAGCTGATTTTAGAATGGCCATGTATAACTCTGATGGTTCAGAAGGAGCCATGTGCGGAAATGGTGTCCGCTGTATTGCAAAATATGTCTATGATTATGGACTGACAGATAAAACAACGATCACGATCGAGACAAAAGGCGGAATTAAAGAATTAGACCTTACAGTTGAAGACGGCAAAGTGACATGGGTGAAAGTTGATATGGAAGCACCAATCACAAAAGCTTCACAGATTCCTGCAATCTATGATGATCTTGATGAAGTGATCGATCAGCCAGTGATCGTTGATGGAAAAAAGAATATAATATCACATGTATTTCTATGGGAAATCCTCATGGAGTTGTATTTGTGGATTCTGTTGCAGATATTGACATTGAGAAGATCGGACCGAAGTTTGAGAATCATCCAATGTTTCCAGATCGCGTGAATACAGAATTTATCGAAGTAGTTGATGAGAATACAATTAAGATGCGTGTATGGGGAGAGGTGCAGGAGAAACTCTTGCCTGCGGTACAGGAGCCTGTGCAAGTGCTTATGCATCTTATCTGAATAAGAAAACAGGAAAGAAGGTCTTGGTACATCTTTTTTAGGTGGAGATCTTCAGATCGAATATGATGATAAGAAGAATACGATCTTTATGACAGGACCAGCAACAACTGTATTTGATGGTGAGATCGATCTTACAGGAATTGACGATTAAGAGCAAAAAGACAGAAGAATTATTGGAGATAGAACATGATTTTAAAAGAATTATTAGAACGTTCAGAATATACCCTCGTGCAGGGAAGTGAAGATGTAGAGATTTCTACATTAGTATATGATTCAAGAAAGATTGAAAAAGGCAGTGTATTTGTATGTATCAGCGGAGCAGCCTTTTGATGGTCATAAATTTGTAGCACAGGCTGCTGAACTTGGAGCGGCAGCAGTCGTAGTAGAAAAAGATGTAGAAGTACCAGAAAATCTGACAGTGATCAAGTTTGATAATACAAGACTTGCTTTAGCCGAGATGTCAGCAGCATACTTTGGATATCCATCAGAAGAACTGACAACGATCGGTATCACAGGAACCAAAGGAAAGACAACAACAACGTATATGATCCGTGCAGTCCTAGAACATGCAGGACAGAAAACAGGATTGATCGGAACAATCGAGACAATCATCGGAGATGAGAGAATTCCATCCGTCAATACAACACCAGAATCTTATATCGTACAGGAATCTTTCCGTAAGATGGCGGACGCAGGATTGAAAAATGTTGTTATGGAAGTATCTTCTCAGGCATTGATGCTTCATAGAACAAGTGGATTTGAATTTGATTATGGAATTTTTACAAACCTTGCAGAAGACCATATTGGGGAAAATGAACATAAAGATATGGACGACTATATTCATTGTAAGAGTCTGTTATTTAAGCAGTGTAAACAAGGAATTGTCAATGGAGATGATGACTATGTAGAAAGAATCATCAAAGATCATACATGTGCGATCGAAACATATGGAATGAAGGATACAAACGATGTTTATGCTGAAAATATTACAAGAATTCAGGAACCTGGATACCTTGGAGTTGCTTACGATCTCAAAGGAAAACAGGAATATAACGTACATGTAGATATCCCAGGAGACTTTACAGTTTATAATTCCTTGGCAGCAATCTCTCTTTGCCGCCATATGGGAATTGTCAAAGAAGATGTATTATCAGCATTGAATACAATTCAGGTCAAAGGACGTTTGGAGATCATCAAGACTCCAGGAGATTACACATTAATGATCGACTATGCACATAATGCTATGAGTCTTGAAAGTCTTTTAACAACGATCCGTAAATATAACCCAAAAGAAGATCTACTGCTTATTTGGATGCGGTGGAAACCGTGCAAAAGCAAGACGTTATGAGATGGGAGAAGTATCTTCAAAACTTGCAGATCTTACCGTTGTAACATCTGATAATCCAAGAAATGAAGAACCAATGGATATCATCAACGATATTTTGATCAGGGGTTCACAAAGCAGATGGAGAATATGTTACGATCCCAGATCGTAAAGAGGCGATCAAATATTGTATGGAACATGCTGGAGCAGGAGATATTGTTATTCTTGCCGGAAAAGGGCATGAAGATTATCAGGAGATCAAAGGTGTGAAACATCACATGGATGAGAGAGATTTGATTCAGGAAATCATCGAAGGAAGATAGAATATCTGCCTTTTAAAATATATAAAGAAATAAAGGAGAATTACAAACGTGGAAGCAAGAATTTCAGGAACAACAAAATTATTTGGACTGATCGGTTCACCGGTTTCACATTCCGCATCACCAGCGATGCAGAATTACGGGTTTCAGGCATGCGGAGTCGATGGAGCTTATCTTGCCTTTGATATTAAAGAAGAGGAAGTGCCAGAATTCGTAAAATCCATGCGTCTGTTAAATATTCAGGGATGTAATGTTACAATGCCAAATAAAACAGCAGCAGCTCAGAATATGGATGAATTATCACCAGCAGCAGAATTGATCGGTGCCGTTAACACAATTGTAAACAGAGACGGAAAATTATACGGACATATCACAGATGGTGAAGGTTTTGTTGCAAACTTAAAAGATCATGGAATCGGCGTTGAAGGAAAAGATATCGTAATCTTTGGAGCAGGTGGAGCAGCAACAGCGATTCAGGTACAGTGTGCATTAGATGGAGCAAAATCTATCACGATCTTTAACCCAAGAGATCCATTTTTCGAGAGAGCCCAGAAGATGGTAGAGAAGATCAAAGCTAAGGTACCAGAATGTCAGGTAGAATTATATGATCTCGATGCGAAAGATACAATGCGTGAAAAGATTGATGCAGCAGATATTTTAGTTAATGGAACATTACTTGAATGAAACCAAAAGAAGATACAACAGTGATCTCAGATACAACAATGTTTCATGAAGGATTAGTTGTAGCTGATGTTGTATATAATCCAGAAGAGACAAAATTCTTAAGAGAAGCAAAAGAACATGGATGTATCACAGTTCCAGGAAAAGGAATGCTATTATGGCAGGGAGTTGCATCTTTCAAATTATTTACAGGGAAAGATATGCCAGTTGATGAAGTGAAAAAGAAAGATTCTTCCAGGGAGTATAAGATACATAGATCATATGGAAACAAAAAGATCAGAAACTGTAATAAGCAGATTTTCTGGTCTTTTTTCTTATTGTCTTCATATACTTTATCAGTCTATGAAGGAGGAACTTATGGATCAGTTTAATGTATATAAAGGATATGAAAGCAAGGACAAAATGGAGAGATTTACATTGGGGTTGTTGGTCCGGTGCGAACAGGAAAGAGCACATTTATCAAACGTTTTATGAATCTAATGGTATTGCCAAATATCGAAGATGAAAACGACAGAAATCGTGCAAATGACGAACTTCCACAATCTTCAAGTGGTAAAACGATCATGACAACAGAACCGAAATTTGTTCCAAATGAAGCAGTATCAATAAAGACGGAAGAAGGAATCGAATTAAATGTCCGACTGATCGATTGTGTGGGATATATGGTGGAAGGCGCAACAGGACACATGGAAGGAGAAGAAGAGAGGCTTGTAAAAACACCTTGGTTTGATTATGAAATACCATTTACGAAAGCAGCGGCAATTGGGACAAAAAAGTGATCACGGAACATTCAACGATCGGTGTAGTTGTAACTTGTGATGGTTCTTTTGGGGAAATTGATGCAAAACAATATGAGCCAGCGGAAGAAGAAACGATCAAACAACTAAAAGCATTGAAAAAACCATTTTTGTTGTTTTATTAAATACGATTCATCCATATTCAGAAAGCACAAAACAATTAGCGGAACAAAAAGAAGAAAAATATGGAACAAAAGTGTTGCCAATGAATTTAGAACAGATGAAAAAAAAGAGGATATTTATGAAATTATAAAGAGTGTGTTGATGGAATTTCCGATTTCATCAATTGGATTTTATGTTCCAAGATGGACAGAGATGTTAAAAAAGATCATCCATTAAAAATGGAATTACTAAAATGGCCAGAGATGTCATTTCAAAAAAAACAACAATGAGAGACATTTATGAAGAACAAAAAAAAACAATATGAATACATAACAAGGGGCAGAAAATAGAATCTGTTGCGATGGACAGTGGGGAAGTGGTCATCACAGTGTAAAAGTTGGGGATGTATATTATTATGAATTTTTTAAGTGAAACAACAGGGATGGAGATTCGCAATGAATATGAATTTATCAAGATCATGGGAGAATTAGCAAAGAAAAAGAAAGAGTACGAAGAAGTTGGAGAAGCATTGGCGGCAGTAAAACAAAGAGGATATGGTGTTGTGACACCGACGAAAGAAGAAATTGTATTAGAAGAACCGCAGATTGTAAAAAACATGGAAGTAAATACGGGGTAAAAATTAAGGCAAGTGCACCTTCTATTCATATGATCCGTGCAAATATTTCAACGGAGATCGCTCCGATCGTTGGGGAAGAATATCAGGCAAAAGATCTGATGGACTATATTGAGCAGGGATCGAATCAGCCAGGGAAAGTATGTGGGATGTCAATATTTTTGGAAAGACGTTAGAACAGCTGGTTGGAGACGGTATGCAGACGAAGGCATTAAAAATGACAGATGAGAGTCAGCAAAAGCTTCAGGATACAATGGAAAAGATCATAAATGAAAGTAATGGCGGTCTTGTCTGTATCATTATTTAAGAACAATTGACAAACGGATGGAAAAAGAATATACTTTGATAGACAAAGTGTTTTTTGATCTGTCATTTATGAGTACAGATCAAGAAGAGAAAAAAGAAGCGATTAAGATAAGTGGAGTAGTTATGTCTGTAAAAATATTAGGAACAGGAAGTTTTCTTCCAGAAAAATCAGTGAGCAACGATGACCTTTCCAAAGTGATGGATACAAGTGATGAATGGATTTCATCCAGGACAGGGATTCGCAGCAGGCACATTTCGATTGAAGATACAACATCAACGATGGCAGTGAAAGCTGCAGAGAAAGCATTAGAAGATGCAGGAATCAGTGCGGAAGAATTAGATCATATTTTCGTTGCAACATTATCAGGAGATTATGCAACACCAAGTACGGCTTGTCAGGTACAGAAAGGAATCGGAGCTGTCAATGCAGTCTGTATGGATATTAATGCAGCATGTTCAGGATTCGTTTTGGATTAAATACAGCAGTTGCATATGCGAGAGCAGGAATGGGTAAGAAGATGATGATCATTGGGGTTGAGACACTTTCTAAGATTCTTGACTGGAGTGACCGAAGTACTTGTGTATTATTTGGAGATGGTGCAGGATGCGCGATCGTGGAAGCGGATGAAGAAAGAGAAATCTTTATCGATGCAGGATCTGATGGAGCACGAGGAGATGTTTTAACATGTGAAGAAAGACATTTAAACAATCTCTTAGTAAAGGATGATTCTTCAATGCAACAGGTTGCCATGGATGGGCAGGAAGTATTCAAATTTGCAGCACGTATGGTACCAAAGAGTATTAACAAAGTCCTTGATGAAGCAGGCGTTTCCAAAGAAGAAATCAAATATTTTGTATTACATCAGGCTAACAAAAGGATCATTGAAGCAGCAGCGAGAAGATTGAAGCAGCCAATTGAAAAGTTCCCGATGAATATAGACCGTTGTGCGAATACTTCATCAGCAACGATTCCGATTCTTTTTAGATGAGATCAATCAAAAAGGAATGCTAAACCGAGGAGATAAGATTGTTTTAAGTGGTTTTGGCGGAGGACTTACTTGGGGTTCTGTTTATCTTACATGGTAAGAAGCAAACAAATACGATACAAATGAAGATAAAAATAGTCAGCTTTCATATAAGATGATAGGAGTTGACTATTTTTTTATTGCATAGGAAATTTCAATGAAATAAAAAATATGAAGTAAGAAGAAAGAATCCTGTAATACAAGATTCTTTTTTGAAGTTAAAATATGATATAATGAGTGGATAAGTACAGGAGGGAATTCATGGAATTACAGTTATGGAGAGAAATGCTCACCCCATATGAGCTGGCAGTTGATGAACTTGTGTTAAAGTTTCGACATATTATAAGAGAATACAGAAATGTCGGAAGATATTCACCGATCGAGCAAGTCGATGGACGTGTAAAATCTATCTCAAGTATTTTGGATAAGATGCAGAGAAAGAAGATCAATGTCAATGATGTAGAAAAGAACTGGAAGATATTGCGGGAATACGTTTGATCTGTCAGTTTGTGGAAGACATTGATCGTGTATTAGAGATCATAGAGAGTCGTTCTGATATGGAGATCAAGAGCCACAAAGACTATATTTCACATTCCAAAGACAGCGGATATCGAAGCTATCATGTGATCATCTATTATGAAGTGAATACGATTTATGGGAAGAAGCGGATACAGGCAGAGATACAGATCCGTACACTTGCGATGAATTTCTGGGCAACCGTGGAACATTCTTTACAGTATAAATATAAAGGGGATATTCCACAGCATGTGACAGATAAATTATTAGTTGCATCAGATGCGATCGATGTCTTAGATCATGAGATGTCAACAGTTCGTGATGAGATCATGGATGCACAGGATTCATTCCGTAAGAAGTCAAATCTTGTATCTGAGATCCTTCATACGATGCAGAATTTATATAAAGTTGCGAATCGTCATGAAGTATTAAAGATTCAGGATGAATTTTATAAAATATATGAGACAGGAGATATGGAACGCTTAGAGCATTTTAATAAACAGTTGGATATTATTGCAGAAGGATATCGTGCTCAGAGCATTTCTTAAGAAGAATATGAAATTACCAGAATTATTTGAAGAGAAGATGAGACGTCTATTGGGCGAGGATTTTTCGGAATATGAGAAGCATTTAGATGATCCTGCATATTATGGGATCAGAGTCAATACACTAAAGATCTCAGTGGAAGACTTTTTGAAGATCTGTCCGTTTCATGTGACGAAAGTGCCTTGGACAGATAATGGATTTTATGTAGACAGGGAAGAAAAACCATCAAAACATCCATATTATCATGCTGGATTATATTATATACAGGAACCAAGTGCGATGACACCAGCTTCCTACCTGCCCGTAGAACCGGGAGACCGTGTGCTTGATCTGTGTGGGGCACCAGGTGGAAAGTCTACAGAACTTGGAGCAAAGTTAATGGGAGAAGGATTACTGGTATCGAATGATGTCAGTATCTCAAGAACGAAAGCTCTGATCCGTAATATCGAGATGTTTGGCATCCGTAATGATATGATCCTTTTGTACGGAAGCCAAATATTTAGTACCATCAATGACAGGATTTTTTAATAAGATCCTAATTGATGCTCCATGTTCTGGAGAAGGAATGTTTCGAAAGGGGAATAATGAGATCAAGAACTGGCAGCAGAAAGGAAGCGAACCTTATGCAAAATTACAGCGAGAGATCGTTGATGATGCGATCAAGCTATTAGCGCCAGGTGGTATGCTACTTTATTCCACCTGCACATTTTCACCCGAAGAAAATGAACAGGTGATCGAATATCTTTTAGAGAAGAATGAAGATCTTTCTCTTGTGCCAATGAAGATGTGTGAAGGATTTGACCACGGACACCCAGAATGGACTTTGACAGGAAGAGAAGACATCAAACAATGCATTCGATTATGGCCACATAAGATCAAAGGAGAAGGACATTTTCTTGCCTTATTGAAGAAAAAAGCAGACGGAGAACAGCCAACATTCAAATACGAAAAGATTAAGAAAGTAAAACTGACACCAGAGACAGAAGAATTCTTCAAAAACTGTAAGATGGATATTGACTGGAGTCATGTTAGAGAACATCAAGGAAAATTGTTTTACCTAAAAGAAGATATTCAGAGATGAAGAAAGGTAAGAGTTCTAAGGAAAGGTCTTTATCTAGGAGAGATGAAAAAAAGGAAGATTCGAACCGAGTCAGTCATTTGCAGTAGCGTTGGCGGCCAATGAGTATGAACCATATCTTTCGTTTGACATCAACGATGAGAATACGGTCAAATATTTAAAATGTGAGACATTAGACGTAGATACAAATACCGAAGGAATTCATCTGGTTGGAACAAATGAATTTCCATTAGGATGGGCGAAGATTAAAAAGGACGACTGAAGAATAAATATTCTTCCAGCTGGAGATGGTTATAATGGCAAAGAAAACCAGATTAGACAAATTTTTTGTGTGACAGTTTAAATATGACAAGAAAAAGAAGCGAAAGAGTCTGTCAAAAAGGGTAAAGTTGTGGTTAATGGAGAAGCAAATCAAGAAACCAGAATATAAGGTGGATGCAGAACAAGATCAGGTAGAATTTGACCACAAACTGATTCAGTTTGAACAGTTCCATTATCTGATGTTACATAAACCACAAGGGGTTGTATCTGCAACGAAGGATCATCATGATCAGACTGTACTCGATCTGATCCATGAAGATTATAAAGACAGATTGTTCCCCGTAGGAAGATTGGATAAAGATACAGAAGGATTATTATTATTAACGGATGATGGAATGCTGGCATGAACTTCTTTCGCCAAGAAAACATGTGGATAAAGTATATTTTGCAAAAAAGTTTCAGGGCAGTTTGGCGAAAATGAGATCGCCAGATTCAAAGAAGGTCTGGATATTGGCAATGGCGAAAGATCAAAACAAGCAAGACTTCAGATCCTTAAAGCAGATGTACAAGAATCAGAGGTTCTGATCACGATCATGGAAGGGAAATTTCATCAGGTAAAACGGATGGTAAAAGCTGTTGGAAGTGAAGTGTTATATTTAAAAAGGCTGTCAATGGGATCATTAAAATTGGATGAAGAGTTAAAGCTTGGAGAATACCGAAGATTAACGAAGGCAGAGTTACAAGAACTAAAGGAGCATAGGAGATAAATGTTAGAGAATAAAAAAGCAGTAATCTTTGATCTTGATGGGACATTAGTTGATTCCATGTGGATCTGGAGAGAGATTGATATTCGCTTTTGGGAAAAAATATGGATTGGAAGTTCCGCAAGGGTTAAATGATAAATTAGAGGGATATAGTTTTCATGAAACAGCAGTTTATTTTAAGGAACATTTTCCGTTGCCGCTTACGATCGAAGAGATCATGGGAACATGGAATCGTATGGCTTCCGAAATCTATATCAATGAAATTCGTTTAAAAGAGGGCGTGAAAGAATTTATTGAGTTGTTAAAAAACGGAATATGAAACTTGGAATCGCAACAAACAATTCAAGAAAGCTGGCGAAAGATTGTTTAAGATCAATGGGATTTTGGATGCATTTGATTATATCTGCACGTCCGATGAAGTTCCAAAGAAGTAAGCCGGAACCGGATGTTTATTTGCATGCAGCAAAGATGATCGATACCAGACCAAAGGATGCATTGGTCTTTGAAGATATTCCATATGGGATTTTTGGCAGGGAAACGTGCAGGAATGGAAGTGTGTGCAGTGAAAGATCCATATTCTCAAGGATCAGTGAAAGAAAAGAAAGAAATTGCAGATTATTATATTAATACATATTATGACATACTAGATGGAACCTATGAGGTATTAAAGAAATAACAGATGCCAGGAGAAAGGATGATCATATGAGAAATATCGCATTGGTAACCGGAGCATCTTCCGGAATGGGAAAAAGAATTTGTCCGTGAGATCTCGAAGAAATACAAGGGGCTTGATGAGATCTGGGTCGTTGCCAGACGAAGAGAGCGGCTAAGAGAACTAAAAAAGAAATCATTGGAACAAGAGTGAGGATTCTTCCATTAGATCTTATGGAGGAAGAAAGCTTTTGAACGTCTTAAAATGGTTCTTGCAAAAGAACAGCCAGTTGTAAGAATTTTAGTGAATGCTTCTGGATATGGGATTTCGGGGTCTTTTGAACATCAGACAGAGGAAGATGCGGCAGGAATGATCCATTTAAACTGTGAAGCATTAACAAGAATTACATATCTTGTATTGCCATATTTAAGAAGAGGATCTTTTATTTATCAGATGGCATCTTCTGCGGGATTTGCTCCGCAGCCGAATTTCACAGTTTATGCAGCAACCAAAGCATATGTGAAAAGTTTCTCTATTGCATTGCGGCAGGAGCTGTCCTATCAAGGGATCAGGGTGATCGCAGTATGTCCAGGGCCAGTAAAAACAGAGTTTTTTGACCGTGCATATGAACAGGAAGAGATGAAATTTTATAAGAAATTCGTAATGGCAGATCCAAAGAAAGTTGTAAGAAAAGCAATCCGTGATGCGAGAAAAAATAAAGCAGTATCTGTTTATGGAATGACGATGAAAGTAACTAGGGTTATCTGCAAGCTTCTTCCTGGAAGATGGATCGCAAAAATCATGGGTAAATAAGGATATAAAATGAGAGAATTAAACATAACGACAAGAGAAGAAGGACAGAGATTAGATAAGATTCTTTCGAAATATTTAAATAAAGCTCCAAAGAGTTTTGTATACAAGATGCTTCGAAAGAAAAATATCAAGTTAAACGGCAAAAAAGCAACGGAAATGAAAAATTATCTCAAAGGAGATCAGGTGTGTATTTATCTTGCAGAAGATACGATCAACAAGTTCCGTGAAGAAGTTAAAGCAGGAAAGCAAAAGATCAAACTTGATGTTTTATATGAAGATGAGAATGTCATTATGGTCAATAAACCATGGGGAATTTTGTCACAGAAATCAAAACCAGAGGATATTTCCATCAATGACCAGATCATCCCATATGCAGTGAACCAAGGGTTGATCAGTGAAAAGGAATTGCAGGTAGTAAAACCATCGATTTGTAACCGATTGGACCGCAATACAACAGGAATCATCATTTGTGGGATTTCTATAGAAGGATTACAGACGATGGCAGAAATGCTAAAACATCGTGATATGGAAAAATACTATCTTTGCATCGTAAAAGGAAAACTTGAAAGAACACAAAAGTCAGTGCTTATTTAAAGAAAGATGAAAAAAACAAACAAGGTAAAGGTATCAAAACAGGAGATCGCAGGAGCAAACCATATTGAGACAGCTTATGAGCCAGTGATATCAAATGATGAATTTACACTATTGAAAGTCGAACTGATCACAGGAAAAGACCCATCAGATCCGAGCGCATCTTGCAAGTATTGGACATCCGTTGATCGGAGATTTTAAATATGGCGATAAAAAAGATCAATCAGGAGATGAAACAGAGATTTGGATTAAAAGATCAGCTGCTTCATTGTACAGAGATTGTTTTTCCACGAGATATGAAAATGTGCAAAAATTTATCCGGAAAGAAAAATTCAAGCACCACTTCCGAAGCGATTTGATATGATTAAAAATGACTTGTTTGGGAGAGCATAGTCATGGCAGAAGATAAATGGAATGTAAAGGGACTTCGAGGATCGGTCCTTGAAGAGTTGATCAACTATACGAATGAAAAAATACAGGCAACAGAAACTTGCTCTTGTGCAGAAAATACCGACATCGATCAAGCCAGTCAGATTTGATAAGACAAAACGTCATATTACGCTTGCTTATTTTGATCAGAAAAGTACGGTTGACTATATTGGTGTTGTTCAGAGGAATTCCTGTATGTTTTGATGCAAAAGAATGTGCAACAGATACATTTCCAATTCAGAACATCCATGAACATCAGGTAGAGTTTATGAGACAATATGAAGAACAGGGTGGAATCAGTTTTTTGTTGATCTATTTTACATCAAGGCATGTTTGCTATTATATGTCATTTCAGGAGATGATGAAGTACTGGAATCGTGCAAAAGAAGGTGGAGTGAAACATTTCAAATATGAAGAATTAGATATTGGTTTTTTTGTTCCACTAAAGCAGGGAATGATCCTTCATTATCTGGAATGTCTGCAAAAAGTATTAGAGCAAAAAGATCAATAAGATTCGTGTCGAAAACATTGACGAGAAGCAAAATTTTGCGTATAATATAACATTGACGAAAAAGAAAAGCTGTGGATTTTAAACCGCAGTGCAGAAAAGGATAGATTTTATGATCAGAAGCATGACAGGATTTGGACATGGGGAAGTGTCCAATGACAAGAATCAGAAGGTCACAGTGGAGATGAAATCCGTCAACCACAGATATTGTGACATCTCATTAAAACTTCCCAAGAAATTAGCCATGTTTGAGGCAAATATCCGTAATATCATGAAAGAATACGCAAGCCGTGGAAAGATTGATATTTATGTGTCTTATGAAGATTTGTCAGAGACAGCGGTAAGTCTCCATTATAATCAGGCAATGGCAGAAGAATATATGCAGGTATTTAAAAAGATGCAGGAAGATTTTAACATTGAAACCAAGATCACTGCAGAAGCCCTCGCCAAATATCCAGAGGTTGTAACAATTGAGGAAGTACAGCAAGATGAAGAAGTATGGTGGGAGTTGCTAGAAGCTGCATTAAGACAGGCTGCGGAGAAGTTTGTAGAGACAAGAACGATTGAAGGAGCAAACCTTAAGAGATCTTTTAGGCAAACTTGATCAGATGGCAGCAGATGTGACGTTTATTGAGGAACGTTCTCCACAGATCATTGCGGAATACAGAAGCAAATTAGAAGAAAAAGTGAAAGAATTTTTAGAAGACTCAACGATCGAAGAAAACAGGATCGCAGCAGAGGTTACATTGTATGCAGATAAGATCGCTGTTGATGAAATCGTAAGATTGCAAAGTCATATCAGCTCTATGACAGATGTGTTGGAAAGCGATGAAAGCATCGGAAGAAAACTTGATTTCATGGCACAGGAGATGAACAGAGAAGCGAATACGATCTTATCAAATCAAGTGATGTCGATCTTGCGGATCATGCAATCGAACTGAAGACAAATGTTGAGAAAGTAAGAGAGCAGATTCAGAACATAGAGTAAGATAAGAAGGAAAAAGATCATGGAAAAAGAGGGTTCATTACTGGTAATCTCCGGATTTTCTGGAGTTGGAAAAGGAACAGGTGGCAAAGAAACTGGTAGAAAAATATGGATATAGTTTATCAATTTCTGCAACAACAAGACAACCAAGAGAAGGTGAAGTTGATGGCAGAGAGTATTTTTTTCAAGACCGTGGATGATTTTAAAAATCTGATCGATTATAATGGATTTATTGAATATGCCAGATATGTGGACAATTATTATGGAACGCCAAGAAAGTTTGTGGAAGATGAACTTGCCGCAGGACATAATGTAATCTTAGAGATTGAGGTGCAGGGTGCATTTAATATTAAGAAGCAATATGAGGATGCATTGTTGATCTTTATTACAGCACCAAAGTGCAGCTGCGATCAAAGAACGCTTAGTAGGCAGAGGCACAGAATCTGAGGAAGTGATCAATAAACGTTTAAATCGCGCCAAAGAAGAGTCAGAAGACATGGATAAATATGATTATATCGTGATCAATGATCAGGTAGAAGACTGCGCGGATCGAATTCATGCCATTGTGCAGGCAAAAGAATGCCTGCTTGGAAATAATCTTAAGTTTATAGAAGCAACAAAAAATTAGAACAGCTATAGGAGGAATTATTATGTTACATCCATCATATACAGAATTAATGAAGGTCATCAATGGTGACAGTGAAGAAGAGAAAGTTATCTCAAGCCGTTATTCTATCGTGCTTGCAAGTGCAAAAGAGCAAGACAGATCATCGCAGGAGATATGCCATTAGTAGAAGAAAAAGATGGTGCAAAACCATTATCTACAGCTGTTGAAGAACTTTGGGAAGAAAAAGTTAAGATTCTCGGAGATGACGAAGAAGCAGAAGAATAGAAACAGTAAAGGAAAACAGGGTGCTTAGGGATTCCTAAACACCCTTATTTGTACAGATAGGGAGTTTTTTATGGACATTATTTTGTTACTTAAAACCGTATTACTTGGAATTGTTGAGGGGATTACGGAATGGTTACCGATCAGTAGTACAGGACATTTGATCTTAGCAGATGAATTTATCAAGCTGAACATGACAGCTGACTTTAAGGAGATGTTTGATGTTGTGGATCCAGTTAGGTGCGATCATGGCAGTCGTTGTCTTATATTTCCATAAGTTGAATCCATTTTCACCGAAGAAGAATCACGACGAGAAGATGGATACGATCATTTTATGGACAAAGGTAATTCTTGCAGTATTTCCAGCAGCAATTATTGGTATTTTGTTTGATGACTGGTTGAACGATCATTTTTTATAATCCACCAGTTGTAGCAGCAATGCTGATTATCTATGGTGTTTTATTTATCATTATTGAAAACCGCAACAAACGAAGCAGAAGAAGACCAATGAATGATCTTTCCAGATTATCCTATGGAATGGCACTTGGAATCGGTGTATTTCAGATATTAGCATTAATTCCAGGTACATCTAGATCTGGTGCGACGATTCTTGGAGGAATCTTGCTTGGATGTTCTAGAACAGTAGCTGCTGAATTTTCATTTTTCTTAGGGATTCCTGTGATGTTTGGAGCAAACTTATTAAAGATCGTGAAGTTCGGTCTTGCATTTACATCAACACAGTTGATCGTACTGATCGTAGGAATGGTTGTATCATTTCTTGTATCAATCGGAGCGATCAAATTCTTGCTTGGATATATTAAGAAGAATGACTTTAAGGCATTTGGTGTATACCGAATCATACTCGGTCTGTTAGTGATCGTGTATTTTGCATTCATCAAATAAGGAGTTTGTAAAACATGGATAAGAATTTATTTCTAAAGAATATGGAAGAGATGATCCAGATCGCAAAGACGAATGGTAATCAGATCGACCACAAAGAGTTATTAGATTATTTTAGCGATTATGAATTAAATGAAGAAGCGAAAAAACTTCTGATCGCAAGTTTTATAGAAGCTGGGATTCGCGTTCTGGGAGTTGATGAAGCACAGATCGTTGCAGAAGAAGAGGCGAAAGAAAAAGCTGACATTTCGGAAGAAGAACAGGGTGCGATCCGATTCTATGAAGAAGAATTAGAACAGATGGATCTTCCGGGAGAAGAAGAGCAAAAAGAACTGATCCATGCATGGCTTGTAGAGAAAGGAGATGGAGAAGCAGTCATTGAAAGCTTTCTTCCACAGATTCTTGAAATTGCAAGAACACATACGGGGAAAAGGTGTTTTATTCGGAGATCTTGTACAGGAAGGTAATATTGGCCTTTTGGAAGCAATGGCAATTTATCAGGGAAAAGACGCAGAAGGATTCCTTGCACATGCGAAGAGTGCAGTAGAAGATTCTATTTTAGATGCGATCGCAATACAAAGAGGTTCTGACAGTGTTGGAGAGGCGATGGCGATCAAGGCAAATCGTCTGGATGATGCTTCCACTTTCTTATCAAAAGAGCTTGGAAGAGAACCAAAGATTGAAGAACTGGCAAAAATATCTGTCCATGACAGAAGAGGAAGTCAAAGAGGTTATGAAAATATCCCTAGATGCTCTTTCAGTGATGGAAGCTGATATTAAACAGTCATAGAAGAAACAAATATCATATGGAACGCTTTGTGGAAGCAGATGGGAGGGCTGATCTTATGAATATCCGAGAAAAACAAGAACAGACAGAGATGGAATTATTAAGTCCGTATGCGACACAAAGCATCCGTACAAAAAGGAAGAAAAAGCCTGAGGTGGAATGTGAGATAAGAACCTGTTTCAAAGGGATCGGGATCGGATCGTCCATTGCAAGGCTTTTCGCCGTTTAAAAAGATAAGACACAGGTATTTTTATCTCCAGTGGGCGACCATTATCGAACAAGGTTAATGCACACTTTGGAAGTATCGCAGAATGCCAGAACGATCGCAAGAGCATTAGATCTCAATGAGACATTGACAGAAGCGATCGCGCTTGGACATGACCTTGGGCATACACCGTTTGGACATGCGGGAGAACGAGTGTTAAATGAGATGAATCCAGCAGGATTTAAGCATAATGAACAAAGTGTCAGGGTTGCTCAGTGTCTGGAGAAGAATGGACAGGGATTAAAT
>VOFC01004550.1_pt1 | contig 23605 bp, 34 predicted proteins | sample 5384161 | NCBI WGS metagenome assembly VOFC01 (sample SAMN12384722, study PRJNA508395) | human gut metagenome | isolation source: healthy gut B | host: Homo sapiens | reverse complement strand
TGACTGGTCGCCCGCAACATATTCATAAATCTGCTTCTGCTCATTAAATACCTCTTCCTGCTTTCTCCAGCCAAGTGAAGGCAGCATGGAAATGTAATAAGCACCAGCGCTAACCATATATGCTATATATGCAATCTCTATAGCAAGAAAAATCAGACCCTTTATAATCTGCTTATGAGCCATATTGGCAAGTCCCATTACGAGTGCCGATAGCTTAACTGTAGCTCCGCCTTTTGTGAGGGCATTGCCAACAGTATACGGAGTAGCAAATTCCGAAACTTTTTTTTTTTGTTTGCTCCTAACATACTTTTCCTCCTGGCATGCATTATATATGCCAATCCTTTAAACTAATTTATTCCAAGATTCCGGCTACCCGAACCTTGGAATCATAATCTGATCTACTTAATTATTTAAGAGAATCATTAAGCTGAGTATTGAAGTCCTCTGTCTTCTGAGCTGCATTGTCCTTTGTAATCTGACCTTCTGCACCGTTCTGGAAAGCATCACCGAATGGTGTAGCTGCATCCCAGTAACCTGACATATCAATGATAGGCTGTGCTACTGAACAATCAGATGAAACCTTAGCCATAGCTGCTGCTACTGGATCTGCTGCAACTTCCTCGTTTGTTGCAAGATCTTTGTTTACAGGAGCCTGTCCTCTTAACTTGAAGTGAGCAAGCTGTGCGTCCTCGCTGCCAAGGAATGCTGCAAGCTTAACAGCAACTTCCTGATTCTTGCAGTTCGGGTTAACACCAATAGCCTTAGAACCAAGGAATGCCTTCAGCTGGCAGTCTTTTCCGTCAACGTTGATTGTAGGAAGGGCTGCAACACCAACGTTCTCCTCACCAAGTGCCTCTTTAACTTTGTCATAGTTCCAGTTACCATTGAAGTAAGCGTTGATAGAACCATCTTTAAGTCCAGCAAGACCAAGTGATCCCTCATTGTTATCCATTACAAAGTTTGGATTTGCAAATAAATCTACGATGTAGTTTGTAACTGCTGTACCCTTATCTCCACTGAAGTCATATCCGGCAGCCTTGTCTGTACCATCTCCGAAGATTGTACATCCGTTTGCTGCATAGAAGGAAGCAAGATACCAGCCGTTGTCAAATGGGAAAGAAACTTTTCCTTTCTCAAGCATTGTATCAAGGCTCTTTACATCATCTTCTGAGAATACTCTCTTATCATAATACATAAACCATGTATTTGATGTATAAGGAACTGCGTAGATGTCTCCATCATATGTAACTGTTGCAGCCATAGCCTCTGAGTTAGAGCTCTTAACATACTCTGCTGTCTCTCCGCCTAATTTAGCAATAGCATTAGCCTTAATTAATGGCTCAAGCTGATCGTTTGCAAACATGTAAACATCAGCTGCTGCCTTAGGATCCTTTGTAACAACGTCCTTTGCATCACTCTCAGATGATGTAACATACTTGAACTCGATGTTGAAATCAGGATTTGCCTTAGCGAATGCCTCACACTCTGTCTTTAACCATGCCCCCTGTGCATCGTCTAAATCCTCTGCAGGTCCCATTACTGTAATGGTCTCCTTACCGCCGTCCTTCTTGTCGGCTTTCTCTGTTCCATTTCCTCCGTTGCCGCTTCCGCATCCAGCAAACATTGTTGCTACCATAGAAGCGCAAAGTAAAGATGCTAATACTTTCTTCTTCATATCTTCCTCTCCTTTTTGAATATAAAATGTAAAAAAGTATATATATAAATTGCCGTGCAACTTATATCAAATTAATTATCTGCGGTAAACCACCGCAATGTTTCTAATCCAGGCTATCTTTTCGTTGTCCAATCTGTGTGGCTTACTTGTCATGCGCCATCTCCAGTTATGTCCGACTGTCGAAGGATAATTCATCCTTGCCTCATTTCCAAGCTCTAATATATCCTGCATCTGGACTATCGCCAGCTCTGCGGTGCTGTGATACAGCTCCCTGATAAGAGCATTTGGAACCTGTGATTTATTTTCAATATTCAGATACTCATACAGATAAGCAAGCTCATAATCTGTCTTGTCACTGAATGAACCAACTATCGTCTCATTGTCATGTGTGCCAATATATGCAACTACATGTGAATCGGTATAATTGTGTGGCAGATATTCGTTTGTCGGATCACCATCAAAAGCAAACATCATGACCTTAGTTCCCATCCAGCCCGATTTTGCAAGGAGCTTTTTCACTCCCGGTAAAAGGCTTGCTGATGTATAATCATCAGCCACTACATTAACCCCTTCAAGCTCTTCGTTAATTGCATTGACAAGCCTGCGTCCCGGTCCATTGAACCATTTCCCGGATAGGCTCTTATCCTGTCCGTACGGTACCGCATATGCTTTCACAATTCCTGCGAAATGATCAATCCTGACAATATCAAAAAAGCTCTCTGCATACACGCATTCGCTTTCTCCACCATGAGAAGTTGTCCTCCTTCATGGCATTCCAGTCATACATTGGATTGCCCCACACCTGTCCGCTCTCTGAATATTTATCAGGACCGGCAGCTGCAACATACTCTGGTGTATCGTTTGCGCTCATCATAAAGAGTTGTCTCTCTGCCCACACATCTACGCTGTCATATCCTACATAGAATGAGATATCGCCTATTATGTAGATGCCTTTTGAGTTAGCATAATTTTTTAAATCCTCCCATTGCTCGAAGAATTTATATTGACAGAACTTCCAAAAAGTAATTGTATTATAATTCTTTTTTTTGGTACTTTTCAATCGCAACCGTTTGCGTATTTCTATACTCGCTTGGCCACTCGCTCCAATTTTTTGTATAAATTGTCGGTTTTCAGTGCCATAAATAGTGCATATTGCTCAAGCCACTCCGACTGTTTTTTTACAAAATTCTGAAAATCTTGTGCATTTGTATCAAATCTTTCAAACGCTTTTTGTAAAATCCTGCATCTGTTCTGATGCAATGCTGCATAATCAATTTCTGATTCGTCTGTGCCCCAGTTATACTCCAGGATCTCTTCCTTCTCTAACACCCCCTCATCTACCAGCTTATCTAAATCTATGAAATAGATATTGCCCGCACAGCCTGATGATGGCTGATATGGACTATCGCCAAATATGGTGGGGCCAACCGGAAGAACCTGCCAGTACTTCTGTTTCAAATCACCAAGGAGATCAACAAAATTGTAAGCCTCTCTCCCAAGAGTACCTATACCATATGGTGACGGCAGACTCGAGATTGAAAGAAGTATTCCGGAGCCTCTGAGATTTTCTCTGGCCTCCAAATTACCATTCCTCTTTCCTAAAATTTTCTATTTTTTTTTTCGTATCTGAGATTATTTTATTTCTTATTGTCATATTTGTCAATCTTTTTAGTGGTTTCAAACTCATTTTTGCCATTTTTCACGTAATTTATATTCATTTTTTGGTAGTTATTACCACAGTTTCAAAGATTTTTTTCGAAAAATTTATTACAGAAAATATTGCCTATTTCTGATAGTAAATGTATAATTTAATTATCACATAAGAAAGGACAAATACTATGGCTACTATTAAGGATATTGCCGCCCGGCTGGGCGTGTCAATCAGCACTGTTTCAAAGGGATTAAATGGTGCCAGCGATATAAGTGAGGAGCTTCGTCAGACAGTTTTAGACACTGCTGTCGAAATGGGCTACAGCACAAAGCGCTCCAGAAAGGTAGAAAACCGCAAGCTGGCTCTGTTTATTGAAAATATGAACTACGAGTCTATCGATGAGTTCGGATATGATGTAGTGCTTGGCTTCAAACAGAATGCTTTTAAGCACAAATGGGACGTGGACATCATCCCTGCCACACCTCAGCTTCAAGCCGAAGAAAAATATGATACATATATATTAAAGAATGGCTATTGTGGCGCATTTCTGGTAGGTTTTGCTCTTCACGATGAATGGATGCAGCAGCTCAAAAAATACTACAATGCCTACAGTTTTGTTTGATAACTATATAGAAAACAATCCCAATGTAGCCTATGTAGGCACCGACAGCTACGAGGGCATTGACATGGCTGTAAAGCATCTGCACAATCTGGGCCATAAAAAGATTGCCTTTATCAATGGTTCTCTTTTTTCCCTGGTTTCGGATCAGCGTCAGGAAGCTTTTGAAAACTCTATGCGCAATGCAGGTCTTGAAATCTACCCGGAGCTCATGGGACACGGCTACTATATTCCTGAAACCGCACAATATTACGTTTCAAATTTTATTGCAGCAGGTGCCACCGCTATCCTCTGCGGAAGCGACGCTATAGCAAAGGGTGTTATCTCCGAGTGCCAGCTGCACGGCTTCAATGTGCCAAATGATATAAGTGTGGTCGGCTTTGACGATGTCAAGTTTGCCGCAGCCCTTACCCCTCCTCTTACCACTGTCAGACAGGAGTGTAATGATCTGGGCCGCTGTGCATATATTATATTGAATTCGCTCATTCACCATATTCCAATCAGCCGCACACAGCTACGTCCAAGGCTGATTGAAAGAGAATCTACTGCACGAGTTTCCACCGCACATGCTGCTGAGGAATAGCCTGCATATATACCACCTTCCAAAGGAGGCAAAATTGTTCAAACGCAAACATGTAACCACTTTAATTACATATTCGCTGGTATTTTTCAGTGCAATCTCCATGACAGCCTGTTCTTTTTCGGATGTCTCTTATCTATTCAAGAGTCCCGCACAAAAGCAGGCTATTCTGCACAAATCACCTGCGTTTTGGGAGGATGCCACAAGTGTTAAAGGAAGCAGCAACCTGTCTATCCTGCACAATGTCGCCTTTGAGGGGCGGCCGTACAATGATACAAGACAGTTTGGTGATAACATCCTTATGGTAGGACAGGACAGGGCAGCTACAATAATTCCATCCTAGAGACCGATGATCAATCTGTTCAGTATTCATTTGATGTATATAATCCCTGGTCCAATGAAATCACGGCAAGCCTCACCCACGACAAAACCGACTGTGATGACTACATGATAAAAGGTGACAGACTCTGGCTCATCAATTCCGATGCCGGCAGGGCAACAATCTATGATAAGGATTTAAAGGAGATAAAAACCTGCAAATATAATCCTGATGACTATGATGGCAATTGCGATACATCAGATTCTGATGATGGCGATGTGCCGAATCCCGGCAATTATTATGATGCCTCACAGATTGCCACCTCCGCTGACGGAAAATACGCTCTCGTGTCAGGTGTCACACCCGATACCTACAAATATGCAGTCTCTGATATAAGGCTTGACGATAACACAGTGCTTTCAACCTACGAAGGACAAAGTTTTTCCATGTCAAGTGTCGACTCAAAGGGCTTTGTAATCGAGGCTGATACGGCCAACAATATTTGGAACTATCATTCATCCGATGGAGAAAACAGCTTTTTTTCACTGCCGGATGTGGTGGATGTGACTTTGGCAGAGGATGGTGACATGCTCATACGATGCCAGGATTTATCCTCGGACAACATCATCAGTTACTATAAATATTCACCCGCCACCGGTGTCAGTTCATCCTTTTCATACAACCTGGCGACACAAGCACAGGCAAAATGTCCGACAGCCCATCCGACTCTGCGGCAGCCGATACCAAGGCCTACTGTTCTGCCAACTCGGTATATCTGCCTGATGCAAACTGTGTGATGATGCTTTTGTACACAGAGCAGTGCAACCCGGAAATTCTCATCTGGTCACTCGACAAGGGCAAGAATGACAGCAAAGCCGAAATCACGTCATACAATGACTGTGATACACTGCTACAGGCCTTACGCGATGACGGCTCATATGTATCCCCATATTCTGCCATAGACCCCTCTGACAGTACCGATGAAAATCAGGAGGCTATGGAGGAGGCCGGGAAGGATTCCGACTACAATACATACGGCGACGAGGTCACTCTGATACCTGACACCGCTTCATATGACTGGGGTGATTTATCCGACATAAATGCACGTATCACAGCCGCTTGAACAGAAATACGGCTTTTCCATATATTTCGGGCCTGAGGTGCCAAAGAGAATTGATTACTACGATATCCATCAATTCAAGAACAAGGATAAGCTGTCGATTGCTCTGGATTCGCTTGAGGAAATACTTGACTGTTTCCCTGATGACTTTTTCACACAGCTGTGTTATGGCGATATAAGAGGCATGCGAATCTATCTGTGCGGTGATATTTCATCAGGCCACTCAGATATGATAAATGAGCCAAGCGGATTCGTAAATATAATAAACAACCACAATGTGATGGTTCTAAACTGCAACTACAGCTGGGATTTCAGCTACACTGTAGGCCATGAGATTTCCCATCTGATTGACCAGAGGCTTACATTCATACACACCTACGATGAAAAGAGCGAGTTTTCTGAGGGGAAATGGAACAGCTTTAACCCTGACAGCTTCTCTTATGATGATAGCTACGCAAACTACAATCCGGATGATCCATCGAGCCACATATCCGGTATTTCATTGATTCATACGGCATGACCTTTGCAACAGAGGATCGCTCTGAAATATTCGGAACCGCGATAGATGATTATATTAATGGCATCTATGATGATGCAAGATTCACAGATGATTCGCCGATACGAAACAAGCTGGACTACTACAGCAGATGTATCCGTGATGGCTTTGATACAAAGGGCTGGCCTGATACGATGGCGTGGGAGTCTGTGCTTACCGCCACCGGGGCGCAGTCCGATTAAATGATAATTTCAGAATAACACTGTCTATATGGTACTCATATCTGTTCCAGCTTTCATCCTGGCCTGATCTTGCCACCGTATAATCAGTTCCCTCGTTAAGCTGCGTTCCGTTTAACAGTATACTGTAGTTTACAAGCGGATCTGCGTTTGTCTCCACAAGCACGATATCCTGTGTCTGTTCCTGTATGTAATGGTCATTTACCACTCCCATCGAATAATCATCAAGGGCAAATACCGATCCGTTCCTGTTTACTGAGAAATCCATAAGATCATCACCTGCCTGCAGGTTCAAAGTCTTTGCGTTTCCCTGTGCATCTGTTATGTTTACTGTATCATACACATTTCCCGCCTTGTCTGAGGCGCTGCGTGTGAACGAATACATTCCGTCTTCCTCAAGGTTTCCATACTCGACTCTCTGGCCGTTTCCGATGGATGTTACATTTCCCTCAACTGTCTTCTTTACAAATTTTCCGTTTTCATATACAACTGCTGAAAGTACAGGTGTAAATGTGTCAAAGTTTGTGTCCATGCATTCGACCGCAAACCCTATGTTTCCCTGTGAGCTGTTTGCAGAGCCAGGTGTGATACCGCTTATGCTTACAGATGGTTTTGTAAGGTCTATGCAGAAGTTCTGGTTTGACAGGTCTTCAGCTTTGTTTCCTGCCTTGTCTGTGTATGACATTGCCCAGGTGTATACCGCATCCTTTGCAAACGTTATCGTTGCCGTATGTGTATCCCCACTGTCTGACCAGCCGCTTATTGATGCTGTTTCTACGGCATTTCCGTTGTCCGCTGCACTCATTGTAAGCTGCATCCTGCTGCTTTCAAAGTTGTGTTCCGTGATAGTCACTGTCGCAGTCCTTGTCTCTTTGAAATAGTTTTCGTTCTGCGCATTGTTATTGTCATATGTGACAGCTATGACCGGGATCGTTTTGTCTATCGTAAACTTATCCGGTGCTGTAGAGTTTCCGTAGTTTACACCTTCATTCCTGTTTCCTGCCGCATCAGTCATTGATACGTCAAATGTGTAATCTGCGTCACTTCCATAGTATATCGTCGCATAATGGACTATGTCATCTCCGTTTCCGGTTCCGTATGATACGCTCCATCCTGAAAGTGAAGGTGCATATCCCTCACTTGAGGTTACCGCAGGAATGATCTTTGTCTCATCAAAGTTTCTTTCTGTAACTTTTAATGTTGCTGTTCTTGCTTCTTTGAAATAAGCCCCATCACCGAATGATGTGTCACCATCATTGTTGTCATAGCTTACTTCTATCTGCGGCGCTGTGATGTCAATCTTTAACGTATTTGTCGTGCTGTATACGTTTCCTGCATTATCTGTCGCTGTTACCTGTATCTGCACATCATTGCTGTTGTTGAATGCCGTATTTACCACGATTCCTGTGGATAGTTCTTTTTTTAAGGCCGCTTATACTTTTTGCAGTGCCGGTGTATTCGTAAAGGCTTCCTTCCTGTGTTGTCTCTCCAAGGTCTGCCACACGGTATGTTACACTCTTATCCCTGATGACACGCCGCCCTGAACATCATCAGAAACGCTTATGTTTACCGGAACATCCGATGTATAGATACCTGTGTCTGAATCCGGTATCTTCACACTGATCTTTGGCATCTGTGTATCTGTCACGGCTCCGTTCGTGCTTATATATGATGTGTTTCCCGAATAGTCAGTTATTTTAAGGTATACTGTGTAGTTTTTGTCTGTTTTTTTCTATGGATACACTGTATGAGCCGTCAGACTTTACCCCTGTTATTTCTTTCCATGAGCTGATGCCTGCCATGTCTGTAAGCGCCCCATCATTTTCTGTGACATGATAGCTTATGCTTTTTTACTTTCGAAAACGAGTCCCCGACTTTTCCTGATACTCTAAGCTTTCCCTTTGAGAATCGTGAGATCTCATATTTTTTGTTTGTGACAGCCTCTTTCCAGACTGTGTCCTCCCCGGCTGAAAGCCCGTTGTATTTTATGTCACCAAATGGGTTTACCGTATCTATTATGAAGCAGTCTGATTTTTTGTCTGCTATGGTAAATCCGTTATCAGTATTGTCCGAAAGATCCTCTGCTTTTACTTCGATCCTGTATTTGTGGTCGTTTTTAAAAAAATACCGGGATGGAAAATTCTGCGCCCCTTCCTGTACCAAGTGTACTCCATCCGCCGACGCTTACACCGTCTGCTGTATTCTTTGTGACATCCACAGCTTCCTTCCCATCCTCAGATACAAGTATCTGTACCTTGTCCGGGTCAAAGAATGTATCATATTCTTTGACTGTGACAGTTGCACTTCTTTGTGTGTTGTAGTACTCTGTTCCGCCCACGATGCTGTATGCTTCCGGATCAGGCACACTTTCTGTGCCGTATGACACATAGACAACAGGCTCTTTTGTGTTGATCCTGAATTTATTGTCATTATCAAGGTGTACCAGTGTCTCATTATCAGCCTCGTCAGTGACCTTTACATATACATCTATCCAGTCATCATTTACGAGATCTTTTGGGACTGTGATAGTTTTATTTATCTTATCATTTGTTCCTGCTTTGTCTTTTCCTTCAGGAAAGATCTCTTTCCATCCGTAAGCGTCTGTTTCTCCTGTTACTATTTTATAGCTTATTGATTTTACTCCTGAAAGGCTGTCCGATGCCGTGATGTCAACATCCACATCTTTGTTGAAGTAATTGTTTGTTTTTCCCTTTTTGTCTTTTTATTCAATGAAACCCCTGCATCCGGTTTCGTTGTGTCAACATTTACCTTTGAGTTTATCTGATTTACGTTACCTGCAATGTTATAGGCTAAAACCTTTAATGTAAGATCCTTATAGTCATAAAGATGATCTTCCACCATTGGGATCTCGATCTTTCCTGTGGCAGACATCGCGCCTTCCTTAAAGCCTTCAAAGCTTACCGCCTGGTCTTCTTTTCCTATGACACTTCCGCTGCCATCTGTTATCGTGTATACAGCATTCTTTATCCCGCTTCCTGCATCTGATACATCAAGTGTGAACACGACTTTCTGGTTGTGCCATCCGTCTTTGTTTTCACTGCTGTCTCCTGTAAGTTCTGCATCCGGTTTTGTCGTATCTACTTTTATTGTCTTTGAGGCTGTCCGGATATTTCCCGCTGCATCCTGCGTTGTTGTTGTTACGGCAAGTGCCCCACAGTCATACATCGGGCTGTCTGATTTTTTTATCACTATCGTACCTTGTACATTTTTGTTTCCCTTTTTAAAATCCTTAAGCTCTACCGGCCTGTCCGCACCACCTATTATTGTTCCGTCCGGTGCTGTGATGGTATATGTCACAGATTCTATACCACTTGTCGCATCATATGCTGTTGTCTTAAATGTGATGTCATCATTGTACCATCCGGCATCATTTGCCTCTGTTTCTGTTTCAATGTCCGCATCCGGTTCTGTCGTATCTATGCTTGTGTTCTTTACGATCTCTGTCGTATTGTCTGCCATGTCCGTTATGCAAACTGTGATGACAAGGTCGCTGCAGTCAAATCTGTGGTCTTCTGCCGGAAGGACGATCTTTCCTGCCGCGCTGCTTTTTCCGGCTGCAAATCCCTCATCATAAACGATTTCTTCATTTTCTGCCAGAAGCTCATCATCATCGCTGTTTTTTACTGAATATGTGATCCTTCTGATACCTGATGTCCCGTCATATGCTGTTACCTTGTATGTCTTGTCTTCTGTTATCCACTCTGCTTCTGATGTATCCTCCACTTTTCCATCTGGTGCTTTTGTATCAAGGTTTACCGGTATGCTCCTTGTTTCCGATAAGTTTCCTGACATATCCTCCGCCGTGACGTTTACTGTCAGGCTTCCATCATTGGCATTGTCTTCCCCTGCCTGTATAATGAAGTCTCCTGATACATCACACGAGTTTCCATCGTTTAATGTAAGCACACATTCATCTTCTTTAAGTGTCTTCGTTCCGCATGTGACTGTGTAACGTATTTTCTTAATTCCAGAAAGGTTATCAGATGCAGACACGTTTATCTTTACATCTGACCGGTTCCACATGTCATCGTTTGGCTTTGTCTCATCAGATATGCTTACATTTTCCACTACAGGTATAGTCTCATCGTACACAACCCCGTCCGAACTTATATACCTTTGTATTGTCACAGTTATCTGTTATCTTTACATATATGATAAATTTCCTGTCTTCCGCCGGATCTGGCTTTTAAATGTGCCGTCATCCCCAGTCTCAAGTTCATTCCACTTCCTGTCTGCCGATGCAAGCTCTGTATCACTTAAGACTGTATCCGAATAAATGTATCCGGCATATTTTACTCCACTTAACGGGTCGCCTGCCGAACCTTCTATGTATGTGATCATATTTTGAGTATACTGTATATGAAAGTTTTCCTTCTGTAAGTGCCCTGTCTTCCCATCTCCCAAAAAACACGCTCTCTCCGCTTTTTTGTATCCTTTGAGTGAGAAATTTCCTGATGGGATCTCATTGTCTAAAAAAGAAGGTAAGGCTTCTGCCGCCATTTACTTTGATGTCTGAAACCGTATTGGCATTTCCTGCCTTGTCTTCTGCTATGGCATAAATATAGTATGTGTGGCCGCAGTCAAAGCTTACGTCTATTGAATCATTATCCCACTCTCCGATCGTGACTCCGTCCAGTTTTTTATCTTTCTTTGTTATATCTGTTTCTTTTCCGCCATCTCTGCTTACAAAGATCTTTACCTTTTCCGGATCAAAGTTTGCGTCATCCACAGCTATCTGCACTGTTTTTGCCCTGTTGTAATAATCCGTTGTTCCTGTGCTTGTGACAGGAGCAGTATCATTTCCCGGATCATCTCTGTCATAAAAAGCGACATTTACTTCTGGTGCGTCCGTGTCGATCGTGAATCTATGGTCTTCACTCAGACAGTTTGTATCAACATTTCCTGCCATATCTGTCACCATGACATAGACGTTTATCTTTTTTGTAAATCCTATTCCCTTATTTACAGTGATAGTTTTCTCAAAGCTTTCTGCCCCCGGTTTTTCGGAACTTCCTGCAAAGATCTCCACTGCATCGTCCCACTTCGGGGTTTCTTCCCCCTGCACAACAGCGTATTTAACAGACTGTAATCCCGAAAGTGAGTCCGCTGCGCTTATATTGACCACTACATCTTTATTGAAAAAACGGATTTTTTCAGCGAGCGAAACCTTTGTTTTGCCTGCTTCTGTATCGTTTTTTATCGTAATAGGTGTTTCTGTTGTAACGCTGTGTCCTGTATTATCATAAGCTGTTGCACTAAGCCTGAATCCATCTCCCCGAAATGTATCAGGGATTTTGATCGTTCCTTCTGACTTATCATAATCATTAACGTAATCTATCTCCTCATTATCTACGAGGACTTTTCCATCAGCATCAAAAAAAGCTGATACTTTATTGCACTGATCCCGAACCTTCATCATCCGCTGCTATGTTTACAGTTACTTCTCCTTTGTTCCATCCATTTTCATTCGGTCTGCTTCCATCTGCGAAATCAAAGCTGTTTATTTTTGGATTTTCACTGTCGTACTCAAATGATATCACAGCATCACCTGTCTCCACGACATCTGTAATCTTATCCCCGTCAAAGACACCTTTTCCTATCGTGACATTTATATCATTATGTCCCTGCTTTAAGCAAAAGATCCTCTGCACTTATCCGTCACTGCTCCACTCTGAACCAGCATTGTCTTTAAGCTTTATTACATATCTGCTTCCGTCCTTGTTATCCTTATTTGGGACTATACCGGATACCTCCGTGTAGATCCTGCCCTCATTGTTAAATGTATCACCATCGATCGTCCAGTAGTGTGAGTAATCGCTGTAGTCATATGGTACGATCTTTGTAGTGTAGGAAGTTTCGACTCCTTCATATTTATCTGTTGCTGGTGCTACAACCTTTACTGTGACCTCGCCGTATGTATCTTTGGCTTTCCACTGTCCACTGGTTCCAAAACCTTTGAGCTTGTCAGCTAAGTCGGCGCTGTTTGCATCGTAAAAAACTGTAGGTAATGGTTCCGTCATAGTCTGGATCATCGGAAGCATACTGCGCTGATCCGTCCTGCTTTGTATAAATCACCTTTTTTGTACTCTTTTCCCTCAACAGGAACAAGTGAATGGGAAATCTTTTTCATTTCAATGTTCTTACTGATTTCCTTATATACAGTGCCGCCATCAGGCTGTTCCTTATATAAACGTGCTGTAAAAGTGACATTGCCCGCCTTATTAATAGAAACTCGACCACTGTTGTCGACATCTGCTATGCTTTTATCGCTGGAATAAAATGTCTGTGAAAAACCAGCTAAAGCATCGGATGAAATATTTGTGGAAATATAAGGGTTGATTCATTCAGACGCCAGCTGTCGGGGGTGTCACTACTAAATGCATAGGTTGTGAATGTATCTTTTTTCAAGGGTGATTTCTTGATATTCTCCTCCACGATAATCAGCTTCAAGAGCATTTTTATAATTTAAATAACTATCATAGCCTATAATAATTTTATATTTTCTCCATAAATTAAATTATTAATATCTATTATATTCCCATCATAAGATTTATATAAATTGTATTTAACTTCTTCAATTTTATGATTTGCACTATCATACACACTTAATTTTATTTTTTTTTGCATCAAATGATTCTTCTTTTGTATCTAAAATTTTCAAATAAATTCCTACATCATCATCCTCGGCTCCAACATTTAATTGACTTGGCAATATTGTAAACACCATTAATATAGCCAACAGTAACGATTTAACTCGTTTTTTCATTTTCATTACTCCTCATTTCGTTTAAAATTTTACTACTCCCTTTACAATTTTGTACCTCTTTCCATTGTAGTTAAGGTATCCTGTATAATTCCATGCCACCTTTCCTTTACTTACTGCAAACCAGTTTTTTACCATATTTACATAATGTAGTCTTGCTGAAATTTACTACTCCATTATTTATGTACCACCATGTTCCATTGTATTTGCATAGTGTATTCTTAAATCTAACTGCTCCATTCTCCACATAGAACCAGTAACCATTGTACTTGCAAAGTCCTGTGGCATTAAAGTTTACCCGGCCACTGCTTACATACCACCAGCTTCCGTTGTATTTGCATAAGCCTGTAGCATTAAAGTTTACTTTGCCTCCACTTACATACCACCATGAACCATTGTATTTACATAAGCCTGTAGCATTAAAGTTTACCTTGCCTCCACTTACATACCACCATGTCCCATTGTATTTGCATAAGCCTGTGGCATTAAAGTTTACCTTGCCTCCGCTTACATACCACCATGAACCATTGTATTTACATAAGCCTGTAGCATTAAAGTTTATTTGCCTCCACTTATATACCACCAGCTTCCGTTATATTTACACAATCCATTTTTATTAAAGTTTACCTTGCCTCCACTTACATACCACCATGAACCATTATATTTGTATAGAGTTGTTGCACTGTAATCTACTTTACCGTTATGAATGTAATACCATTCTCCATTGTACTTACAGAGTGTTGTCTCATTATTTGTTTTTCCATCATTTGTGTATACAAGTGAACCATTATTCATTGTCATGGATTCGGTTGTATCTACTTTTCCGTTCTTAATGTTCCATGTTGAGCCGTTATAGTCATATAGCATGTCAGCGCTTGTAATCTACGGTTCCATCTTTTACATAGTATGTCATTCCATCATAGTCACACAATCCTGTGTAGGAAGTGTCTCTTAAACCATTTGTATAGTATAACAGGCTATCTCCATCTTTTTCCAGACCTGTAAGATTGAATACCATGGAATCTGGCAATGTATTGTTACATACCAAATATGTTCCATAATAATTTATATTATTTGCATACATTCTCAATATACGTCATATCAATATTCATATTATTTTCAGATTCAAAACAACTAAATTTTATTTTAGAATCTATTGAAATATATTTGTTTCTATTTTCATCATAATAATACAATTTCATACTGGTATCGTTTGATACATATTTATATAGATCACTATTTTTTTCAAAAAATTTTTTTTTGTTCTATTATTCCATTTCCCAGCAAATTATCATTATCCTTTTTCGATTCGCTGACATCATTTATTGTAAAAGTATATCCTCCAATTCCTTTCTCTCTAATTTCCTTTATTTTCTCTTCGTTTTTGTTATATTCTAGATTAAATCCATACTCATACTCTGCACTATTAATATCCTCGAAATAAATATAATGATACTCCTCTGTCGCATAGTAATAAGGTACTACTTTCATCCCTATCTTTCTATCCTTTAATTTTTTTAAAATTTCCCTTGAAATTGTTACGTTCCTAAATCTTGCCGTTATAGCTACAACCGAATCTGATGTCATATAATCATATTTTAAAACTTCTTGTAATACATCCTCTACAGTTCTGTCTATCTTGTCGACTACTATATATGCCACATATTTGATTTTTCCATTTAACTCTTCTTGGCAAATATAATAGCCCTCTCCTTCTACGATTTTTTTATATTTTTTTCTTGGTATTCCGTACAATTCATCTTGATAGCCATTATCAATATCAAAATCTATATCCTCATCAGGCTTTGATTCCGCATATAAATCGTCTTGTTCTGTCTCACTTTCTGTGTTTACATCCACCTCCTGGCTTTCATCTGTCTGCTCCGTTGCATATGTTGTAACATTTCCGCTTGTCACAATCATTGTTCCGGCAAGCAGCATTGCTCCAAACTGCTTTACGATTTTGCTTTTCATAACATCCTCCTGGTTTATTTATTTTTTGAAACTATTTTATCGTCTGATCAGACCATATTTATGTATGTAAAATCTGATCTTATTCGATTAATTCAGTTAACATTGTACCATAATAAAGTGCTTCTGTTGGTAACATATTAAAATAATTACATTTTTATATATTTTCTATATTTTCATGTTTAGATTTATTCTATTTTTTATACACTTTATACATTTTTTTTTCTGTTTCGTTAATGTATAGCTTTGTGTCTTTTAAATTTTATACTTCTGCCAATAAAGTATATTCATTCGGCTGCTGGTTCTCAGATATTCGATTTGTGAAAAAATCATGCCGGATTAATGCCGCCTAAGACGCAGCTGCGATACAAAAAAAATCCGTTCAAGCCTCTCAGCATAAATTAACTCCGGCATCTATAAACAGCCAGTCCGTAAATTTGTGTGATAGCGGGTTGCGGTGCGTTTGATTTTTGTATCTTAAATAGACAATGCGTTGTGGCGGCATTTACTCTGGCTAGATTTTTGAACTATGAGAATAGCTGCGGCAGGCAGGTGCTCTGACAGAGTCACCCTGCTGACGAATGTCACAGCCCCTTTATTTTTGGTCGATCATTTTTCTTTAAAATTTTACTACTCCCTTTACAATTTTGTACCTGCTTTCCATTGTAGTTAAGGTATCCTGTATAATTCCATGCCACTTTTCCTTTGCTTACTGCAAACCAGTTTTTACCATATTTACATAATGTAGTCTTGCTGAAATTCACAACTCCGTTATTTATGTACCACCATGTCCCATTGTATTTGCATAATGTATTCTTAAATCTTACTGCTCCATTCTCCACATAAAACCAGTAACCATTGTACTTACAAAGCCCTGTGGCATTAAAGTTTACCCTGCCTCCACTTTACATACCACCATGTCCCATTGTATTTGCACAAACCTGTAGCATTAAAGTTTACTCGACCGCTACTTACATACCACCATGAACCATTGTATTTGCATAAGCCTGTGGCATTAAAGTTTACTTTGCCTCCACTTACATACCACCATGAACCATTGTATTTACATAGACCTGTGGCATTAAAGTTTACCCGGCCTCCGCTTACATACCACCAGCTTCCGTTGTATTTACATAAGCCTGTGGCATTAAAGTTTACTTTGCCTCCGCTTATATACCACCAGCTTCCGTTATATTTACACAATCCATTTTTATTAAAGTTCACTTTTCCATTTTCAATGTACCACCATGAACCATTATATTTGTATAGAGTTGTTGCACTGTAATCTACTTTACCGTTATGAATATAATACCATTCTCCGTTGTACTTACAGAGTGTTGTCTCATTATTTGTTTTTCCACCATTTGTGTATACAAGTGACCCATTATTCATTGTCATGGATTCGGTTGTATCTACTTTTCCGTTCTTAATGTTCCATGTTGAGCCATTGTAGTCGTATAACATATTTGCGTTGTAATCTACGGATCCATCTTTTTACATAATATGTCGTTCCATCATAGTCACACAATCCTGTGTAGGAAGTATCTCTTAAACCATTTGTATAATATAAAAGGCTATCATTCATCTTTTTCATAATCCTGTTGTATCAAAAACAATTGAACTAATGTGGATTATTACATATTAAATAGGTTCCATAATAATTTTGCCTTCTGTTCTTTCATTGTAATTAATGAACTTGTATATCCTGAGCTATTAGATACCATTGTACATTTTATATCAAAGTTTTTTATTTATTAGTAATAAATTTACCAATTTCAGTATCATAATAATATTGTTTTTATATTATCTTTACTTAGTTTTTTTATACAAATCATTATGTTCTAAAAAGAATTCGCTGACTTATAATTCCATTTCCAACCATATTTTTTATCGAAAGTTTTTTTATTCTCTAAATCTTCTATTGTGTATGAAAAGCAATCTATAGATTCATTTGACAATTTATTAATTAGTTTACTATCTTTATTATATTCAATCTTGAATCCTAAATTATTCCCCTCATTGCTTATTTTTTTCAAAATACAGTTCATAATAATAAAGCCTATTATAATATCCTGTTACAATCATTAATCCCATTTCATTTTCTTTTTTAATTTTATTACATTTTTAGAGATATCTATGTTCTCATAAGATGTTGCCAATGCAATTACATTGAATTTTCTTTCATATACTCATTTTCTACAACTTCACGAATTATGTCCTCTATATTTCTCCCTGTATTATCCGTTATAACATATGCAACATTATTTTTTTCACTATCTCCAACTTGTTCTCTGCAGATATAAAATCCATCTCCTGCATATAATTTAGTTAACTTTTTCTTGGAGAACTATATAATTCATTTTGAAAATCCTCATTTTCAATCATTAAATCTTCATAATCGTTGGTTCCGCATATAACTCTTCTTGTCCTGTCTCACTTTCTGTGTTTACATCCACCTCCTGACTTTCATCTGTCTGCTCCGCTGCATATGTTGTAACATTTCCGCTTGTCACAATCATTGTTCCAGCAAGCAGCATTGCTCAAACTGCTTTACGATTTTGCTTTTCATAACATCCTCCTGATTTATTTATTAATGCCACCTAAGACGCAGCTGCGATACAAAAAATCCCGTTCAAGCCTCTCAGCATAAATTTACTCCGGCTAAACAGCCAGTTTTTGAACTATGAGAATAATTGCGGCAGGCAGGTTTTATATCTGACAGAACCACCCCCGATTCTGACGAATGTCACAGCCCCCTTTATTTTTGGTCGATTATTTTCTTTTTTTAATTTTACTACTCCCTTTACAATTTTGTACCTCTTTCCATTGTAGTTAAGGTATCCTGTATAATCCCATGCCACCTTTCCTTTGCTTACTGCAAACCAGTTTTTTTGATATTTGCAAAGTGTTGTTTTATTGAAATTTACAACTCCGTTATTTTGTACCACCATGTTCCATTGTATTTGCATAGTGTATTCTTAAATCTTACTGCTCCATTCTCCACATAGAACCAGTAATTGTACTTGCAAAGCCCTGTGGCATTAAAGTGTTTTTTAGTCTTTTTCTGTTTACTCGACATATTGTACCATGCACCATTGTATTTGTATACACATAATTACCCTTATGTAATATTGCACAATTACAAGAGCGTATATTAATTAATCATTAAAGAGAGCCTCAAACTCATCCTTTGATTTTTTCCACCATTTTCAATTTAAAAGTTCATGCCATTTGTCCAAAATGTCATGTGCCCATCTATATCTTCTTTGCACTTTTTCGTACGCATCATCTTATTGCTGTTCCATGTTGAGCTGATTGTAGTCGTATAACATACTTTGCATTGTAATCTACGGTTCCATCTTTTTTACATAATATGTCGTTCCATCATAGTCACACAATCCTGTGTATACTTTTGAAGTATCTCTTAAACCATTTGTATAGTATAAAATACTATCTCCATCTTTTCAAACACGTCCTGTGAGATCAAGACCATGGATTTCTGTAGCATAGTGCAGCATTAAACATTTCATCTTCCGTAAGAGGGCATTTATAACCTGTAACACTTGCCCTATTGCTGCTCCTGTAGGGATAATAGAAACCGTGTAAACCGGTCCGACATCCGGAATAAGATGAAATAAAAGTGCGTATGATTCGTGGTAAGCCGTGATATTTTATCTTTGTCAGATATGATGCGGCTTTTCTTTCTGTTTTGATTCCAACTTTTATCGACTTCTTTTTATATCATCCTGTGTTATATATTCCCTGTTCTTTTGCCGCATGGATCGCAGCTTCGTTTAACAGATTCTCAAGGTCAGCTTTAAACCCTATTTTGTCTGTCATTTTTAAGTCAACATATTCCATCTATTTTATTTTTATTTGAAAGACTATTTAATAATTTTTCATCCACCTCAAAACGTGTAATTTCATCACCATTGCTCTGGCATACTGGCTTGCCTGCTTGATATCCTGGGAAGCACCTGTGGTGATATCGTCAAGGATAAGTTCCTCTGCAATACGTCCTCCGAGACTTACTTTAATATCATCAATCATCTTACCCTTTGTCATGAATACATTGTCATTCTCAGGAAGCGGCATTGTGTATCCGCCTGCACCTGTACCTGTAGGTATGATGGAAACTGTATATACAGGTCCCACATGTGGAAGCAGGTGGAACAGTATTGCATGTCCTGACTCGTGGTATGCCGTGATCCTTCTTTCACTTTCCGGAACAAGACGGCTCTTCTTCTCGCCACCTATTCCTACCTTAATGAATGACTTGTCAACATCTTCCTTTACTATGAAAGCTCTATCTGACTTAGCTGCACTGATGGCTGCTTCGTTCATAAGATTCTCAAGATCTGCCCCTGCAAATCCTGCGGTGGTTCTTGCTATCTCATGAAGATCCACATCCTCAGCCAGCGGCTTGTTTCTTGTGTGGACCTTAAGTATCTCTTCTCTTCCCTTTACATCAGGTCTGTTGACAGGTATCTTTCTGTCGAAACGTCCCGGACGAAGGATAGCATTATCAAGTATATCTACACGGTTAGTTGCGGCAAGGACTATTATTCCTTCATTCACACCGAACATCCACAATTATATAGTCACCGGCTTTTCTTGTTCTTATTTCAAAGCCTTTCTTCATCTTATCATAATCAAGCCATTTCGTATATGGTTTTTGGGAATTTCGTCCATTTTACCATTAAAATCTTTTATACAAAGTGTGACATACGAGCCATCTGCCGAAAGCTTTAAATTTCTTCTTTTTCATCGTCACACCTTTCGGCGAAGAGTATCACATCGCCAAATGATTTTTCTGCAATAATTCCATATGGCAGATTGATTTTTCTGCCCGACTGCTGCCCTGCAAGCTTCACAAGTGCACTGATATGTGTGCTCGTGATGTCCTTGAGCCGCCCTGATGCCAGATGTATACACTCGCGCGCCACTCCGCTTTTTAATGCCGGATGCAGACTCTCAAAGCGACTAATTTCAAGTATCACCCTGCCTTCTTTTTTTTTTGAACCATGCTGTCACACGCCTCTTTTAGCTGCTGCTCGTAAAAATCATTCATCACCGCAAGCTGTCCTGCGCTCTCATTGATATGCTCTATCGCCCTGTCATTAATCTGCAAAAGCAAAGGAAACACATCATGGCGCAGCTTGTTTCTGGAGTATGCTGTGTCAGCGTTTGTGGCATCGGTGACAAAAAGCCTGTCCGTTTTCCTTCAGATATTCCTCTATCTGTGCGCGTGTTGCTGATAAAAGCGGCCTGATATAGGTGACACCGTTCTTCACGGAAACCGGATGCATGCCGGCGAGTCCTTTCGCTCCGCTTCCGCGAAGCATCTGAAAAAGAACTGTCTCCGCGTTGTCCTCCATATGGTGCGCAACTGCAACGACTGCCTGCCTGCTGTTATCCTGCTTTTGGTCTGATGCATCGGCAGTTTCGCAAGGATATCTGCCAGCCTCCTCTTCAAACGCCTCATAGCGCAATATCCTGGCGACTTCCTTTTCAAACGCTTCATAACGCAATATCCTGGCGGCCTCCTCCAGTCCGAGTCCATGACTTTTTGCATATTGCGGTACATCCACGGAATGCACATGACACGTTATGTTAAGCCTCTCGCAGAGATCTGACGCAAACCTCGCATCCTCCCTGCTCTCGGCTCCTCTGATGCCGTGCTCCACATGTACTGCCTCCAACGCAAAATCAAGCTCATCTGCGCACTGTCTTTTTATCTCATTTAACAGCAGCAGAAGGCAGACCGAATCCGCACCACCCGACAACGCAACAAGCACCGTGCTATGATTTTTTATCATTTTGTTTTCCAGAATATATTCTTTTGTCCGTCTAATCATTATTTTTCCCAGATTCCTATTGCAACTACCGTCATATCATCCATGGCGTATCCACCTGTGTCAAGCAGCACCCTGTCCAGAATTTCCTGCGCCATCACGCCTGCATTGTCACTTTTGACGCCTGCGATGATATCCATAAGCTTCCCCTGTCTGTCCTTTACATGCAGATATTCTAGCACACCATCCGTCACCATGACAAGGAAATCGCCACTTTGAAGTGTATTTTTTGAATGTTTGCTCTCCTGCCAGACATCGACCCCCGCCGGGAGTGATTCATTTTCTATAACACTTACTTGTTTCCCCGATTTGATAAATGACGGTGCAGCGCCTGTTTTGGTAAGCTCAAGCTCACCTGTGTACATATCTATTGTGGCAAAATCAACCGTGGAATAGGACTCCTCACCCGCCGATATGACCATGGCAGAGTTCATCAGCTTTAGGGCACTTTCCCTGCTAAAGCCGGCCTCCAAAAGCTTTTCAAGCAAATCCACCACCAGCGTGCTCTCGGCCTGCGCCTGCTTGCCCGAGCCCATGCCATCGGATACACATACATGATACATGCCATCATCCAGCTGAAACATGCTGCAGCTGTCGCCATTTGCCTGAGAGCCGGTCTTCTTTTTTGGTCGCCACCCCCGAAAGTGCATAGAACTGATTCTCCTCGTAAAGCACAATAGATGTCCTCTCATCGGATATTATTGAAACTGTCCCATGTGCCTGCCTGAGCTTCACTCCCATGGCACGTGAAACCGCCTGCACATACTTTGAAATTTCAATCCCACCATCTATCTTGGTGCAGACATCTGCCTTTATACATACCTGCTGCCTTGCGTTCTCATAAATATGGCATTTTCCACCTGTATACCAGCCTCTTTTGTATATACATAAACTCTTGAAAGACGCAGCCTTCTTTTTTTCTCAATACATTTTTCAGCCCTGCACCAGCCCTCCATGAGCTCTGCCATAGCGTCAAGCTGTGTGGCTATGACGCGTCTGTTTTCCGTGAGACGCCTGTACCAGGCTTCATTTAGCTCAATACGGGCAAATGCCTCTGTGGCGGCTTCCACCATGCGCGTATAGTGCGGGCAGCCATCCACATATCTGTTTTGCACAATTTCCTCTGTTTTCATACGTTTGCGCACTGCATCAGCAAGCATTTTTATACTGTCGGAAATCGAAGTCCCGCTTGTCCAGCACACACTGCAACCCTCCTCCCTGTCGGGCAAAAGTCCTGCTATGACCGGGTTTTCATTGTGCTCAAGAGCCCTTAAATATTCGCATGCTCTGCAAAGCACAAAGGCCATCGAAAACACAACAAGGCTCTCTGCTACCGACAACACTATCTCATCCGTATCCGGCCTTCCCAGAAATGTTACCGACAGATTCATCACCGCCGTGGCACAAGCTGCCACAACGGCTGTTGTCAGACATCCGTTTTTACTGCTTTTTCTCACAAATAGCCTTTCCCCAAAGTAAATCACCGCAATAATAAAGAGATACTTACATATCGATGGTATCGATATAAAGTATCCCATTCCAATAATTAATCCTATGTAAAAAAATAATCGTATGCCCACTGCTCAGACAATAAACTCCATACACTGCAGGTATCAGCGGATAACAATCCATCACACACACCAGTGTGGATGCAAATGCCATAAGCCCCCACACAGCCTTTTTTAAATTTGCAATCCTCATCTTTTTGCCTCCATCTTTTTTCAACGATTATACGTGGTCAAAATGAAGGTTTTGACGAAAAAAAGCGCAACTATATCTTCAAAAATTATTTGTCCTTTTCCTTGAAGATTATTTCATTGTCATACGCAAGCCCCAGCTTGCTCTTTTGCTATATCCTCTATGTACTGGTCACTCTGCATATACTGCTGCATGCTTTCTATCTCATCAGCACGCTCCGATTCTTTAGTGTACTGCTTTTCTTTGTTGTGTCAAGGAGATTTAACACCTTAACCTTGACTTTCTTTTGTCCAAATGCTATCTCTATTATGTCTCCGACCTTGACATTTACAGATGCCTTTGCCGGCCTGCCGTTTACTGTGACACGGCCTGCGTCACATGCCTCATTTGCCACTGTACGTCTCTTTATCAGACGCGATACCTTCAAAAATTTGTCTAATCTCATTGTTACCTCTGTGTCTTACCTATAATAAATCAATTCATAACTATTACCCTGATTTCAATGGATATAGCCAAAAATGGGCGGAGCCTTAAAGGCTTCACCCATTCTTCTACTCCGGATAGTCTGACTTATTAGTTAAGAGAATCTTTTAAAAGC
>VOFC01002448.1_pt1 | contig 23605 bp, 36 predicted proteins | sample 5384161 | NCBI WGS metagenome assembly VOFC01 (sample SAMN12384722, study PRJNA508395) | human gut metagenome | isolation source: healthy gut B | host: Homo sapiens | reverse complement strand
TGACATCTTTCTTTTTCCTGACGCATTGGTGGGTGGTCAAAAAGCTCTTTGGTCTGGAATACCAAGTACAAATTGTGTGGGTTTTAAGTAAATACTGCCATTTTTAGGGTCCTTTGCTTTTTTATGATACTGCAATATCAGCACCGCAAGCAGGTGGGAAGTCCACTGTTTTTTATTGCATCAGCACTCATATCAGCTTCATCGAAAAATGCCTTTTATAAAGGCTTTGTGTTAGCCGGGATGTGCTTCCAGTCGACTTATTGACTATTGCAAGCCTGCATTTCTTTGCAAAAACATCAACTGCAAATTTATTATTGATATCAGTAGCGGTTGTTATAACAGGTGTGGCATTCATCAGTGCTGCTAATAATACAGCAAGCTCATTGGCACCTCCCACATGCCCTGAAAGAATCGGAATAACAAACTGCCCCAGCTCATCTATCACAATAACAGGACTGTCTTTAAGCTTGTTATTTACAGAAGAAGCTATAGCTCTCACTGCAATACCGCATGCCCCGATAAAAATCAGAGCCTTTTTTTCACTCATCTGTGCAGCTGTCCAGTCTGATATATTTTGTGATATGTAGGTGATATTTCTATAATTTTCATCGGTGGAATTTTTAATATTCTCATCCGATAACCTCGAGCACTTGGTAAAAACCTCCACCTCATATGCACTTTTTTTTTTTTATGAGCTATGTCACATGACAGCTCATAGCCCTTTTTTTTGTGAAGCTTACAATGCAAATTTTCATATTTTCAATTCCCATATTTACCCATATTTATATTCACGCCTTTTTTAATCGTTATCCTGCGACTCTACTGAAGCCTTGCGATACTCTGTCGAAAAAATCCGGTGCGTAAAGTCTTGATTTCTCGTAATGCCGGTGAGCTATGACATCCCCCCACAAGCACTAATCGCTGTCTTTGTGATATTGTGCTTCCTCGCTGTCTGCTCCAGTGTAGCGACAGTGCACACGTATGCCTCCTCCTGTGGCCAGGTTGCCTTGTATACAATTGCAGCAGGTGTATCTGCCGCGTATCCTCCCTCAATAAGGCTTTCCGTAAGCTTCTCTAAAAGCCCGGTGCTTAAGTAAACCGCCATGGAAGCGTGGTGTGAGGCAAAGCTTGCTATGCTCTCCTTAGGCGGCACCTTCGTGCGCCCCTCCATGCGTGTGATGATGAGCGACTGGGAAATACCGGGGAGCGTATACTCAATGTTGAGCGATGCAGCAGCGCCAAAGCACGCGCTCACGCCCGGACAGCTCTCATATGGTATTAAAAGAGTATCAAGCTCGCGCACTGCGCCGTATATGCTTGGCTCTCCCGTGTGCAGGCGCACAGTAATTTTCCCGTCAGCCTCAGCAGCTTTCATGACTGCGATGACCTCATCCAGTGTCATTTTGGCACTGTTATATATTTCACAGCTCTCCCTTGCATAGTCCAAAAGCTGTGGATTAACAAGCGAGCCCGCATAAATTATCACATCTGCCTTTTGTAAAAGACGCATTCCGCGTACTGTTATTAAATCTGCTGCGCCTGTTCCTGCGCCAACAAAGTAAACCATTTTTCTGCCTTTCTGCTTTTTGCAAGCTCACCAAATTCGTTTGAATACATGATACAGTCTATCTCAAGTCTGCCCTTTGCCCTCTTATCCAGATAAAAGCATATGCGCTCCATCGCATAATCCATTACCTCATACAGCCTGCCGCTTTCCTTAAGTGCCGCCAAGGCCTCCTCTGTCGTAAGGCTGTCCATAATGCGCTTTATGTATTCGGGCGCTACACCACACTTAAACGCAAATGCCGTCAAAAGCTCTATCCTGCAGTCTGCCTCCCTCGAATGAGTGTTCATGATGCCTCCTGCTACCTTTATAAGCTTTCCTATATGTCCTGTCAAAAGCATCCTCTTAAAGCCCATATCTGCTGCCATATCAATTGTTTCACCGATAAAGTTGGAGCATTTGACACTCCTGTCCAGATCATAGCCATAGCTTTCCTTCATAAAGTCAAGACCGTAATTTCCCGGCGCAACCGCCACATAATCATACCCAAACGAATATCTCTGCCTAAGCTCCACCCTTATCGTATCAATAAGAGCCTGTGAGCTCATGGGCTCAACAATACCGCTTGTGCCGAGAATTGATATACCACCAACTATCCCAAGCCTTGGATTAAAGGTCCTTTCTGCAAGCTCCTTTCCCTTTGGAACCGAGATTGTGATGTCAAGTGTCCCCTTAAAATCCAAAAGCTCACAGACCTCCCTTACCTCTTTTTTCAATCATCTCACGCGGCACATGATTGATAGCCGCGTTTCCGACAGGCTGGTCTAATCCGGGTTTGGTGACTCTTCCCACTCCGTCACCACCGTCAATATTTATGATAACCAAATCCTGCTTTTTTTGCATAAAGCAGATGTATCGGAATGCAAAATCCGTACAGAAGCATATATATAGGCTCCTGGTGGTCACATCAGGGTCATCCCCTCCATCCTTTATCACAGCGCAGCTTACTTCATTTTCACTTCTTTTTTATGTCGGTGATATCAGCCGTGTAAGTTATTCCCTTAGGTGTCTGAATCGTTATTTTGTTTTTAGCCTTTCCGGTTAAAAGCATATATGCCGCCGCCTTTGATGCCGCCGCCGCACAGCTTCCTGTGGTAAATCCATATCTCATAATCACTAAATTTCCCTCATGCATCAGCCTCTATCAACCAGACTGTAAATCAGCGCATTGCATATGGCAGCCGCAATATTGCTGCCACCCTTTCGTCCGACATTTATTGACGATATACGGCACGCCTGTCTCCATAATTAGCTCCTTGGCTGCCTCCACATTGACAAAGCCCACCGGCACACCGATTACAAATGCAGGCTTATATATTCCTTTTTTCTATCATATCGTACAACTCTATAAGCGCTGTCGGTGCATTTCCTATCGCAAAAATCACAGGCTTATCTATCCTTGATGCAAACTCCATGCTTACTGCCGCGCGCGTTGTCTTTTTCTCCTTTGCAATAAGAGCGACCTCATCATCAGCCATAAAGCAGTGCGCCTGTCCGCCGAATTTTGCCAGATATTTTTTATTTATGCCTGAAAGAGCCATGTTGGTATCGGTCACTATATCAGCGCCCTCTGATATCAGCCTTTTTGCAATAGCAACGGCGTCCTTAGAGTATTTAAGCGTCTGTATATAATCAAAATCAGCACTCGTGTGTATGACTCTTTTTGTTATCATCTCCTGATCAGCAGGCAGCGTAACCTGCATTTCAGACAGCTCATGTGAAATTATCTCAAAGCTTCTCTTTTCAATCTCCATCGGCTCTAACTGTTTAATTTTTTTTTCAATACACTCACCTATCACTTTCAATAATCTTACATTTTCATCATAAGTCTTTACTGCCACACGAAAATACCCTTCCGAAAGCCCCACATAGTTGGAGCAGTCCCGTATCAGTATTCCCTTATTAAGCAGTATATCATATAATGGCAGCTTGCTGTAAAACAGTATGAAATCAGCATCACTTTTATATACCTTAAAACCAAGCTTTTTAGTCCATCTGACAGCAGCCTTCTTTGTCCGCTCACATACGATGCTGTTTCTTTAATATACTCTGATTCCCTAATGCATGCCTCTCCTGCCATCTGTGCCAAGACAGACACGTTCCACTCCGGCAGATTCCTTTGAACCTTTTGTCTTACTGCCTCATTTTTACTGAGCATATATCCAAGCCTTACTCCCGGAATAGCAAAAAGCTTGGTAAAGGCTCTTACAACAATCAAATTGTCATAGTCACATAAAAGTGACAAAACAGAATAATTTTTTTCACAAAAGCCCATGAAGCATTCATCTGCCACCACATAAATATGCTTTTCTTTTGCAATGCCCTATTATTTGCTTCATGAAAGTGCTGTCTGCAAGATACCCTGTCGGATTGTTTGGATTTGCGATAAAAAATATATCTGTATCATCTGTAAGCATATCCATTAAAGCATCCAGCCGTGCAGCAGGAGAAAAATCACTCTGCTCATCCAGCAGGAAATATCCGATATCACAGCCGACTGCACGAAGCACATGCTCATAACCGAAAAATCCCGGGGCCGGAAGCACTGCTTTTTCGGGCTTTATGGCATGAGCTATCGCCATAAAAAGCTCTGAAGCTCCGTTTCCGGGAATTACATCCTCGCTTTGTATGCTGCAGCCTTGCTGTGTGAAATACTCTGATATCGCTTTTTTAAGGCCACTGCATGCCATGTCGGGATATCTGTCTGCATACGAAAGTGCATCACTCATAGCCTCTTTAACAGAATGCGGTATGCCAAGAGGATTGATATTTACCGAAAAATCCATATTTACTTTATTGTTGTATATGTCACCGCCATGGATGCTTTTCATTCAAGTCCTCCATCTATTCTTACATCAATTTTTCATATTCAAAGCAATATTAAAACAAGACTCATAACCGCCACAGATAAAAGCTCACACAAAAAAACGCAGTAATATACATCAGCCTGTTTGCACGCTTTATATCCTCGTACTCTATCTCACGCAGACCGTCTCCTATGTATTTTTTTTCTTCACAAGCTTCCCGAAATACACTGCATCACCCGCAAGCTGCACCCTTAAAGCTCCCGCACATACGGACTCTGTCTGGGCTGAGTTGGGGCTTGCGTGATTGAAACGATCTCTTTTAAAGATGCTGTATGCATTTTTGCCATCAAACTGCCTGCCACCGATAAATGCCGCAGCAATCATCAGATATGCACTGATTCTTGCCGGTATGAAATTGACCACATCATCAAGCCTTGCCGCAAATCTGCCAAAATACATATATTTATCATTTTTGTAGCCAAGCATGGAGTCCATCGTATTCACAGCCTTGTATACAAAGCCAAGCACCGGCCCGCCGATTGCAGTGTAAAACATAGGTGCAATCACTCCGTCAGATGTATTTTCAGCTATCGTCTCAACTGCCGCCCTTGTGACACCTGCCGCATCAAGCACAGATGTATCTCTGCCAACAATCATGGAAACAGCCCTTCTTCCTGCATCAACTCCATCTGTCTTTAGCGCATCGTACACCCTCATGCTCTCCACACGAAAGACACTTTGTAGCAAGAATCTGCCACGTCATGACAGCCTCTGCTATTAGCCCGGCATATAAATTTATACTGTATGCTGCCACAATAATAATTACCGATATTGCAAAAGTTGCAAAAATTACAGTAAAAGCAAGAAGCATGCCTCTTTTATATTTTATTAAATTTAATTTTTTTTTTTCAGAGCTATTATATCCGGCATCACAATTAAGCCTCTTATCGCAAAAAGAAATGAGTGAGCCGATAAGCCTGACCGGATGCGGTATAAAATGCGGATCTCCTATTAATAAATCAAGCACAAAGCCTGCTATAAATGCAAAAATATGATAACACATATGTTAGTCCTTCTTAAATAAATCATAGCGATATGGGCACTATTTCATTAAACACAATCTCATTGCCCTCAACCGCCACCTCACACGAGTAGCCACAGCCGTTTTTCACCTGGTAATCATAGTAATCCATATCACAGTAATGGCTCATTATCGCCATGATAGTTCCTCCATGCACAAAAAATACTATTTGTATCTCTTTATCAGGCATAGCCCTCTTAAGCTCTAATGCCTGTGTGAGTGCCCTCTCAAAGCCACATATACTTCTTTTTTGCAAAACTCTTTTCTGCTCTCTCCGTTTGGAAAGGCAAGTGTTCCACCACTGTCAATCCATGCCTGATATGAGTCCCTGAAACGGATATCTGTGCTAAGTTCCTTATAGCTTTTTAGCTCCCATTCACCGAAATCCATCTCTGCAAAACTCTTTTTACGGTATGAATTTTATTGTGCTGTGCGACCGGCAAAATAATCTCTGCCGTCTGTTTACAGCGCCTCATTGGACTGGTAAAAATTATCTGCTCCTTTAAGCTATTTTCCTCCAAAGCCTTGTATACACCATTATTTAGCGCATTTTTAGTTCAAAAACTCCGGCTTCATCGAGTGGCTCATCTGTCCTGCCCAGATATCTGTGCTCTCTGTTTGAAGACAGTGCAGCCGTGTCTTATAAATATACAGTTTATTTTATTTTCTGACCGATTCCACATATTACGCGAACTACCTCGTCTGCCTTTTTTTTGCAAGCAGTATCTCTGCTCTGCCTGTCTGCTCCCTGTACTCTCTCTCAAACGCATCAAGAGGCACTATGCCGTTTCCAATCTCATCAGCAATGACTATTGTATCCTTATTTTCCTCTGCAAATTGCATAAATTTCAAAATATATTCCTTCAGCGGCAGATTTTTCTCAAGCACCGCCCTGATAAAATAATGGAATTTCTCAATTATGAATATCCTCTCATCATCAACTGCAAAATCCCATGGCCATTCCATGTTTGATGCCTTATCATTACAGGCATTATCTTTTAGAAAAAAAGCAGTCATACACATCATATTTTTCTGTTTTTTTTATCATATTTTCGAGCACATAATCAAGCTTTCCCTGTGCCACTCCGCCTATCACAAGCTTCATATTTTCTCCAATTCCAAAGTTTAAAATTCATAGTACAACTTTTATCAAAATTCTTATCCGTACCATTCCTATATTCAAAACAAATATACTAAATAATAAAAGAGACACCACCCAGTGCCACTGCCATGGCGCACTCACATATACACACAAAATACCCTGCCGTATCGCCTGTGATGCCGCCAAGCTCCTTTTTGTTTTCACATAATAATACCAAAAGCTAAGTGCTGCCGCAATGATCATAGCCACCGCATAAGGCAGTGACACAATAAATAAAACAGCTATACACAATGCAAGCTGGATGTATAGTGCTGCCCTGACGATCGTTCTGTGTGCAGTGTCCGCAAACATAAATAACAGTCCATCGCTTTTTGCCGATTTAAATGACACAACAGCTATTCCGCTTAAGCATCTTGCGATGAAAAAGCCTGCACAAAAAACAATAAATGCTTTATCATCCATTATCTGAGAAAAAGCTCCCATGAATAATAATCCGTAGGCTGCAAGCATTATAACGGCAAACGCTCCTATATGTGAATCCTTAAGTATTGCAAGCTTTTCCTCCCGCGGTTTGTATGAATGAAACGCATCCATTGTATCCATAAAACCATCTATGTGAAAGCCTCCCGTAACCGCTATCGGAATGAGTGCGCCTATGCATACATAGCAGATATCCGCCACTCCAAAATGAGAGTATATATATCTCCAAAGCATAAGAAGCAGTCCAATCACAGCTCCTATCCACGGAAAGAATACCAGCATGTACTTCATGTCATCATCATTCCATTTAAATTGTGGCATAGGTATCTTTGAATACATGGAAAAAGATACTATGCACGACCTTATTAACTTCATAATACACTTAACCTCCACACTGCTTCACTTAACCGCAACAGGAATGCCTGCAACCACCTCAACGACACTCTCTGCTATCGCAGCAAGCCCTCTGTTTACAACTCCCATTGCCTTTATGTAATTCATCGTTGATTGATCATAGCTGACTCCGTCTTCAAATACATTGTTTGTCACAATTACAAGCTCAGCAACATTTTCACTTAAGATACTTACCTCTTTTAACACCTTTTTACTCACACGGCTGATTTGAGCAGTCTCATAATCCTTCATATTTTCAGGGTCATCCAAAGCCTCTTTTTCAGCTTCGGCAGCCTGCATACCGGAAGCATCTACAGGTGGAAACATCTCATTTGCCACAAGGTTTGACATACACTCAAGCAGTGCTGACCGCCCGGTTTTTAAACAGCTTTCTGATTGCAGCTTAGAAACCGCATTTTGGATATCACTAGGCTGCTCGATGGTAATAAAGCCTTTTCCGGCACGAAGTCTTCTGTGCCTGTCTATCTTCCGCTGTCCCTCATCATCAAATACCTGCATGGTAGCAATGTAATATTTTTCTTTGTATCCCTTTTCATTTGACGCGTGACAAATATACTTTTCTGCATATGCTGATTTACCACTGCCGCTGCCGCCTGTTATAAGTGTAATCATCTATACGTACCTCTCATACTGTGATACCGAGATATCGTCGAAGGTTGTCCGGCCTTTGTATACGCTAAGTGCCATATCCAAAAGCGCAAACATCATCACGGCACCAGTTCCCTCTCCAAGCGCAAGGGATGCTCTTATGACCGGCTTTACGGAAAGTGCCTCACACAAAAAAGCGCCACGGCAGGCTCCCTGCCCTCATGGGATGGAATGATAAAATCAGTAACTCCGGAAAGAAGCCTTCCTGCTGCCAACGCAGAAACCATGCTTATCACTCCGTCGAGCACAACAGGAATATGGTATAATGCACCGCCTATACACACTCCGACAAGTCCTGCAATATCGAGTCCTCCGACTGTCATAAGTATCTCAAAGGTGTCCTTATTATATAAATCATACTTTTCTATTGCGCTTTCAATTACACGGATTTTTCTCTCAAGTCCACTGTCGTTTAGGCCTGCTCCTCTTCCTGTCACTGTGGCCACATCGCACCTTAGCATTGCGGCTGCCATTGCCGCACTTGTGGTGGTGTTTCCTATACCCATCTCACCGGTTGCAATAATTCTGCAGCCGTCTGCCTTACACCCACGCACTATTTCTATACCTGCTACAATCGCTTCAAGTGTCTCAGCCCTTGTCATGGCAGGCTCTTTTGCAAAGTTTCTCGTGCCCATGCGCACCTTTCTTTGAAGCAGCCCTTTAACACTCTCGTCACTGTTTATTCCTATATCCACAGGAATTGTATCAGCCCCTGCAGTCATTGCCATGCGTCCGACAGATGAAGCCTTCCTTGCCATGGATTTTGCAACTGCAAGTGTCACCTCCTGTCCGGACTGGCTGATGCCCTCAGCAACCACACCATTATCCGCACACATAATTATGACCGCCTTTTTTGAAATATCTATATTTTCATCTCCCAAAACAGCGCCGATTTTGGCCGTTAAAAGCTCAAAATCACCCATGCCGTCGAGCGGCTTTGCCACCGAATCCCAGTTTAAACGGATTTTTTGTACATTTTTGCATCAGGTGGCGTTATTTTTAATTTTTTAATTCTTCAACTGTAAAATGGTCAGAAATAATATTACTTTCAATCATATTTTGCCTCACGAAGCATGCCGTACACTGCATCCATATCCAGATACTCTCTCAGTGTATCCGCAAGCCTGTCATACTGTTTTTCCTTAAAGCTCTTATAGCTTACAATAGCACTGTCATTCACATCAATGCCCTTTTTATCGGCAATATAATCCACTATCACCCTGGCTGCCTCTGCAGTATCAAAAATGCCGTGGATATACGAGCCATACACATTTCTGCCATCAGATATGACATTATTTAACTCATTTTTCCTGTCAGCACAAGCCCCTGCTCATCTGAAGCTGCGCTATATGCGCTCTTACCCATATGTATCTCATAGCCCAGAAAGTGACAGCCTGAAAGCCTGCTCAATACACCATCTACATGTGCTATTTCACCGCTTGTCTGAAGCCGTGTCTTGCTGTCTTTTAAACGGTATCTATAGGAAGAAGCTCCATGCCACGCATAAAGCCTCCCCCTCCTCGACACCGTCGGGGTCGGCTATTGAAGCCCCAAGCATCTGATAGCCTCCGCATATACCAAAAACAGGTATATCACATGAGAGTTTTTTGACAGCGGCCTCGAGTCCGTTTTGTCTCATCCACAAAGATCTCCCATCGTATTCTTGCTTCCCGGCAAAAATACTATATCCGGATGACGCAGCTCATTTACTGTCGACACATACCTCACTGTTACCTCGGACATCTGCTCAAAGACATTGAAATCCGTGAAATTTGATATTCTCGGATATCTGATGACCGCTATATCAATAAGCCCATCTGTCTTTTTTGTCAAAGCGCTCTGTCAGGCTGTCCTCATCCTCAAGCTGTACATCCATATATGGCACCACTCCGGTGACAGGCACCCCGCCTCTCTCCTCAAGCATCTGTATCCCCGGGTCAAGTATCGTCTTGTCTCCGCGGAATTTATTGATAATAAGCCCGCAGACACGATTCTTTTCCTCATCGGTTAAAAGCATAAGTGTGCCAAGCAGCTGCGCAAAAACACCACCTCTGTCGATATCACCCACGAGCAGCACCGGTGCATCCACCATATGCGCAAGCCCCATGTTTACAATATCATTTTCCTTCAGATTTATCTCCGCCGGGCTTCCGGCGCCCTCAATCACTATGATATCCGCATACTCCTCAAGCTTTTTAAATGCCTTTTTTATATCCGGTATGAGAGTTTTCTTGTATGCAAAATACTCTCTCGCCGGCATATTCTTAAGCACCCTTCCGTTTACAATCACCTGTGAGCCTGTATTATTTGTAGGCTTTAAAAAGAATAGGATTCATACACACCATAGGCTTAATGCCTGCTGCCTCCGCCTGCATCACCTGTGCGCGTCCCATCTCAAGACCTTCCTTTGTGATAAAAGAATTCAGTGCCATATTCTGGGATTTAAACGGTGCCACTCGGTATCCGTCCTGTCTGAAAATACGGCACAAGCCAGCGACAAGAAAGCTCTTGCCTGAATTGGACATTGTACCCTGTACCATAATTACCTTTGCCATATCTATACCTGCTGTCTGAATTTACGTGGTAGTCTGTTGCTTTATCATGAATATTAAACTGTAATGTGAACAGTAACTTCCCTAAAGCTGTGCCAATTGTTCCTCATGAAAAGGAATTTTTATAATTTTTCCTGTAGAGACTGCATACTCATAAAGTCTGCTGTTAAACTGCTCATATGTGCCAAACTCTGTTCTGTCACATATAACGCCCTCGCATGCATCAATAAGCTCCTTTGCCTTTTCAATAAGCGCATCGTCTACAGGCTCAAAGCTTCTTGCGCTGACAATCTCAGCAGAAAGCGCCTTTGCCGCAGGATAATCCAGATCATTTTCATAGATGATTCCTGTCGCAAACGGGATACCCTTTCTCTGTAAGCTCCTAAAGCTTTTTCTGCCCAGGCCCCCTCCTGCTATAACATAAATACCCTCGCCATTCCATCCGGTTTTTCCAGCTCTAAATCCTCTCCTGTTTCGTCAAAGCTTCCTGCCGTAATTCCAAAAAGCCCTGAAACATATTGGTCAGTAAATACCTCCTCGGGAGTTCCGTATCTGTCCACATATCTGCCATCTATACACAAAATATGGTCTGACACACGTTTTGCCATATCAAGCTCATGGAGCGACATGATAACCGTAAGATTCTTCTGTCTTTTAAGCCTTTGGAGTATTGATAAAAACTCAAGCTTGTACTTTATATCAAGATATGAGGTAGGCTCGTCTAACACTATAATCTCCGGCTGCTGGCATATAGCCCGTGACAGCATAACGCGCTGCCTTTGACCATCGCTTATCTTTGTAAAATCCTTATCTTTTATCTGTGATACATTGACCAGCTCCATCGCTTCATCCACAGCCTTTTTGTCCTCATCCGAAAGTACTCCGAACCGGCCTGTGTATGGGTATCTGCCGGTCGCAACCACATCATAGCAGGTCATAAGCTCCGTCTTTAGCTTATCGGTGAGCACAACAGCCATTTTCTTTGCAAATTCATTGCCATTCATCGTCACTACATCACTTTTATCAAGATATATCGTACCGCTCACAAGCGAAAGCTGTCTTGCAATACTTTTTAAAATAGTCGATTTACCGGCACCGTTTGGCCCGATTAATGTGAGAATCTCTCCCCTTTTCAAGGAAAAATCAATATTTTCAATAAGCGGCCTGTTATCATATCCAACAGCCAGCTTTTGTGCAGTAAAATAATATTCCATCAGACATTTTTCTCCTTGCTGCGTCTTATCATGATAAACAGCACTACCGGTGCACCAAATACTGCCGTAACCGTGCTGATACTAAGCTCCGTAGGCGCAAACATCATCCTCGCAAGCAAATCGCAAAACAGGCAGAACACCGCTCCCCCAAGGAAGCAGGCCGGTATCATATATATAGGCTTTGTGCTCTTTAGCATGCTTTTTACTATGTGTGGCACGGCTATTCCGACAAACGATATCGGTCCCGCAAACGCCACTATACATGCGGAAAGCAGGCTTGAAAGCAGAACCAGAAGCACCCGGATGCGCTTTATGTTTACGCCCAGATTTACGGCATATGACTCTCCGAGCTGATATGCCATAAGGGGCTTTGACATAAGAAAAACAAAATAAATGTGATTCCCACCACAATGCTCATCACCCCAACGCTGTCCCAGGTCATGCCCGAAAAGCTTCCCTTGACCAGTTATGCAGGTTTACTATGTCGGAATCATCTGCAAATGTCACCACAAACTCAGTCACCGCAGAGCATATGTAGCCAATCATGACACCGCTCACAACAAGCATTGACATGCTGCTTACCTTTCTTGAAATGATAAGCACAAAGCCCATTGAAAGCATTGCTCCCAAAAACGCTGCTGCAATCATGGCCAGTGAGCTCACACGTATGGCATTTCCAAGTAAAAATACCATAACAAGTGCCACAATCATCTTAGCTCCCGATGATATACCAAGCACAAAAAGGTCCCGCGATTGGATTATGAAAAAAAGTCTGCAAAAGATATCCTGCAAGCGCTAATGCCCCGCCCAGTATCATCGCTGCGATAGCTCTTGGCATGCGGATATCCCACACAATACGTCCTACCCTGTCTGAGTGGTCATAAAGTGTCGCAAATGCAGCCTTAAATGATATGTGTACAGTTCCTATGCACACATTCATGATAAGCAATATAATAATTAAGATTATAAGAATAATAAATGTTGTAAAACACCTTATTTTTCTGGTTTTTTCCATGTTGTAGCTCCGCTTTTTATCTTTTGTGCTATTGATTTTCCTGTTGAGCTTAAACAGATATTTCATGCCGCTGTCAGGTGCACCTGTAATCATCGAATGCATATCATCAATCATATATCCGATTGACATAGACTGCTGATACATATCGTTCGTGGTGCAAAATACATTGCCGTCTTTGACTGCCCTAAAATCGGCAAGCACCGGGCACTTGTCCAAAAGCTCATTCAGATTCTTCACACCGCCGTCTATCGCACTGTTATATATCAGATAGTCAGCATCTATTGCTCCATTGTAGAAATCCTCTAGCTGCATATTCATGGTTGACCTGCCCGTATCGTCGTCATTTGATGCATCAAAAATATATTCTCCACCGGCTAGCGAAATCATCTTTGGCACATAATCTGTGCTTTTGCGCACCTGAACCTGTCCATTTGATGTGATATAGAAAAAATGCAACTGTATCACTTTTTGTGGCATCATCCGTATCGGTACCATCTGTCTTTGCGATGCGATTTACAATATCCACCTGCTCATTAAAGAGCTCATTGGCCTTTTCATCCCGGTCTGTGAGTGCTCCGAAAAACTTCACCCACTCCACTCTGCCGAGCGGCTCCTCTTCATATCTTGAGTACTCGATTATTGAAGGGATATCAAAGCTTTTAAGCTTTTCCGTTACCTGCGGCGAATGGGTAATCATAGTATTTTCTATGGCAAGTGAACAGTTTTCTGACACCAAAAGCTCATAATCGGGCTTTGAATATTTGCCGGCATATAGCATTCTGCCACTTTCAAGAGCCTTTCTTGCACTGTCAATGTACCAGCCGTCACTGTCTAGCCCCGAAAATTTAATAGTGTCCACTGCATCAAGCTTGTCAAACATATCCATCACCCCTGATGCGACCAGATACAAATCACTTACAGGCTCCTTCAATACAATGATATCCTTGTCAATATCCTTTGGAGTCTTTCTGCCCTTTGGCACGGTAAGTATTTGGGTACCGTCCTTTGTAGTAAGTATCTTGTATCCACCCTCATAATAGTCAACAGAAAAATTCTTTGCATATAAAAGCTTCATACTGCTCTTATATATAAGACCGTTTTGTGCCTCTGCCTCAGCCTTCGATTCGGTATTCCCTGAATCGGAAGAAGGACTGTCGCAGCCTGACAGCCAGAACAGTCCTATAATTGATATCAATATATATATAATTATCTTTTTTTCTTCCATGCATAGTTTAATTATTCTCCATCCTCACCAAGCACCTCTGTAGCAGAATCTGAATGGAAGGTGAGTGTGTACTCAACCTCGTGCGGCTTGCTCATAGCAACTGTATCTCCGATAACCTGCATAGGTGTATCAAGCTTAACCGGAATTTCAAATACAGAATTGCCGTCTGTATTTACAGGCATGTATTTCTGTCGTCAACTATCATATAGTCATAGTTTGGACTGCTCCACTGCACTGTTGCAGTAGCGGCTCCACCGCTTATAGTCACCTCAGCCGGTGATGCAATGCTCGCCTTACCGCTTCCGCCCTCGAAATCGAGATTGATATTGTATGTTCCGTCAGGAAGCTCTTTTCCTGCACTCTCCGATACGCTTGCATCTGCGTCCGCAGGTGTGGCATTTGAGACCTTTACCTTGTGGTCATACCATTTGCCCTTTGTACCGATAAGTGCAAGGTCAAATTCCTCATCCAAAACAGGAACCGGTATATCAAACGCATTAACCTCCGCAGTTGTGCCATCGCCATAATCGACAGTCTCTACAGTTGGCTCCAAAAGCTCAGCCTTGTCCTTTGAGGCATCCTTTGCTGTTCCCAAAAAGAGATTTACAATGTGTGTGGATGTAAGAGCAACATGTATTGTTGCCTTGCCATCCTTCACGGTGAGTGTACCTTTGTTGTCATATGCATCATTCACATGAAACATTGAGCTGTCTGTAGTAAACTCTGCTGTATATGTACCATCTGAAAGTGCTATCTTTTCTGTTTTTTCAGCCTTTTTTTGTGCTCTCTGTCGCGTCCTGCACTGCTTTTTTGCTTTCTGTTTCAGCTTTTGCATTCTTATTGCCGCAGGCTGCCAAGCTCATGGCACAAACCAGTGTCATTGCAACGATATAAGTAAACTTGTTTCTGAATAATTTTCTCATGTCTGATATACTGCTCCTGTTATTTTATAGCTTCCCCACTATACATTTAAGTAACTGCTACTTGCTCATGGCAGCCGCTGTATGCTCAACATAAAGCTTCTGGATACCCTCAATCTCACCAAGTCCGTTAATCTGTGTATCGATTTTATCGAACTTTCCTGACGCCTTAAACTGTGAAAGCCATGAATCATCATCACTTCCTGCCATATCATTGTTGGCATGGTCTCCTGCAACAACCATAAGCGGACGAAGAATGACATTCTTGTAACCAGCGGCTGACACCTTCAATGACAGACTCACATGATGTATCCTCCGGCTCACCCTCTACAGTTCCGATAAATACGTTTTCATAACCCAAAGCTGTCATCTGGCTCTGCATCTGGCTGTATGAAATCTTTGCTGTATGGCTTGTTCCATGACCCATAAATACAAATGCTGTACCCTCTTCCTTTGCAGCATCAAGGCTGTCATAGCCTGCCTTTTCTACTGCTTCCTCTGTAAGAATTTCTGCAACGGCCTTTTTATCCTCATTTACAACTGTTGCATCACTTCCAACCTCACCGAGGAGTGGCTCTGCAATCTTTACAGACTCAAATTTATCCTTATACTTCTCTACAGCCTCTGAAAGCTCATCATACTCTGCGCCATGCATCAGATGTGTAGGCTGTACAACAAGATTCTTAACACCATTTTTGACTGCACGCTCAAGTGCCTGATCCATATTGTCGATATGCTCATCATCTCTTGCCTGTATATGATTGATGATGATCTGTGCTGTGTTCTGACTGACCAGTCAGGATTTGCAGCTGCTATTGCATCCTCCACACCCTTTGATATCAGCCACACGGCTGTCGTTAAAGGAAGTACCGAAACTTACAACCAGAATCTCATTCTCACCGATCTCATCCTGATTGCGGGGATCATCCTTGGAAGCGTCTCCGGTATCTCTTCCGAAATACTCGGGATCAGCATTTTCTCCCTCTACAAGCTCCTTCTGTGCGTCTGTGAGCTTGTCCCAGGCCCTCCTTAGCCGCCTTGCACTGCTTGTCAGTATCATCTGTTCTCTCCTGCACATAGATTGCATCAATTAAATCTGCTACATGCATTGCTGCCTCCCTGATCTGCGTTTGCGCTTGTCTCACTCTCTGAAGCCTTAGATACCTGTGTATCATTCTTTGCATCATCTGCCTTGCTGCCACAGCCGGTCACTGCTCATGTCAAAATCCTTCTAACACAGACTATACGGCTATCATAACCTTGTCTGTAATTATAATTATTTCATCACGTACAGCCAGTTACTCGTGGCTTGAAACACTATTGTTTCATCATCTGCCACTATACACTTTGAATGTATAAAGCCGGGTGTGTATAGATATATCCTTACCCCCCGCCTCGATAAGAGGTCTGAAATTGGCTTTTGTCTGCAGATAAATGAGCTATATATCTCTTTGTTGTGATATTTGCATCAAGTCCGTCAATTTTCTGAATCTCTGATAAAGGAGCAAGTGTTACAACATCACAAATCTGTGTCTGTCCACGGGTAACATTGCAGAGCCGTGAACTCTAGGAATCAAATCAACCTCTGCTGCGAGTGGTCTGATCTGGTTGATTGCACGGCCGTCCGGACGCTTATGATCCTTTAAAATCATCTTTCTGACTGTCTTCTTCTGATACTGGTAAATAGCCTCGCCAAGTACTGCAAGGTACTCCTCATTGTCAGCGAAGGCTTCCTCTAACTGCTCTGTAATTGCTCTTTATATTTTCCTCACGCTTCTGCTTCTCATCTGTGAATACTGCCTCCTCCATCTGCTCAGGAGTAACAATTTTCTTGATATCCTCGAACATCTGCTCAGGAATAGCACAGCTCTCATACTCATGCTTTGGCTTGCCAATCTCATCACGGATCTGATCCATGAATGCGATAACTGTCTGGTTGATATCGTGGCACTTGTAGATTGCCCAGCCGTCAGCGACAGAATTAACCGTGAATGCCTCTGAATTTCCAACCTGCGAAAAGCACCATCCAGCCTCTGTTGACTTCTCTGCACGCACATTCAGTGTTTCCTGTATTTACTGTGGCAACCGTCTTAATCTCCTGTTCTGCAATAGCCTCTGCCTCATCTCCTGTCACAAGATACTGCTTGTTTACATATCCTGTCACCTTGCCTGATGTGACCTTGTACCATTCTCCGGCATCCTCAAGAAGCTCACAGGCATTGTGATTGGTAAGTATTCCTATTACCTCGCTGTCTGTCGAAGCTTCCTGTCTGATATTTAAGTTTCCGCTGCTGATAGCCGACATACCAAGATTTGTGTAACCACAGGTCTGTGCGGCTGTCGGTGTCTGGGATGCCTCATTTGCCTGTTCTGTCTCCTGTGCAGTATTGCCAACCTGTGCACCCTGAGCAGATGCAGTAACAACATTGCTGTCGTTTTGCGCTACCGATACGTCAGCTCCATAATAAGTAAGAGCCGATGTAACCCCTGCTGTGAGAAGCTCTGTGGCATCTGCCGCCTCTGTCACAATAAGCTCGTATCCAAGCTCTCCTGCCATCGCAGAAAGCAGCCGATGGTCTCCTGCCCTGTTGTGCCCGAAACGGAAATCATCTCCGACAATGATACACTTGACATTAAGACTTTTAACTATCCATCTGACAAACGCATCCGCCTCCATCGTCATCACCTTATGATGCGCTTGTAGCCATGCAGATTGCTCTGTTCAATTTGCTTTTCCATCAGAAATTCATGTCCTCTATGAAGCCCGTCAAACTTTCCAAACGAGATGACGGACGGCTCCTTGACATGAAAATCCAGAGTTTTGCTTATATATTCCATAATATCTGTATACTATTCTATTCCATAAAAATCTTAACCGGCTTAAACTCACCGGTCTCATCAAGATACGAATACACACCGACAAATATGCCCTCATGATTGTATACTCTGTATCTTATATCAGAGTCAGCACTGTGTTTTAAATAATCCGTAAGCACTGCCGGAATTTTATTTCCATTTCTGACAAGCTTATCAGCATCTGAAGCAGTATGCACTGCCGGCAGATTTTCGAATACTCCGTCAACAGGCATCACCATATCAAAGCAGCCTTCATCCACCTTTGACTGAATCTGTGAAAGTGTAAGTGCATGCTCTAAGTCAAAGCCTGCTACCCTTACTCTAAGCAGTGACTTCATGCAGCCATGGCAGCCCAGCCTCTCTCCGATGTCATTGCACAGCGTCCTGATATATGTGCCCTTTGAACAGTGCACCGTCATCGTAACCTCAGGCAAATCAATGCTTTCAACCTTGATATCAAACACCTCGATATCCCTAGCTTTTCTCTCTATAACCTTGCCCTCCCTGGCAAGCTCATATAGAGCTTTTTCCCATTGACCTTTAGAGCCGAATACATTGGCGGCACCTGCTTTTGTCTGCCAATAAACTGTGATATTGCATCATACACCGCCTGCTCAGTCACATTGACCTCAGCCTGATTTAAGATCTGCCCTGAAATATCCTGTGTATCTGTCTCCTGTCCTAAAAGCAGCACAGCTTTATAGACCTTGTCCTTATCTGTCAAAAGGTCACACACTCTGGTTGCCTTTCCAAGGCAGACAGGAAGGACTCCTTGCGCATCAGGATCAAGTGTACCTGGATGACCAATCTTCTTCTGGTGGAATATGCCTCGAAGCTTTGCCACAACGTCAAAGCTTGTATAGCCCTTTTTCCTTGTATACATTGATTATTCCATTAACCATCTGCCCAAGAATCTCTCCCTAAATATTATCCTTAATTGCCGTAAGGATGCGGTCTGTTGCCACCTCAAGCGGTCCGTCAATCGTAAATCCGGCTGCCTTTACATGTCCACCGCCGCCAAATACCGACGCAACCTTTGCCACATCATAATCACCGTTTACGCGCAGGCTGCCCTTGTAGGTACCATCCTCATTTTCGTAGAGAAATACAGCAACCTTTATATCCTTTGTCACGCGCAGCTGATTTACAATACCATCAAGATGCTTTGGTAGCACATCATACTTCTCCATCTCAGCGCGCGATACTGCAGACAATATAACATCACCATTCAGATACAAAGCAGCATTCAAAAGTGCCTGCCCCATAATCTTGTTCTGAGCAAATGTCTTTGTATAAAATGTATCATCGATTATCCTTGAATAATCAATGCCCATCTCCATCAGGGAGCCTGCTATATCCATAGTCTTTTTTGAAGTACATGAATACTGGAACACGCCTGTATCATGCACCATGCCTGTGTAAATACACTCTGCTATCTGTATTGTGATGCGCTCCTTCGGCAGAAGTTCAAACACAAGCTCACAGGTTGAGCTCGCATCCGGAAAGATGTAATTTGCGTCTGCAAAGGCCCCGTTTGTGACATGATGATCTATGCAAAGTGTCCTTTTGCAGACTCAAAATACTTAGCTGCACTTCCCAGTCTGCCTGTGTCACTGCAGTCACATGCTATGAACAGATCGTATACTGTATCATCCGCATAGCTGCTGTCAATCTCATCTGCTCTTTGCATAAACTTAAAGATGTTTGGGCTTGGCTCTAAATAAAGCCTTGCCTTTATATCAGGATAATAATCCTTTATGTAGTTGTATACAGCAAGTGTTGAGCCGACACAGTCGCCGTCCGGTCTCACATGACCGGAAACGGCAACTGATTGTGCATCCTTTAAAATAGAATCAATCTCTGTCATAATCAATCCTCTTTGTTAATCCTCTTTGAGATTTTTTGTTACTTCATCAATCTTTTTAGACATCTCAACACCATACTCTATAGACTGGTCTATGATAAATGTAATGGCAGGTGTATTTCTTAAATTGATGTTCTTTGCGAGAGTTCTGCGTATATATCCCTCCGCTGACTTAAGTCCTGCAAGTGTATCAGCCTGTGATTTCTTGTCACCAAGCACACTGATATAAGCCTTTGCTGTCTTTAAATCAGGTGCCACCTCGACAGCAACAACACTTGTCATGGGATTGATACGCGGATCCTTTATCTCACCGCGTATGATATTTGACAGTTCACGCATTACCTCTTCGTTGATACGAATATTTTTTTTTATGCTGTTCTTTCTCATATAATCCCGCTTTCTTTTTATATTAAACCGTAACTATCCGAATAGCTGTATTAATTCAAGATAACCAATATATGATTATCTCGGAACCTCTACCATCTTGTAAGCTTCAACTATATCGAATTCCTGAATATCATTAAATCCGTCAAATACAAGACCACACTCATAGCCTGTCTTGACCTCCTTGACGTCATCCTTGAATCTCTTGAGTGAAGCAAGGTCTCCCTCGAATATCTGCTCACCCTCTCTGCTAATTCTGACACGGCAGCCTCTCTCCATAAATCCGTCAAGCACATATGAACCTGCAATGTTTCCAACGCCTGAAGCCTTGAAAATCTGTCTGATTTCCGCATGTCCGATAACCTTCTCCTCAAATACAGGATCAAGCATACCCTTCATGGCAGCAGCAGATACATCCTCGATTGCATTGTAGATGACCTTGTAAAGTCTGATATCTACGCCCTCACGGTCTGCTGTAGCCTTGGCAACAGGATCCGGTCTGACGTTAAAGCCAATGATGATTGCATTTGATGCTGATGCAAGGATAACATCCGACTCATTGATGGCACCAACGCCGCCATGGATGACCTTGACCACAACCTCCTCATTTGAAAGCTTGACAAGACTCTGCTTAACAGCTTCAACTGAACCCTGTACATCTGCCTTTACGATGATATCAAGTTCCTTCATGTTGCCGGACTGAATCTGTGAGAACAGATCATCAAGTGACATCTTTGCCTTTGTATCCTCGATGAGCTTATTCTTTTCCTCTGAAATATATGTGTCAGAAAATGCCTTTGCCTCCTTCTCTGAATCACATGCCACAAATGTCTCTCCTGCTGAAGGCACACTGTTTAGTCCAAGTATCTCTACAGGTGTAGAAGGCTTAGCCTCCTTTACTCTGCGGCCCTTGTCATCAATCATGGCTCTTACCTTACCATAGCTGCTTCCACATGCATAGGATCTCCGACATGGAGTGTTCCTTTTGTACAAGCACTGTGGCAACCGCACCACGGCCTTTATCAAGCTGTGCTTCAATTACGAGACCTCTTGCGTTTCTATCAGGATTAGCCTTGAGCTCAAGAACCTCTGCTGTGAGAAGAATCATCTCAAGGAGATTGTCGATACCCTCCTTAGTATGTGCAGATACAGGACAGAATATTGTGCTTCCGCCCCAATCCTCCGGGATAAGCTCATATTCTGTAAGCTCCTGCTTAACCTTTTCGATGTTGGCGTTAGGCTTATCAATCTTGTTAACTGCAACAATAATCTCCACACCTGCTGCCTTGGCATGATTAATTGCCTCTACTGTCTGCGGTTTTACACCATCATCTGCAGCAACTACCAGAATGGCGATATCAGTAGAGTTTGCACCACGCATACGCATTGCTGTAAATGCCTCATGTCCCGGTGTATCAAGGAATGTGATGTTCTGGCCATTGATTGATACAACAGATGCACCGATGTGCTGTGTGATACCACCTGCCTCACGGTCTGTAACATGTGTCTCTCTGATTGCATCAAGAAGTGATGTCTTACCATGATCAACGTGTCCCATAACACAGACTACTGGTGGACGAGGAACCATCTTGCTCTCATCCTCTTCATCCTCCTTGAGAAGCTCTGCAATCACATCGACTTTCTCCTCTTCCTCACATATGAAATTGAACTCTAAAGCAATCTCCTCAGCAGCTGCAAAATCAACCTCAGAGTTAACTGTTACCATGATTATGCTTATTCTTTCTATCGTTGCCTCTGTCGCGGCTCTCCTTTCCTCTTACATCATCAGAGGCTTAACTGCAACTGTTTCTTTTCTGAAACGATTTCTGTCATCACCTCTGTTGCCCTGTTCTATCGTTATTTCTGTCATTGCTCCTGCTTCTGTCGTTGCTTCTGCTTTAATATCATTATTTCTGTCAAAAGCTTCTGCCACCCCTCTGCGGGACGTCCTGGAGTCATTTCTGAAACACTCTGTTATTGTCTCTGCTGTTATCGCGCCCGGTTATTGTCGCGATGACGTCTGTGTCCGTATTCCTTTCTGTCGGCATTTCATCAGCTGTTGTTGATTCTCTCGCCAGCCTGGCGTCATCGCTTCTTCTATCAGCGTCAGCCTGACGTGCCGGACGCGGATTGGTTACCTTCATATCTGCATACGGATCCGCTGTACGCTCACTTATAGGGGGCGTATAGCTCTCTCTCGACAGGTCTTGGCTTAATAATGCTGCTGCTCAGGACGTGATGACTGATTATCGCGTCTGCCATTGCCATTCTGCGCTGCGAACTGTTATTTCCGTTATTTCGCTGCCGTTTCCACCATTTGTTTTTTGCAAGTTCATGAACTCTATTTTTGCCATATATTCTTTTCCTCCATTATTCAGTTTTATTCGACTGCAGCTTTTTTATCACTGCATTTGCAAGGTTTTCATCCGTTACTGCAAGGGAAGCGCGAAACTCTTTGCCTATTGCATTCCCTAACCCCTGCTTGTCACTATAAAAATAAATCGGAACCTCATAGAAAGCAGTCATATCCGAAAATGCTTCTTTGGTGTTGTCTGATGAATCATCTGCTACTATCAATTAAAAATGCCTTGTTGTCCTTTACCGCTTTCTCTAGAAAAATCCCACTCCGCCTTGGCAACATTTGCCTTGGCAAAAACCCAGCATAGAAACACTTCTTCATCTGTCAATATTCTGCATCTCCTTTTTGTCAGCTTTTTCTGCTCATATACCGCCTCTTCCGTTCAGTCTTCCTGGGAAATCTATGGTGAAGTTGTCCTATACAGTCAATCACAGCTTATGAGTATCTCAGATCTCTCTTCGTCGTATTTCATCATTATCATCATCTGAGAAATATCCCATCTCCTCTGCCTGTGACTCACTCTTTATATCTATCTTATAGCCTGTAAGCTTAGCTGCAAGTCTTGCATTCTGTCCCATGTGATGATATCGATTTTCTCACCGCGAAGCTCATTTACGATAGCATTTACCTGGCACCATTCATACCTACACATGCTCCTACAGGGTTACGTTTGATCATTTGACCATACTGCAATCTTTTGTTCTGCTTCCGGCCTCACGTGAAATAGCCTTTATCTCAACTATGCCCTCTTTAACCTCTGTAACCTCTGACTCGAAAAGTCTCTTCACATATATACCTTGATACGCTCTGTAGGCTTGAATACCTCACCCTTTATCTGCTCACTCTCAGTCAGAAGTGCATCTGCCTTACCTAAGTTGATGCTGACATTCTTTCCGATGTATCTTTGAACAACACCTGTCACAACATCCTTTTCCTTGCTGTTGTACTCGTCAAATATTACCTTTCTCTCCTCCTCGCGGATTTTCTGAAGGATGACATTCTTTGCGTTCTGTGTAGCGATACGTCCGAATTCCTTTGACTTAACCTCAACTCTCACGATATCTCCAAGCTGATAGTTACCGTTTACCTTGTGCGCATCTGCTAAGGAAATCTCCTCAAC
>VOFC01004360.1_pt1 | contig 23613 bp, 29 predicted proteins | sample 5384161 | NCBI WGS metagenome assembly VOFC01 (sample SAMN12384722, study PRJNA508395) | human gut metagenome | isolation source: healthy gut B | host: Homo sapiens | reverse complement strand
CGTAGAGTTGCCCGGCGGCGAAGGTCTTCGTAGTGGACGGTGCAGCGATCGAAGGTAAGACCCTGGGACTTATGGATGGTGATGGCGTAAGAGCAGAAAGCAGGGAGGAATTTGCGTGAACTCACCTACCGTGTCAGAAGTCACTTTGTTTTTCGTTTTGCCCTGGGTCGACGAACTCCTCGACAACCGATTTGAGGATCTTCCACGTGTGAGCCTCAATCTTCACCAGCTCGTCAGGATTTGGCATCAAAGGCGACCGTCGCTCGTCTTGGTGCATTTCACGGCCATTGCCCTGCGAGCCGTTGACATATTTACCCTCGGGGTCGTTGACGAGAGCGACATGACGGCGGGCACCGGCGCATAGGGTGATCTTATCGTCGGCCGCGCGATCTCCCTGTTCACCTTTCCCGTCGCGCTGGCCTGATGGAGTGTATTTCTTCCCGCTCGCTCCGACACGCTCCCCGTGGCTGATATTGATGCAAGCCTGTTGTTCGAGCATAGGAACAGGGCATCCTTGGGCGCGTATTTGCGATCCCGATACGGAATGCTCGTTGAAATACGGGATGCATGACTCATCGCCGTTACGCGCGAGATTCCAGGTTCCCGATGTACTCCGGATCGTCCTGGCGCACGACCTTCTTCAGGATGTGCGGCTCGAAGTCGAATCCGTCCCAGTAATCAGTTCAAACGCCCAACCCTCGAAATTGCCGGGGGTACAGCTTCATGAGGATCCCGCACGGTCATCTTCCGTGATGACCGGGGAGCTGGAAAAAAATCACCGACGAGCACGACCTGCTTGCGCCCGGACGAGACCTGGGCATCAGAATCATGCGCATGACGCGTAATCGAAAAAGGTCGATGCGGCATCGAGATCATCATCGATGATGATGACCTCCGGAAGACGCCGGCCGCCACGAGGACGGTACCGCCGATGGCGAACGTCTCTCCGATGAGTCCCGCGCGGTCGCCGGTCTGGGCGAGGCTGCCGGGCTGGGCGGTATCCTTGCCGGCGAGGTGCTTCGGGGTGTATGCCGCCTGCTGCTTTGCGGCCTCCTCCGCCTCCTGTCGTGCAATTTCATCGGAAAGCTTCTGTTCCGCTGCGATGCGGTTGGACTTCGCCAACTCGTAGGCGGCGAGTGCCGCATCGTAGTCGGGCTGGAGCCGTCCACCGCGGCCTGCTTCTCGTCCAGGATGGCCTTGGCGGGCGCGACCTTGGCGCGTGCCTCGACTGCTGCGGCGAAAAGCGCGTTGAGGGCGTCATCCGCGTTCACATCATGGCCGGAAGCGATCGCCGCGCCGGCATCGATGGAGTTCAGCTTCGACAGCTTGGCGTCTGCCTGCGCCTTTGCCTGCTCGGCGGCGGAGACCAGGACTCGGCGGCGATGGCATCCGCCTTCGCGGCATCGAGGGCGGCCTTGGTGTCATTGACGGCCTTTACTGCATCCTGCTCGCGCTGCTGTGCCTCTGCGAGCTTCGCGGCAAGACCGGTGAGGATGTCGAGGTTCGACTGTGCGCCCACAAGATCAGTCTGGGAGCCGGTAAGCCTGTCGGCGGCAACGCCGGTGTCGGCCTTTGCGGCATCGACGGCACGCTGGGCATCCGCGAGGGCGCGTGCGGTGGCGTCCGCCTTTTGCTCGGCGGCGGCGAGGACCGCCGCCTTCTCGACCTGATCGGCTGCCGCCGCGTCATGGACGCTCTTTGCTGTATCGAGCGCCTTCTTGGCGTCGGCGACGTCCTGGAAGAACTTCGCGAGGTCGGCGTTCGCATCGGCCACGCCCTGCTGCTTAGCAGCGGTGTCCGCCTTGGCGGAATCCAACTTAGACTGTGCGGTCGTTACGGCTGCGTTGGCAGCATCAAAGGCGACCTGCTTCTGCTGGACGGTCGACTTTGCCGTATCGACTGCCGCGTTGGCGGCATCGAGGTCCGATTTCGCCGCATCAAGCTCGGTCTGGGCATCCGTGACGCCCTGCTGCTTGGCGGCGACATCAGCCTTGGCGGCATCGACGGCACGCTGGGCATCGGTAACATCCCTGCTTCGCGGCATCGACATCTGCCTGTGCGGAATCCGCTGCGTCCTGCTTCTGCTGGACGGTTTCGGCGGCGCCGGCGGCTGCCCGCTGCTTGGATGCGAGATCGGCCTTGGCTACGTCGAGTGCGCTCTTGGCGTTCTTGAGGCCGTTGATATAGGAGGTCAGCTTCTGCTCGTACTCGTCGACGGAGATGGGGTTCGTGTTCCAACCGGAGCCGGACCAACCCAGGTTTGCGGTATCGAAGCTGTCGGTCTTCCAGCCGTTCATGGTTCCCTTGCTGCAGACCGCCATGCCCATATAGCCGATTTCAGGGCTGATGACATGCAGGTAGTGACCGACGGTTGCGGGATATCCGGCAACCTTAAAATGCTGGTTGACATAGGACTCAATCCCACTATGCGACTTGTAGAAGTCTACGGCATCCTTACCGGTTAGACCGGTGACGCCATAGAGCTCCTGAACCGCCTGATCGAAGAAAGCCTTTTCTTGGTCCACCCACTGCGGTTTCGGATCGGTTCCATAGTTCCATGCGAGGTTTTCGCTCGTATCAAACTGCATGGAATGCCCAAACTTGACATCGGAATAGTTCGCGTTGGCAATCGCCGCCGCAATGAGCTTGTACGTGACCTGGAGCTCAGAGAGACCGACGGACTTGCGATACTCGTTGATGGACTTCATGTACGGGATTGCCGCGAGCATGTTGTCGAGACTAGTCGCGTCGAGGCTGTTCCCCACCTCGGTGTAGTCCTTGTATGTGCAGTTCTGGATGATCTCGATGGCTGAATCGGCACCCATGGCACGGAAAAAGCCGATGGCTCCCTGCTTGAGCTGCGCGTCGGCGGAATCGAGTTTCGCCTGGGCCTCGTCGACCTTCTGCTGCGCGGCGGTCACGGCGGCGTCTGCGGTATCCTTTGCGGTCTTGGCGTTCGCAAGCTCTTCGTCGGCGGCTGCCTTGGCGGACTCGGCGTCCTTGACAGCCTGCTTCGCGGCATCCAGCTTGGCGACGGCATCGGCGTTCGCCTGCTTGGCCGCATCGAGGCCGGAGTTCGCGGCATCGAGTGCGGACTGGGCGTCGTTCACGCCGGATTCGGCATCGGCCGCGGCCTGCTGCTTCGCGGAGAGGGACGCCTGGGCATCATTCAGCTCGGTCTGTGCCGTTGCTGCAGCGGACTGCGCCTGCTCGAGCTCGGACTCGCACTGGGACTGCACCGCTCGTGCGGCAGCGAGGGCTGCCTCTGCGTCCGCGACCTTCTGTTTTGCCGCATCGTACTCCGGACCGCTGGCGCCTGCCTCCGCTGCGGCGAGGTCTGCTTTCGCCTTCTCGTAGGCGGCGCTGGCGGCTGCGGCCTTCGCATCCGCCGCGTCCTTGTTCTGCTGGGCTGCGGCGAGGACGGCGTCGGCGGAATCCTTTGCAGACTGGGCCGCAACCAGCTTGGACTGGGCATCGGCAAGCGTCGCGTTGGCGTTGTCGAGATCGGCCTGTGCCCTGTCCACGGCAGCCTGGGCGTCGCGCACGGCCTGCTCGGCGGCACGGATTGCCTCCGGGGTGGCGCTTACGGCATCTGCCTTGGCTTTATCGAGGGCATCCTTGGCATCCTGGGCCGCCTTGAGGGCGGACTGGTACGCCTCGTCCTTCTCGGACGCATCCGCCTTGGCGTCTGCGAGACCCGCCTTCGCCTGCTCGAGGTCCTTGCCGGCGGCATCGGCGGCGTCCTTGCCCTCTGCGACCTGACGGGCGTACTCGTCCATTGCCGCTCGGTCGGCTGCCGTGCCGGCGCTGACTGCCGAATCGTAGGATGCCTTGGCCTGGTCGCGGGCGGAAGCCGCCTCGTTGTAGGGACCGGCGGCCTCATCGTAGGCTGCCTTGGCGGCGTCCTCCTTCGCCTTCGCCTCGTTGACTGCCTTCTGCAGGTCCGCGATGGTCTGTGCGGCGGATTTCGCGCCGGTACCGGATGCCGCGCCGGCGTGGGCGGCGATCGGCGACATCACGGCGGGGTGCTGCGTGCCCCCGTCACCGGTCTGGGCGAATGCCGTGAACGGTGAGATGAGGCTCGATCCGGTCATGGCGGCCATGGTCGCCGCGGTGACGGTCAGACGTGCGATCCCCTTCGGGGCGTGAAACTTTTTGCTTGGCAGTGCGGCGAAGTGATCGCCACCGGCAGCGAAGTGCTTTCCCTGAGTCATTGCTATTCCATTCCTTTTCCGTTCCCTATCCGACTAGGTATCAGAGCTCTTTCCAATAAAGGTAATTATGCTCCTCATCTGGGATTGTTGTATATAGTCCGTTGGCATATATACAACAATCCATGACTCTTCTTGTCATGGATACGAAGACGCTTCAGAAATCATTCGGCATGAGATGCAAAGAACTCCGCGCTGGACTCGGGTGCAGCCAGGAGCAGTTCGCCAATTTGATTGAGATGGATCGTTCCTACTACGCGAGCATTGAGGTCGGCCGCCGCAATGTCAGCCTCTCAAATCTCAAGAAGATTGCCGACGGATTTCAAATCAGCATTGCTGAACTCATGAGAGGCGTCAGCTAAATTTATCCGTCTCATAGTTCACAGTGGGTCTCGTTGATTAGTGCCTTAAGAAAATGGAAATCGTCCCAACGAGCTATCGTCAATCGTCCCAATAAATTACCGTCAATCGTCCCAATAAGTAATCGTTATTTGTCCCAACGACGCAGATAGACGCTATAATTTCAAATGAATGATTGGAGGGAAAGCCGATGGATAGGTATATAGGACGTTGTGTTGACTGCTTGGTCGAGCGCGACCTTGGCATTTTTGGTGCAGTGCTCATTCAGGGGCCGAAATGGTGTGGAAAGACAACGACAGCTCAGAGATTTGCCGAGTCATCGTTATCTCTCTCCGACCCATCTGGCGGTTTTGCGGCCCTCCAGCTCGCTCGTCTCGATCCGGCCCAAGCAATTGTCAGACCGACCCCGAGGCTTGTCGACGAATGGCAGGAAGAACCGAAGCTATGGGATGCCGTGCGATTCGAATGCGATGTCAGGGGAGGGGAGCCAGGACAGTTCATTCTCACCGGATCTGCGACGCCGCGAGCCGAGAACCAGCCGATGCACAGCGGTGTGGGTCGAATCGCCCGTTTGCGGATGGATACCATGACGCTTTTCGAGCTCGGTATTTCGTCGGGAGCGGTCTCGCTTGGTGCGTTGCTCGATGGCGATTCCGTTGCGGCGTCACTCGGATCCATCGCCGGTATCGCCGGTATCGCGGATTTGCTCTGCCGCGGCGGTTGGCCCCAAGCGGTCGGTAAGACAACTGCCGACGCAATGCGGATAGCCGCCGCCTATATTGACGGTGTTTGCGAGTCTGACGTTTCGAGGGCGGATGGAGTGAAACGTGACCCGGTTAAGGTAAGGGCCTTGCTCTCGTCGCTTGCACGCAATGAATCGACTCTTGCCGGCATGAGGTCCATCGAAAGGGATTTGGGCGTTGACGTCTCAAAGAATACGATTACCGGCTACATGGACGCGCTGCGCCGTATCAATATCGTCGACGATGTCCCCGCGTGGCATCCGGCTCTCAGGTCGCCGGTGAAGTTGCGGCAGGGCGCGAAGCGGCACCTTGCGGACTCATCGCTCGCCGTCGCCCTCATCGGTGCGGATCCGGAGTCGTTATCATCCGATCCGAAGACCCTTGGCTTGCTCTTCGAATCCCTTTGTGCTGCACGATCTCAAAGGTTTACGCGGCGGCCAGCGATGCGACCGTATCTCACTACCACGACGCTGACGACCTAGAGGTCGACGCGATTGTCCATCGTCGTGACGGCTCGTGGGTTGCCGTTGAGGTTAAGCTCGGGAGCCCCCAAGTCCCAGAGGCAGTGGAAAATCTGCTTCGACTTGAGCGAAAGCTGGTCGATCGCGGGGAGAGGCCGCCCGCGGCGAAACTCATCGTCATCGGGTTTGGTATGCCGGCTCACGTAACTAGCGAAGGCATCGTTATCGCTCCGGTCGATACGCTTGGTGTCTAAAAACAGCGCATCGCTATTCTGGAGATCTAAAGCCTGAAGCTCAAAATCTCATCGCCTGGTTCTTCGTTAAACGGACGTTAGGGTGCCACCATTACACCAACATTTTCGACGCGATCGCGCTGGAGCTGGCGTCGGCATCCGTGTAGTGGAAAGCCGGGACCGCCTTGCGCGGAGAGGCAGTACCGTTCTTGTAGAACGACAGTACTAACTATGTTCAGTACTCAAAACCGACACCAAGGTAGAAAAAAACAGCGCCCCTTTTTGTTATAGAGCCCCAACGTTTAATCCCTTTCTTTATCTGTTGCTTTCCATATTTTCGAGCCTTCTGCCATTCCTACGGGCGAAGAACAAGGTTTTTTCAAGCCAATGCTTCACAGGGATTTTTACAGAATTCGTATCATTCTCGCTGCCTAGCAACATAGTTTTCTCCTGCAGCTACCACGTGGTCTTCTGCCCGAAGTACCGTCGGCCCGTCCTCGTGGACGGAGTCGACGAGCGCTTCAAGGAGATCGCTCGGGAAGTCGCCGACGAGCTCGGGTTCGAGATTGTCGAGATGGAGGTCATGCCAGACCATGTGCACCTACTCCTGTCGGTCGATCCCCAGCTGAGCATCCACCGCACGGTGAAGCGGATCAAGGGAAGGTCGAGCCACGACCTGCGTGCAGAGTTCCCGTGGCTGAAAAGCCGCATTCCCACGCTCTGGACGAACAGCTACTTCGTTTCGACCGTGGGAGGTGCACCGCTCGCGCAGGTGAGGAAATACATAGAGAGACAGAAGGAGGTCTAGTCGGTGGAACGCGGGTTCAAATACCGAATCTACCCGAATGCGTCGCAACGCGATCAGATCGCGCGTACGCTCGGTTGCTGCCGTTTCGTGTACAACCGCGCCCTCGACGTCAAGAAGACCGCCTACAGCGAGACCGGGAAGAGTATCGCCACCAATGATCTGATCAAGATGATCCCTGCGTGGAAGCGCGACCCCGAGACCTCTTGGCTCGCGCAAGTGGACTCCATGGCGCTCCAGCAGTCCATCCGCGACCTCGACCGCGCCTACAAGAACTTCTTCCGACGCGTGCGCGAGGGCGGGAAGCCGGGCTTCCCCAAGTTCAAGTCGCGCCGGCACGCCCGGCAGTCCTACCGCACCAACGGCGGCAAGATCCTTGACCGCAACCATATCGCGCTGCCGAAGCTCGACGAGGCACAGGCGAAACTCGATTCCGCCGACGCGCAACTCAAGCAGGGAGCCATCGGCTTCTTCCGTGCCATGGGTGCCGATGACGCAGTCAACATCATCCTGAACGCCAAATATGCCGGAAAGACCGAAGTCGGCAACTCCAAGGACGCCACGTCTCTTGACAATATGCTCAATGCGATCAGGTGGATGAAGTCCGTCAACGACTACCGCAAGTCGGTCGGCCTGTCCGAGCTCCATGTCACCTACAAGCTCATCGCCGGTGCGATCGCAGATGCCAACTACAGCGACACCGTGCTCGATCATGCCCGTCAATATGATTTTGCCGAAAACCTGGCATGGAATTACGGAATCGATCCGAGTGGGCAGTGGATCGAGCAGGAGAAGGGCTTTTTCGACAAGGCAACGGAGGCCCTTTATGGAGTCACCGGTCTTGTCGGCAAGGATGCCTATGATTTCTATGCAAAGAACGGTGTCGCAATCAACCATTGGATTGCAGACAACTGCCACTGGGAGAACGGCAGTAGCGGCACCGTCGGCCATTACATGAACATCATCAATCCCGAACTCGCCGTTATGGGAATGGCAACCTGCACCAAGGGCACCATGTCCGGGCTTCAGACGCAGTGCTACACCGCAGAGATCTCCGGCTGGTCCGGCTCCGGTTGGAACATGAACCCCATCTCCGTCGACGAGTACGAGCAGAAGCTGACCTCCTATATCAACGGCCTCAAGAACGCCAAGAGCGCACTCGACGCAGCCAAGGCCGATCTCGCATCCAAGAAGCAGGCAGCCGCCGGCGCCGCCACAACCGTCCAGCAGAAGCAGGTCGCGGTGGATTCCGCACAGGCAGGTGTCGATGCCGCAAAGCAGGGCGTCGCGGATGCCCAGACCGAGCTTGATGCCGCCAAGGCTGATGTCGCCGCCAAGCAGCAGGGCGTCACGGATGCCCAGACCGAGCTTGATGCGGCGAAATCGGACCTCGATGCCGCCAACGCGGCAGTCGATACGGCAAAGTCGACCGTCCAGCAGAAGCAGGTCGCCTTTGATGCTGCCAACGCAGCCGTACCGACCGCGGCGTCCAAGTTGTTCCGTTGGATGTGCTCGCGCCGTAATGCTGTGGGCGAAGTGAAATTAACGCCGCAGTTTTTAGATCTGGTTTCTGAGATCTAAACCGCGAAACTCAAAAACTCACCGTCTTGATTTTCATTTGAATCGAATCGCGCCTGCGCAAAAGTCAAAACGACTCGCGCGGGCGTTTCGTTTTTTCATATCGCATTTCATATCGCGTCAAAACAAAACGCGAGCTTTGAAAATAGATAGCGACCATCGGTCGCGATCGTAGGCGTGTGTGCACGCCGCATGAAAATCGACTCGCCATTCGATTCGTAATGCGAGCCGCGTCAGCTTTCGACAAATCCAACAGCGCTACGAGTCACGCTAATGACTCTCCGCGCCATTGAAATTGTCGAAAGCTGTCTCAACTTTTTCGCAAACGCCATGAAAACGATTCGACGAAGTCGAATGTTTGCGTCGCAGGCGCCGCAAACCCGCTTCGCAAAAATGCAAACACTCGGCATCCCTCGCATTCGCAGTACCGCTTCGCTCTCGCTACAGCGAACTCTTAACACTCGGCATCCCTCGCGTTAAAAGTTCGCTTTCGCTCACGGTCTTCACGCAGTTACAACGCCGCGAGGCCTCTCGCTTGGAATGAGGCCTCTCATTCCACGTCTACACTGCGTTTCGCCCAATCACCGTTCCGGAGATTGCAAGATTGGTGTTGGGCTAGATAAATGGGGCCATACTCGCCCCCCTTTATCTGCCAACACATCTTGTTTATCGCATCACGCGGCGATAAAGTTAGAAATGAAGTTCGCCTTCATTTCTCTAAAAGGAAGTGACGGCGTCACTTCAAAAATCGGCGCGACGTCAGTCGCTCCTAAAAAGGAAAGCAATCTCATATTGGTTTTTGAATCGGTGGCCTCACCGATTCGCTCTGCTTTCCTGGGGGGCATATGAGTTGCAAGCGTCCACACACCGTTAAGGCGACACTCACTTCTGAAGAATACGAAACGCTTTCCGCTTTGGCAGAAAAGGCGGGCATGACGAAAGCCGAATTCATTCGCTATGCACTGATTCATTGGAATGAATCGCTCGATAATCTAGTCATTTCCAAAAATAAGAACGGTGGCCGCAGTAAAAAGCTGCAACCCGTTTCAGGTGATTCGGACGAAAAGCGCTCGAAGGTCATTTACGTTAAAGTCACCGATGATGAGCACGAGGCAATTCGCAAACAGGCTGATGTACTCGGCACGACCGTCAGTGCGTATGCCCGCCGCGTGATGCTTACCGGGAAAATCGAGATGATCGATTGCGATATGAGCCAGGTCGCGAAAATCTATCGCGAGCTGTATCGCGAGGGTACGAACCTCAACCAACTCATGCATTTCGTGAACGCGCAGGGTCTTCCGGCCTACAACGAGAAAGCCGTTTTCCGAACACTCGAAAAGGTTTACCAGAACGCCCGCAAAGTCACTCTCTTCATCAGAGAACTCGAGCAGCGCTATTTCATTGACGGCGGTGAGCTCAATGACCGTTATTAAGCAGAAAGGTGTTTCATCCGAGCGATACGCGAAAAATGTGCGCAAGTACATCAACGGAAAACATGCCTTGGCCCGCGGCGGCTGGAACCTCGCGAACCGAAAGTACTGGTTTTCCGAGATGGCTATGACGCGGAAGATGTACCACCATGACAGGGCCGCGCGTGCCGGTGCGAAGAACATAATAATGCTTCATCAAATTCTTGCGTTTCTTCCCGAGGGAGTGCAGCTGCAACGGAGGCAAGATGACCCCCAGATGCATGTATGGCCTACGCGGAGCAATGGCTTGCGAAGCACTATCCGCATCAACAAGTGATTCTCGCCTTGCATGAGGAAAGCGATAAGGAGGGAAAACGGTTCGCGGTCCATATGGCGATTAACCGTACCGATTTGTTAACCGGAAAACGTTGCGAGACTGGTGGGCGCCGCGGAAAGAATACGAACGCGCTTCGTGGGTTCGCAAAATGGACAAGGCTTGGAGTCTTAATCAACTTGAAAAGGGTAAGAAAAATTCGAAGATTCGTGATCGACAACCGCGCGACACGGAAAAGGAGATTATTGGTCGCGGCGAGTACAGCTATAAAAACAATCTGCGCGAGCTGGTCCATATTGCAATCAACGACTATCACCCGAAGAATATGGAGCAGTTCAAAAATTACTGGCCTTATGGGGCGTAGACATTTTCATCAAGAACAATCGAGTCTATGCGACAGATCTCGATATCAAGGAAGCCGGCAATCCGAAGTGCACCTTCAACCTGACTCGTCTTGACGGGCGGTTTGCGGTCAAGCAACTTGAGGTGGCCTTCAAAAATAATGTTCTAGAAGCCGAGCGAGCGCTTCCATACGAGAAAGCGCTGTGAGATTTATATCCGACGACTCAAGAAAGCATACTCGGCGTGGGTCGAGCAGGCGAAAGCGAGCAAGGGCGTCGCCTACAATTCGTTTCCTAAATTCATTACACCGAAGTGTGACGAAGACCTGCTCGAAGATCCGGCGGTTCGCGATGAACTTCTTGCGCGTCGCGGCTATGCGAGGGAGATTCGCAACCGTTACGCCGGTGCCGTCCCCGATGCCGGCGACGATCGTGTCCGCGCCGCAGGCCAGGCACATGGCGGAAGCTCCGCATCGCGACAGATGGACGATCGCGTTATCGGCCGTGGTGATTTCTCACGTGGCGACACGCCTCGCTAGGGTTGAACTGCTTGTCGTCGGGGCGGAGTAAAAACGCTCATGCCTCGGCGATGCGGCGAGGGCGGCATCTAGTACCGTAGTATTGCGTTTTCGCAGTTAAATAGGCAAAAAAGTCAGAATTAAAGACAGCCCACCCGCCGTAGCGGGCGGGCTGTGCTGCTATAATCCTGGACAACAAAGACGTCTGCAAACGCCTTTGCACCGTAGAGCGAGATCCCCACCTCGACATCTACAGCGGCACTTTCCGATGTGCCTTTGCCAATATAGTACCAGCTAGAGGGACTTTTGGCAGCTGTTTTTGATGTGATTTCAGGGCTTCCCGCCACTACGGCGGGGGCCCTTTTTGGTGCCACCCGGAGATATGCCGTTCCCGGTCGGCACGGGTTTAGGACCCGTTCAAAAAGGTAGCCAAGGGCTCGAATAACCGGAGACTGAGCTGTACAGGTTCATTGTCCCGTCTCTACGGAGACTTCGACGGGGGTAGTGCCCTCCATGTGACCCCTGCGCCGCCTCGGCCCTTCTGGGCGGGGACGACGTGCCGGATTCAGAGCGATTGTCCTGCTGGAAAACTGCAGGAAAGTAGGCGAGTAGCCGAAGATCAGGAGTTGGTTGGATAGCCGTGTGGCAACACACGTGTCGCGGTGAAAAGCCGCAACGTCAAGCAAAGAGGATCGCGATGAGCATGCAGTCGTGACGGTTTCTGAGTCCCACCCTGGGCCCCGCCACGTACGGGGACGCCGGTGAGGACGGCCGGCGTGTTAAAACGAACGGTCCGGATGCATGGGCGTAGCCATGCGGAGTCCCGCGAGATCGTCGAGCAAAAGGCCAAAGGGGCGGGTGAGGTTTTCCCAGCTGCGATGCTGGTTTCGAAGATTTAGGGAGGGTCCACGATTGTGCCCAGACTCTGTGGATACTCCACCGCCGTAACAATCCAACCAGCAAGCCCATTAGACCTCGCGATCAATTATCACAACCAGTAAGCCATCAGCGCGAGGCGTACCAGCTGTCAACCTTCAGCGCCGGCGTCGCCTACGGCTCCCCGGGCGGACTATGTAAAAAGAGATATATAAATCAGCGAGCTCCGCGAGCGGTCATAGGTGCCGTCAGGCACCGCATCAAAAGCGATTCGCATTCATTTCGAAATGCATGTCGCGGTTCTTTCTAGGAATACACGCGAGAAAGGGCCAAACCGAAGTGTCTGGCCGGACGCCAATTGTCCGGGAACTGCTTCGGATTCGACCCTCTTCTACTTTACTTCCATGGCCATGCGGAAGGCTAGTACTCCTTAACCGGATGCTTCTTACCGAAACCACCGTCGATGCCGAAACGGCAGAGCCTGTCGATGGCGCGAAGGTGCTCATCAATGGCGTTGGCGATCGAGTGTCAACGATGCTGTCATGGTCGTTAAGGGCTGCGGACCGCCTCGTCGGCGGCCATGAAGGCCTTGATGGCTTGATTGAACTGAGCCTTAAAGATGTCGACCTTCTCAACTGCGGAGGCTCGGTCTGCCATCTCGCGCTCGAGCCGATGTACGGCTTCCATTAAATCGCTCATGCTATTCCTTTCCCTCGGGTGTTCTGTCTAATATATCGCCCCGTGCGGACACGATTCTCACCTAAGGAATGGCAATGGTGTGTTCAGAAACACGCAGATAGACGACTTAACAGGATTCGATTTACGGGGCGATTGAACCTGTGGTGGTGCGGATGCCCCGACCCGCGGCACGACTTAACCGCCGTTATGTTAGCGACATGTCTAACATAACGGCGGCGCAGGCCGCTCACTCCCTGCGGCAACGCCGATTCCGGGAAGGCACGCCGGGGCTATGCCGACCTGAGTATCCTCTCGGCCTTCTCGATCGCGGCCGAGCGCAGAAACTCCGACTTCCGCATCCCGCACGCGGCGGCCGCCCTCTCGATGAGGTCGGCGCCCGTCTTCCGGGCACTTGAAAGACAGGTTTGCGTTGGCCTCCACCTCGGAAAGCCTGGGGCGGCCGACCTGGAGGTTCACCAGGCTCCCCTCCCAGGAGCCGGATTCGTATTCCGCGCACTCGCGCTCGATGTCCCCATCCGTGATAACGGATCCGTTTGCAAGCCTATATTCCATCAGTAACCTCTCCTTCTCGCGTTCTCGATCTCCCTCAGCGTCTTCTTGCTCGGCGGCGTCATGGCGTGGTAGACGAGCCACGTGCCGTCGGCCAGGAGGACACCGACCATCTCGATATACCGGCCTTGCGGGTCGTAGCCCGTCCGCATCTCGCGCTCCCGGGTATGCGGACGGCTGCGAAGCAGTAGCTCTCCCACGCCGCCTCGACATCACCGTCATCTAGCTCGGGGTGCCGCTCGTGAACTCTCTGGTGTATCCGGACCATGAGCCTCCAATCTTTACGATAGTATTCTACTACTATTTGGTAGTAGAATACTATCCGTCCCAACATATTCCATTAGCCGTTCGTCCCAAAACGTATGCCGCGCGGCACTCGAAAACCGAACCCTCGATGCCGTGAACAGCGAGTGCCAAAACCCAGTGTCAAAACCTCCACTTGCATTCCCATGAGAAAATCAAAAGACAAGGCAGGAGGCTGAAAATGACCAGATACGGATACGCTCGCGTGAGCACGAAGGATCAGAAGCTAGATAGGCAAATCGAGGCGTTGGTCAACGCCGGCGTGCCCTATGGCCATATCTACAAAGACAAGGTCACGGGTGCCAAGGACGGCGACCGAACTCAGCAGAAGCGTCTGTTCAAGAAGATGAAGGCCGGCGATGAAGTGGTAGTCGAGTCCTGGGAGCGCCTAACCAGATCGACCAGGCAATTGCTGAACTACGACCTTATGTTCCGAAATCTCGGCGTGAAGCTAACTTCCTTGAAACAGCCGGTCGACCTCGATACCGCCTTCGGTCGATTCGTCCTCGGCACTCACGCCTGCACCGCCGAGCTCGAGCGCGACCTGATCAAGCAGCGCCAGGCCGAGGGCATCGCCGTAAAACGGAACCATGGTGGCAACGTCGGGGGCCGCCCGCGCATCGCGGACGTCAAGGCCGATGCTGCCGTGAAACTCTACCTTGCGCGGGAAACGCCCATCCCCGACATCTGCGCCGCCACCGGTATATCGAAATCGACTTTGTACCGCATCCTCCGTGAACGCGGATTGGTGGGCGTCAGAAGATAAATCCGAGTGCGCTACTATATAAGAGTGCGGTATTTCTCCAACTGAAACCCCCTGCGTGAACGCATAACGTATGACTTGAGGCGCCTTTTAGAACTCACCGATCGCAGGATGACTACAAATCAACAGCAGCCGTGCATTGTTCCCAGCCCTATGGCATGGCGGAGCCATGCCGTTGTTGATGGAGTGCCGCACCATGGCAGACAATCGAGCGAAAAGAAAATCAGCGAGACATCCGGCGTGAAGGCCGTCCTCGATGAGGCTGCCGGGCGGATCGAGGCGACATGGCGGGAGAAGCTGCTGCGCGAGACTGCCGACCTCAGGACCGAGAACGCACTGCTCATGGCCCAGGTGGATGAATTCAGCAGCAAGCTCGCCGAGGCGACGGATCGGAATGAAAAGATTGAGGCCGACTGCAATGAGCGGGTCGCCTTTATAGAGGAGAAGTTCGAACTCGATACCGCGAGCCTCGAGCTCGAGAACAACGAGCTCCATGCCGCGAGCGTCAGATATCTCGCCGATGCTCGGGAACTCGACAGGCAGGTCGTCCAACTCCATGCCGAGGCCGTGGCCATGGTCGATGAGATCGAGCGACTGCGCGGCGAGCGTGACGCCGCGCTGAAAGCCCGAGCCGAGTTGAACGACGCACTCCTGGCCCAGCGCGACCTGATGGCCGAGGTCGCCGCCCTCAAGGACCGCCTTGCCGCCTCCGAGCAGCGTGCGGCCGTGGCCGAGGCCAAGATCGAGGTCATGACCCAGATGAAGATCGAGTAGGCCGCATAGCATCTAATTTTCTAGAAACCCCTAGAGCATTTCTAGGGGGTTTCTAGAACTGAGAACTCGGGCGCAGCACTTTCGATCGGCACGATGTCTCGATAGACCAGACGGTGCCTGTCGTCACGCCACTCGTCACCGTGGTAGTGCCCGAAGAACCAAGCGCGGTAGTCGAGCCGCCCATCGAGCTCGCCCAGGAAGGTTTGCAGCTGATCCCCACGGTACTCACGTCCGCGCTCCCGGCACAGCTCTCTGGCCAGGGCAGCAGGAGCCTCATGCGTCACCACGTCATCGGCCCTCCAGCCTACGCGGTTGAGCGAGGCGCGGCAGTGGTCCATCTCCTCCTCGCTCGGCATCTCCTCGGGCCACCAGCTCCTCCCTCCTTGCGATACTGCCTGTCGTTGCTCGCGGCGCCGCCCATGGCAAGGACCGTGGTTCCCGCGATGTCGAATACCCCTCCGCGCATGAGGTGCAGCACGTGCGGTCGTACCTCATGGACGAGACCGCCGCTCCACTCCCGCACCGGCAGTTCTGCCAGGGCGTGGTGGTTCTCATGGTTGCCGTCTATGAAACACGTGGTCCAGGGCTTCGACTCGAACCAGTCGAGCCAATACCTCTCAGCATTCGAGCCGTCCCAGACAAAGCCGAAGTCGCCGGCCACGATCACCACGTCATCGCGCGTCAGCGTGCGCCCCAGCGGCCAAGATTTGAAGGCGAATCTGCTGGCCCCATACTCGGCCCTGCCGTGGACATCGCCTGTCACATAGACCGTCATCAGTACGCGCCCCACGGCAGGAGTTTGTCCCCGAGCCTCACGATCCGGTCATACAGCACCGTGTGCCGTTCGTCCGGATTGCCGTCTCGGTGAAAATGTCCGTAATACCAGCGCCTGTAGTCCAGGCGGTCCTCGAGCTCGTCGAGGAATCCGGTCAGCCGGTCCACATCAGGGCGTTCCCAGCCTGGGTCCGGGTAGAGCGTCGGCGAGATCATGCGCGTGGCGCAGGTATGGGTGATGACGCAGTCGACCTTCCAGCCGACCTCGTCGAGCCTTGCCCGCGCGGTATCGAAATCGCGCTCGTCCGGGAGCTCCTGAGGCCACCAGCTGGAATACGGCACGCGATATTCCCTGTCCACGCTCGTGGCACCGCCCATGGTGAAGACCGTCGAGCCGTCGAGCTCGAAGACCTCGCCGCGCATGAGGCGGCGGATAGACGAAGTATCCGACAGGCGCTGCGTCAGCCCGCCGTGCCACGGTTCCATGGGGCGTTCCTCCCAGTGGTCGAAGCGCTCGTGGTTGCCGTCGACGAACAGTGCCGTGTAGGGGCGCGACTCCAGCCAGGCGATGTCGGCGCATTCCTCGGCAGAGAAATCCCACGGAAAGCCAAAGTCGCCGGCGATGATCAGATAGTCGTCGCTGCCAAGGCTATCCCCAAGCTCCCAGTCGCGGAGCTTTTTGCATGTCGAGCCCACCGTGGATGTCGCCCGTCACATAGACCGTCATCGGATCGCCTCTTCCCTCTTGTACGCCGCCAGCTCGCGCTCGACCTGCCTGTCGCCGGTCTCGTTGACCCACCAGGGCCATTTTACCCGGTCGCACGGCTCGTCGACTCCGGCGAACCATTCCCTCAGCTCGTCGAGGCTCACCGGGGAGTGCCCGTTGGCATCGCAACCGACGTCGTAGCGCAGAAGGCCCTGATTGCGGTTGAACTCGTTGTACGCGCCGCCGCTGCTGTGGATGTGCCCGTGGAGGTGCCACGATCCATGGCTCATGCCCTGCCAGTCGGCCATGGGGTAATGGCTCAGGACGATCTTCTGCCCGTCGATCTTGAGCACGCAGATCGGCGGCTCCACGGTGAAGGCGCCCGCGACCGCCGGCTGGGTCCAGTCCTTGTCGTGGTTTCCCGGGACGAGGTGGATGCGCCTGCAGGCGATCCGCTTGCGAAGCCATAGGCGTCCTGGGCGGTCATCTTGAATGAGAAATCCCCCAGGATGTAGAGCTCGTCGTCCACGGCAACCCTGCCGTTGATGCTGTCGACGATGGCGTCGTTCATCTGCCAAATCGTCTCCCACGGGCGGTCGGTGAACTTCAGCACGTTCTCATGCCCGAAGTGGGTGTCGCTGGTAAACCAGATCATATTTATGTCTCCTTCTGTCGCTAAAAAACGTTCTCCCTCGAGGTCAGGGAGACGTTTTATGAGCGACATGAGGTGCATATCCCTCATGTTTCAAGCTCCAATCTGCCGGATTTGCCCAACTAAAAGTTTACGCCCACGCGCGAACAGGATTTGATTTTTGAAATATGGACGAATTCCTCGTCAGGAGGGTAAAATGGTGCCGACGGCAGCCCAAGTTGTAGAGAGCTGGGCAGAGCCGTTGCTTAATGAAGTTGGGTCATCGTCTTAGCGACGGTGACCTTTCTTTGGGCTTCGAGACCTGCTTGAGTGCCTTGGAAAGGCCGACAAGGGCCGTGAGGAGCGAGACCATAGCGGTCAGGAGCTTCACGAGCTCGGTGAAATCGGTCATGGGCATCACCTCCCATCAAATGGAGGGCTCTGCCCGGCACGAGGGCTGCCGACAGCAAGGACGATTCTATCAGAGCGGCTGACTCCCGCCCGATATTACCATCCCACCGCGCCTGTGCAAAAAAGAGGGCCGCCAAACAGCGACCCTCCAGCGAAAGTGCACGTTATTTAGGACAGTCATATTCTTTGAAAATAATGGCTGTTGTAGAATTACATATAAGAGTCACCCGGAAGGAGCGATCGATGAAAAGCAAACGATTTATCCTGAATGCACTTCTGGTAGTAGCAATATTGACGCTCTTGGTCTTCTCCTACTCATACATGAATCAGCCAAGATTTGGATATGCTTTATACGCTGTTTTTTCCGGCGAAACAACTTGCAACACTTACAACACTATAGGCTTCATTGACGCAATCTTTTTTCTATGTAGTCGGCCCCGTATCAAGCGAACTGATCGCTTTTGTTGTCAGCTACAACCTGAATCAACAAAGCCAAACGCACTCAGCGACTTCGGCCAAACAAGGAATCAATCTCTTCGTAATAATGATAATTCTGCAAATTGCGACTGTGTTGATTATCGCCCTAACCGCAACAAACGCTTTGAAGTATGAGTTCGGATTCATCGTGAGCTGTCTCATGGCAATTGCCGCGGGTATAGCGGTTTCGTATACGACGGCAAAGAAGTAGCTCAACTAACAGGGCCTATTTGGAATCCGAATCATCCATGGAGCCGTCGATGCCGGTTTTGGTGTTGTCCTATAAGCCCCGATTAATTCATACTCCTCATCCTTGCCGAATTGCGAGTATGGCAGAATCGGCACTGGATGGCAGCGCGCTAGGCCGTGTCCGCGGAGTTAGCCCCTTGTTTTATCGTAACAGCTGATTCTAGGGACGTTTCACTGTGCCCCTTTTGGCAATTTCCTGTGCCCTTTTTTGGAAACTCGAGCGCCTATCTGACCGATGGGAAAGATTTAGCGAATTTAGGTGTACCACTTTGTGTTAGTTTGTATTTTTAGACAGTATTTGTGATACGCTTTGTTTCAATCAGTAGTGGTACGATTTCGCTTGTTCAACGAAGGAGGTAATTGTCTATGGCAGTGGCCGAGGAGAAAAAAGAATCCAGGTTACTCTGCCTCTCGAAATTTGGCGTGATCTCGATAACTACGCGAAGAGGCGGTGTAGCTAAGTCGTCTATGGCGGCAATCGCTATCTCCGAGTTTTTTGGAGCGTGTTAAAGAGCAAAAATAGATATGAAAAAAGCCCCCTACCGGCAAGTAAGAAGGGCTTTTTCCATGTTCAAATGTGGCTTTCTGGCCTGTTACCTGCAATCCTAGCACACGTATGCTTCGATTTGGGTCCCTATGTTGAAGTACTACCAAAATACTATGGCATCACTTCGACTGATGGCTAGATAGCCTCAACGAGAGGCTAGTTTATGGATACCAGAAATTTAAAACCGGATGTGGGCGGTGGCTATCCGTGGGACACGGATAGCCACCCGATCCGGTCCCGCAAACCCGTCTGGAATGGGGACGGCGTCCGATTTCGCGAATCAGGCCGTCACAGATGCCGCCAAATAGTGAGAGTCACCGCGAGGTACTTCGCCGGGCATCGGATGAATCGTCCCGTGTCGCCCACATGGTGCAGGATATGGTCAGCGAGAAGGTCGCGATCATCAAGCCGCCGTGGATGCTCGAGCTCGGTTTGCCTAGACTTGACACCGATATCATGGGGCGGATTTGGTCGTTCCAGCGCAAGGACGTTTACAAATCCACCTGCTACATCAGCCTTGCCACCATGGCGGCGGACGTCAACTCGGATCGGTCGAACGTCAAGAAGAGAATCGATAAGCTCGTCGAGCTCGGTCTTTTGATTAAGTCGCCGCGTGGTAATAACAAATCTGTTGAGTACCGGCTCGATATGACGGCGATCGCTAAGCGCAGGCTCGAAGTCGAGGAGGATAGGAAAAAGCAACGCGCCGAGAATTCGGCGAAACGCAAAAAGCTCAGTGGGACGCAAAGCATTCTGCCTAGTTTGAAGGGCTATGGGTTGTATGAACCCATAGCCCTATTTTTTTTACAAACTATGGGTTGAAAGAACCTACAGTATAGCTATGGGTTGTTTTAACCCATAGTTTGGCGAAAAAATCATTTTATTGATAGGGGTTAAATAACGGTTCTTCAGCAAGACTATTGGTTAGGACAACCCATAGTCTTGCTGACAGAAAACATCGCGGACGCTTTTCCGTGACGAGGTATAGCTATGGGTTGAAAAGAACCCATAGACAATTTAAGCCACTTTTCTGCTATGGGTTAATCCAACCCATAGAAAGCGATCGAAAAAATGCCAAAAAGTACCGGAATAGTTATTTCAACCCATAGTTTGAGCCTGTGTTAACCGGGGCCAACTTATCAACTATGGGTTGTCTCACGAACTATGGGTTGAAATAACCCATGCCAACTATGGGTTCAGTTAACCCATGCACTATGGGTTGAAATAACCACAACTATGGGTTGAAATAACCACAACTATGGGTTCATACAACCCACCAAGTCTGACTAGAGTGAATAAGATTCACTTAGTCTGAGCTCAAAGGGAGAAACGGAGAAATCTACCAGAAAGCATTTAATAATCGAACGATATACAAACAAGGAGATCCTTCGTCCTTGCCCTCCGTTCGGCTACGCCTCACTCCGCGTCGCCTGTGGCTCCTTTTGGCGCTCGCTACGCTCGCACTCGGTCGCCTTCGGCTCCTGGCGTCGGCTGCGCCTCGCGCGTTCGGCTGCGCCTCACTCCGCGTCGCCTGTGGCTCCGCGCGCTACGCTCGCACTGGTCGCCTTCGCTCGGCTGCGCCTCGCCTCCGCGCGCTTGCGCACGCTCCGCGTCGCCTGCGGCCTTCATGGCCTTCGGCCAAAGTGTGGGGCTCCGCCCCAACTCCCCACCCACGTTCTCGCCAATCCCCGGCGCCGGCGTCGCCTTCGGCTCCCCGGGCGACCTATCGCACTCAGTCGCAACCCGTCCAATTCGGCAATGAATGCCGAATCCGATTCCCGGTCGATCGGGATACCGGTATTCAGTCAACCTTGCACAGAATACCGCTAGAAGGTCACAAGAATTGAAAATAGGACGCCTTATTGGTGGGGTTTGACCGTTTCTCATTGCTATATAAAACGAGGTCTTAAATCGGCTCTCAGTGTCCTAAAAGAGACAGGAGCACCTTTCGATACCCCTGTCCTGATCCTCTTGGGCTTCCATTTTGTCACAACGTTAAGAACGTTACGTCGTTCTCTTCGTTAAAACCTGTTTTCGGCAAGGTACTCGTCGAACAGCTCACGTGCGATGTCGGAAACGGACTTGTCCTCCTCGAGTGCGGCCTGCTTCAAGCGCTTGCGATAGCTCTCGGGAACGTAGACAGACAGCTGTACAAGCCTCTCAGATGCCCCTTCAGCGCCTTTTTTGGGGCGCCCGGCTTTCCGTACCTGCGGAGCCGGTTTCTGGGACTCAGATGCGCTCTCAACGATTTTCTGCTGCCTCTCCTCGGCCTTCTCCGCGGCGACGTCGAAGTAGGAGGTCGATTTCTGAACTTTCCGGCCATTACAGGACCCCCTCGATCTCGTCCAGGATGTTTTCGATTGCCAGGGCTGCCTTGCCGCTCTTCGCGATTTCGTACACGGGCTTGCCCAGGGCCGCGCCCTGCTTGAAGGCCGCTGCGGTCGGAACGGTGCCCAGCACGGGCAAGTCATCGGCTTCGAGTAGTTCGAGGAACTGGCGGTCGACCGTCTGGTTTGCCGCGAAGTTGTTGACGATGATTGCGAAGGACAAATCGGGATTGGCCTCGGTGATGACCTTGATCGTGCGTTTCATCGGCTTTAGGCCGAGGGTGCCTGGCTGGACCGGGATGATCGCGATGTCGGCGTTTTTCGCGTACGTGGCCGTCTCGTCACTCAGGAAACCCGGCGTGTCGATGACGTTTACGGCGTTCTCGTCGTCGAGCAGGTTCTTCTCGTGGTTCGCGCCGCCCTGAGGGTCGAGATTGCCGAATCCGACTTTGTGGCCGCGGAGCTCGAGACCCCAGGCGATCTCGTCGGCGAACGTCGTCTTGCCGACGCCGCCCTTCTGATTGACTAGCAGGATGTTCGTCGCCATGTCCTCCCCTTTCTGAAATAGCATAGTCATATATTATCACATTAACATGTGACTATATTAAGCGATTATAAATCGCAGGTAAAAATATAGGGTTGGTTTAACCTATAGTCATGCTAAAGTTGCCAAAAGGGGCACAAAGGCCAATACGTTTGCGCAGTTCCGGCACAGCGACCTAGCATCGTATGCACCGGCGGAATCATCGCAGGCCTGCAAGGAGAGCATATCCACGGGTTCGTGGTCGCCGGAGGCCTCGTGATGCAGCACGCGCCGGGCGGCGACTGGAAGCGCGTCGATTGGGATGCACTTGCTGCCTGGCTCGACAGATACGGTTACAAGGTCGCTGATTGCGAGACGGAGACCCTTCCGACCGCCGACGCGGCGAGGCGGTTACGCGAGTGGGAACACAAGGGTAAAAATCGCATCGCGCTGAACCAGTGAGTCAGTATCCTTTAGTGTTAGATGATGGATATTGAAATTAATTAGCGAGATAATGTGCATATCTCATAATGTATGCGTTTCACCATGAGAGGGGGTCTGTCATGAGCTGGAAACCGAGAAAATGCGTTATCGCCGGTCTCGTGACAACCGGTCCTGGCAGCGGCTTGTTTGCAACCGCAATGACATCGTACCGACTTTTCACTTACATGTTCTAAAAGGCAGTTGCCATGCTGTCGCAAAATCAATCGAGATACTTGGTCACAATCGGCTTTGCCCTGCTTGCATTACTCTTTGCTAGCGACCTTTTGCTGAAACCGCCCAAGGAACTCGTTTCGCTTGCCATAGACTGCATTTCCGCCCTTTACTTTACGGCAACCCTATTCGTCGGACTAAAGGAGAGGAAAAAAGGCGCAGTCGTTGCATCTGCTGTAGGCGTGATCACAGCCATTGCCTCATTCTTTATCTGACACATTGGTGATTTAGGGGCGATATCGTAGGAATACGACCGGGAGAGCCGGGACCATAGGCTCCGGTAAGAACCTTCGCCATGCCCCACGCATCGAGCCCGATGATTTCCCCGCCGGACGCCCTGACGGCCACGGCCTCCGGCGCCCGCGCGGTCTCATCGTCCGTGAGGCGGATGGGTGTGACGCTGCCGGCGTCCATCCGCCTCACAACCTCATTCCGCTCATCGCCCCAGCCCTGCTTGAGCCATTTGATGACGGTCGGACGCGAGACGCCAGGACGCACGGGCGCGGCTCGAGCTCTAATACATGAGGCCCCAGTTTATAATACGTGAACATATGACTACATTAACATGGTCATGTATTACCGAGCGTTATATGCTGCGCCGGATCCGCCCGTCTGTTATCTTAGGGGGCGACAGTTTCTTGCAAGGCAGCCATGCTCCAGAGTGTCTTTTTGGATCCGATGGTCAGATCCATCTTGAGAACCAGGTCAGCAGCCAACGTTTCGACTTCACTACGGGCGAAGTTTTCCTATCGTTTGCATCCCCAGACTGGGCCATATGACCATCTAAAAAAGGCGGTCATATGGTCTGAACCGGCCGCCCACAAATAAATAAACATTTACCGAATGTAAGAGGAGAGGAACGATGTACATTACTCCCAGTGACCGGCGACGTCGACAACCCAATGCTGTCCCGTAGCCTGCTGTTCATAATGTCCCTGGTCCTCAGATGTGGTATACGAATCGTTTACGACAGATCCTCCGATGCCGCCGTTGTCCATATCATTATAAACCCACGAATAGGCGGCACCTTCGGAATCGAAGGGGCCCTACCATAGTACCACCATGGTTGACCCAGAAACGAGGATGGCGCGTATACACTACATTCGGTACCCAGACCTGGCTGTAATCTGTCTCCCAGTGTCCCTGCTCGGCAACCCACTTCTTCTGGCTACCGCCGTTGGAAGAGGAATTGTTGCTGCCGGAACTCTGCGAATTGCTGGAATTCTGCTTCGAGTCGGAGGAGTTTCCCTTGCTGTCAGACTTCGACGAGTCGGAAGACTTGTTATCCTCTTTCTTG
>VOFC01003876.1_pt1 | contig 23621 bp, 53 predicted proteins | sample 5384161 | NCBI WGS metagenome assembly VOFC01 (sample SAMN12384722, study PRJNA508395) | human gut metagenome | isolation source: healthy gut B | host: Homo sapiens | reverse complement strand
ATATTTCTACTCTTTTTTAGTTAAATCGCCATCTACATTATCATTAGCTTTATAACCTAACTCTTCATATTTACTATTAGGACAGATAAAAACATCTGCTCCATCTTCTAGTGTTATAACAGGAGGTTCGATGTCTTTAACTTCTCCTTTTCTTTTAGTGCTTATAGTAATGATTGGTCCTTTTACTTTATAGGTAATGTAGTAAACACCATCCTTCTTACTGTTAACGTTTCCTGATACTTTTACTTTATCAGTTAAACTATCAAATAAGTAACTTGCTCGGTAACCTGGTTCTTTATATTCACCATTTCTATTTACTATGATGGTTGATTTTTCCCTTTAAAGTAATTCTTGGTACTAATAGAAAAAAAAGACAAGTAAAATAAATACTAACATAATTAGAAATACAAGACAAATTTTTTCCTTTGTTCTGTTGCCACCAATTAATTCCCATATTTTTTCCCATAGCTCCTCTTTTCAGTTATTGTATAATAACATATATCTTTCTTTTTTTTTAAATACAAATCTCATTAACTATTATACCACAGAGAAAAGTATTAAACAGAAGAAAAAAAATTGTCCATTTGATAAACAATTTTAGTCATTTTTTTCTTTCTGTTTAATCTTCTTTCAAGTCTTAGGTGCTTTACTTTCTCTTGTGCTAATTCTTCTTGATTGATATTTCCATATAAACTTGTTACTAATCTTTGACGCAATTCTTGTTCTTTAGCCTTTTCTTCTTCTGATTTAAGGTCTTCTTCTAACTCCATCTTACTATCATAACACCAAGTATATTTTGAATCTTCACTGAACATTAAGTTCTTAGCATAATCTAGATTTCCTCCCTAAATCACTATATTTTCTTAAGAATGCAGCAACATTAAAGTCTTCGGTAGTTCCATTTATTTCATAAATAAGTGGTTTTTCTAAAACCAAGCTAAAATCATTAGCAAATAATAAGGCTCTTCTAGCTCCTAGAAAGTCATATCCTCTTTCCATTATACGAAACATAATACATTCTAACATTGCATCTCTTTGCTTATTTAATCTATCTACTCTTTGTAACTTCATTTGCTAGTTCGATATAAGCTGTTTCTGGAATATTTTTATTTTTTAGTCGTTCTACTACTTTGAAGCTCGATATCCAATTAAATCTTCATCTTTCAAGGCCGATTTTCTTTTGTTAAGTCTAGTTTTTCTAATAACTCCTCTTTTTTGTTAACGTTAAACTATCCCAAAGGATCCCAAAAACCACTAGATTTCAAATTAATCAACATATTATAGCTAGGTTTTCGTAGTAATTCTTTTTCTTGTTCAGACAATATTTTTTTATCATTGGTTTTACCCCCAATAAATTTATTCCATTCTAATTCTTCAAGTAATGTTTCTTCTTCTAAAGTATCATTTAGATATTTATTATCTTTAAACATAACTTGATTAACATAAGAGTCATTTATAAATTTATCTTCTGCTTGAAGAAAAGATATATCTGGATAAATAATTTCATATATAATGGCCATTTTTTCAATAAAGTTTTCATTTCTGTCATTCGTGAATCAACATAGGTAGGACTTTGTTCTTCTATTAGAAGATTCTTTTTATAATCAGTTAGAAAATCATTTATTCTTCTTAGCAAATAATTCTTTTTATAGTCATCTGAATATGTTTCTGGTGAAGATATATTTTGTGATAAACTTTCTTCATATTTTTTTGATTCATTTGGTTCTTCAATATTAATTAATTTATAAATTTTTTCAAAAATGTTCATTATTTTCCCCCTAACTGCTGTTATTATAGCATTTATAACATAGTGTGTAAATATTGTTAAATAAATAAAAACTAACTTATTTATAATAGCTAGTTTAATATTTGATAATGTGAACTTACCATTGTCTTTAGATGATGGGCCTATGTAACCTACTATCCCTATAGGTGTTAGTGTCTCTATCATGTTTTGTACCACAAACAAAACACTACCAGCTTTTATTAATAAATATTTTGCTATTCCAAAATCGAACATAGCTTACTGCTGACATAGAATAGGTCTATCTTAATATATTTTCATCATTTTCTTAGTTTTTTTCTTATTACTGATACTGCTATAAATATCAAATAAATAGAAACAATGGTATAAAGAATTATTTGGCCTTATCAGCTTCTGTTAATTCATAGTTAATATTGTTTGATGGTGTCTGATTATTTTGATAATCATCATCAAAGATGGTACTGTTATTCTTATTATTACTACTGTTGTTACTAGAATTACCCCAATTATATCTTTATTGTTACTGTTATTGGCAGTTGAACCATTAGAATTAGTACTATTTCCATTATTTGCATTATTACTATTATTGCTATTATTTGTATTATTATTGTTAGCATTATTATTACTACTACTATTATTTTGACTAGAATTATTATTTGTTATTGCATTAGTAATATTATTTGAATCATCAACTTGCTCTTGGCTATCATCTGTATCATCATAATTAGTGTTATCATAATTACTATTTTCATCATTTGCATTATCTGCTAAATCATTTTGAGTAGCCATTTCATCATAAGGATCAAAATCATCTTCTTCGTCATCATCAGCAACATCATAATTATAAGTCATTGTTTTATTTTATTGGGTCTATAAAGTGATGCCGTATAAGTTGAAATAGTTAAAACAAAAATTATTAATATTGAACAAGTTACTACTGTAGCTTTAAGTACTTTCATATATAACTCCTTCCTAGTTATATTCAACATTTAGATTAGGCCTTGCATAATTGATAATTATTGTTTTACCGTCTGGTCCTGAATTACCACCAGTATAATACATTGGTCGTCCTAAAGTTTGTGACGTATACATCATTCCTAGTATTGATCTATTATTAAATTTACTTTTTGATGTTGTTACAACAACTATAGTATTGGAACCAATAGAATTTTTTAGACTATTTCTAATTACACTACTTGTTAAACCTTTTCTTTTTATTAGTAGCATATACTCCATGATGTGGCATTTTAAAGACGTCTACTTTTCCTGCTGATTTTGTTATTCCTTGTAATAGTGGATAATTCAAGTCTCCTGTTAATAAAGTAGTATGTTTTACCCCATTTACGTTACTTGTTACTTTTGCAACGACACTATTTACATTTCCATCAGCATTACGACAATACTCATTTAAACAGTTTCCACTATTAAAACCGTTATAGTCAATCTTACTACTTTTTAACCGTTGTTTAGTATTATATAACCTTATTGTGTAGTTACCAAAATCTAGTGTTTTTAACCCACCATTTGATTTTTTTTGCATCATCAGAGCCTGATAAGTAATAAACATTAAAATTGGAACTATCACTTTGGTGTCTTTGATGCATTAGAGTAATTACATTATTATATCTCTTTTGGTTATTAATAACGTACTCTCTATTTTTCTGACTGTTATAAATAGCATAATTTTCTTCCTTGCTACCACCCATATATTTAGCCATTATGTCATTTTTATAATACTTATTGATATAAAGAGTTTTTATTTTGATATTATCCTTTTGTAATAAATAAGTTAAAGTCTCCAATATGATCTGTATGGTTATGAGTTATTAAAACAAATTCTAATTTTAATACTCCATTAGTAGCAAATTGCATTAAATAACTATATAGATTATTTCTAGTAGCAGAATATCCAGTATCTATTAAAGCATACTTTCCATTGCTTTCTAATAAAATAGCATCACTTGTTTTTTAAATTCTCCAGTATCTGGACGATGAAGAGATATAAAGTGAATTTTTGTTTTCTGTTGTACTTACATTGCTTGAGTAACTATCATCTATGCTAACATAAAATTCAATCGTTCCTCCGTTATAATCTAGTGTAATTGTAGTACTACCAACTGAAATAGCAGTAACGTTTCCTTCTTTATCTACAGTTGCTATTTCTGGATTAGCACTGGTAAAGTTTATTTGGGTTAGTTTTTCTGCTAGGAAATCATAACTAATTTTTGTTTTTTGACCAATGCTTAAGTTTATATATTGATAGTTTTCTATTGTGTCAGTATCTTCGTCCTCAATTTGATCTATCATTGTTTCTTGAATATCATTGCTTTCTTCTTTTTTTTTTTACTTGCCAATAAACACATCCCACTACAGATATAATTAGAATTGTAATTGAGAGTGTTACAATTTTTAATTCTTTTGACATTTTATCACTCCTTAGTTTTAGTTTATTCTACATTTAAATTTGCTTTTTGCTAAATTGATAACTACCGTTTTACCATCTGTTCCATTACTTCCACCAGTATAATATAATGTTACTGTTGTACTTCCTTGAGATAGTGCGGTAGCATTTCCTTATTTATCTACCGAAGCAATAGAAGTATCTTGACTAATAAAGTTAACATTACTTAGCATATTTTTGCTAAAAGTCATATTGAAGATGATAAGTTTGTCCAACCACTAAATTAAGTAACTGATAATCATTAATCTGTTCATTGTCTTCCTCATCATCTATATCTTTATCAACAAACAATATTTCTTTTTTCTACTAAAGATTTATTTTTAATTTTTTGACGCATAGAAATAACCACTAATTGCTGTACCTAAAACAATAGTTATTATTACTAGCAGCAGTAATTTTTTCTTCATTTTCTAGCACCCTTACTTTAATGAATATTTAATACTATATTTATTTAACACTTTCACTATCGCTAATGACTCTTTTGCTGCTTCCTTACCATTTATAAAATAATCATGGAAAGCTTCGGCGATAGTTTCATTATATAAAAACAGTTCCATCGCCATCTTTTTTATTGGCATATAAGATATAGACTTCCGAAATTCTTCTTCGTTTTTATCTTCTTTGAAGCTTTTATATGCTTCATTAAATAGCATCTTACTAAAATTATCATTTTTATAATTGTTAAGAGCCTTGTTATAGTTTTCATAATTTTCCTTGGTTAAAAATATTGGATTTACACTTTCATAATATTTCAGTGTCAAGACATAAGTAATTACGTGTGCATATTCATGTGCCAAAAGATTAGCAAGAGTTGTATTGGAAAGAAAAATTTTTTTGATTTTATTTCTTGCTTAATAACACTTTCAGCATAATCTTCATTTAGGTAGTACCGTGAGTTTAGTAAAATTTGACTTTTTATCACCATTGAAAAGTATCTTTTGTGAGCTTGTCACGAAAATATAATTTGGTTTAAAAGAAGTTATGTGTGATGTGTTGTTATCATTATTTAAGGTTAAGTTTGTAACATACCCTTTTATACCGCTATATTCTTTATAAATTCTACTTAAGACATTGTAAATTTCAAGTGCTGTTTTGGGTGACATTTCACAAAGGTTCACTCCATATATTTGTGTTTTTTCTTGAATTTGCCTATCTACCATTTCGAATAGTTGTGTTACATTTTTTTCTTGAATAGCGGAATCATGTTTAATTAAATTTAGAGAAGCTTCAGTGCTATCAGATACATTTTTATCAACGTATCTTTGCACATAAGAAACAGATGTTGTTGTGGATGGTAATTGATCAGCTTTTAGTTTTTGATATGTTTTGTGTTATTAGTAACAACATAGAAATTAAAAGCATTAGTATTAATTTAATTTTCAATGTTTTTTTTCATATTACTCCCCTCTTTCACTATTTCCTTATTATCATTATAACAGATTATCCTGATAAAACATATAGATTTTTGTGAGAAATTAAGTTCTTCTTTACGTACTTTTTTGACTTTTTTTTCATATGATAAATTAGGTGATTATTATGTACATTACTTATAAGGGTATCAAACTTTATTATGAAAAAATTTGGTAATCAAAAAGAGGTTGCAATTATCTTACCAGGATGGGGCAAAACAAAGGATACTTTTAAAGGGATGATCAATTCTTTAAGGAATAGTTACACAGTATATATAGTTGATTATCCTGATTTGAAAGACACCATTTCCTAAGAAAGTTTTGACTATGCATGATTATGTAAGTCTTATTATTACATTATTAGATAAAGAAAAAGATTACTAATCCATATATTATTGCTCATTCTTTTTTTGGGGAAGAATAGCTATTTTACTAGCTGGTTTGTACAATATAAAAAATTAAAAAACTAATTTTTGATTGATAGTGCTGGTATAAAGCCAAAAATGACTGTTTGGAAATGGCTGCGCTTAAAGTGTTATAAATTATTACAATGGCTGGCAAAACTTGTTCCAAAAAATATCGTGCAAAATATAAAAAAGAAACTTTTTAAGTTATTTGCTTCTAGTGACTATTCAGTATTAAACACTTTGGAAAGAGAAACTTTCAAAAAATATTGTCAATTTAGATCTTACAGATTATTTAAAAAGAAATTAAAACAGAAACATTAATTCTTTTGGGGAGATAAGGACACTTCTACTCCATTAAGTGATGGTGTTTTAATGAAGAAAAAAATAAGAGATAGTGAGCTTATCGTTTTTAGGAATTCTACTCATTACTCTTATTTAGAAAATTTAGATATTGTTTTAAGAATTATTTATATATTTTTTAAAAATTAGTTTTTATCTTTTGTTAAAAGAAGCAAGGAAAGCCTCTTGAGGTACTTCAACAGAACCTAGTCGTTTCATCTTTTTCTTTCCTTCTTTTTGTTTTTCTAAAAGTTTTTTTCTTTCTAGTGATATCCCCACCATAACATTTAGCAAGGGACATTTTTTCTTAAAGCTTTTATATCCGTTCTTGCAATTATTTTCTCCACCAACACTAGCTTGTACTGGTACTTCGAATAATTGTCTTGAATAACTTCTTTTTAATCTTTCAACTAGTTCTCTTCCTTTTTTTATCAACAAAACTTCGGTGTACAATCATACTTAAAAGCATCAACTGTTTCCCCATTTAACAAGACGTCTAGTTTTACTAAATCACTTACTCTATCATCAATAAACTCATAATCAAAGGAAGCATAACCTTTAGTAATAGATTTTAATCTATCAAAGAAATCATAAATTATTTCTGATAATGGAAAATCATAAATTATTACTACTCTTTGATCAGTTATATAATCAATCGTTTCCATCATTCCCCTTTTTTTCATTTGATAATTCAATAATGGGGCCAATATAATCTTTAGGGGTGTAGATATGTGCTTTTACATAAGGTTCTTTTTATCTCTTTAATCTTACTTTTGTCTGGCATTTGAAATGGCGATTCTACAGTTAAGGTTGTTCCATCTTGACATAATACCTGATATTTTTTACAGAAGGTGCAGTTGCAATAAGAGAAATAGAAAATTCTCTTTCAAGACGTTCCTTAGTGACATCCATATGCAATAGTCCTAAAAAGCCACAGCGAAAACCAAAACCTAGTGCTAGAGATGTTTCTGGTTCGAATGTTAAGGCTGCATCATTTAATTTTAGTTTAGCTAAAGCACTTCTTAACAGTTCAAATTCACTTGTTTCTATTGGATAAAGTCCGCAATATACCATACTTTTCATTGGTTGATAGCCTGGTAGTGGTTCAATTATATCTTTAGTTTCTGTTGTTGTCAGTGTATCTCCGACATGGATATCATTGATACTTTTATAGAAGCGTATACATAACCTACTTCACCAGTTTTTAAGATTTGTTTTTCTTTTTCTTTTGGAGTATTAATAAATAGAGATAGTACTTCGTATGATGAATCACTTTGTAACATTGAAATCATATCACCTTTTTTTAGTTCTCCTTCAAAAATACGAACTGCCATCAAAACGCCACGATATGAGTCATAGATACTATCAAAAAAATCAGCGCTCTTAGTGGTTTTGTTTCTTCACCTTTTGGGCACGGAAGTTTGGTAACAATTTGTTCAAGAAGCAATGGCACTCCTTGTCCTGTTTTTTGCACTTATTTTTAAGATATCTTCTTTATCAAAGCCAAAGGCTTTCTAATTCTCCTTCGACTTTTTTCAATTTCAGCATTTGGTAAATCTATTTTTATTAATTACTGGAATGATTGCAAAGATTATGATCAAGGGCCAAATAAAGATTAGCTAGTGTTTGCGCTTCTATTCCTTCATGAGCATCCACTACTAATAATGCACCTTCACAAGAAGCTAAACTTCTACTTACCTCATAAGAAAAATCAACATGACCTGGTGTGTCAATTAAATTCAATTGATAATCTTCATCTTGATAGTTATAGTTTAGAGTAACTGTGTTTAATTTAATAGTAATACCACGCTCTCTCTCGATATCCATTGAATCAAGAATTTGATCTTTCATTTGTCTTTGATCAAGGGCACCTGTTAATTCAATCAATCTATCTGCTAAAGTACTTTTTACCATGATCTATATGTGCTATAATAGAAAATTACGTATATTTTTTTTGTTTCATTAGAAATCACCACATTTAAAGTATACCTTAATTCGCATAAGAAAACAACTTTTCAAATAATATGATTATTCCTTTTTTCAGTATTTTATAATTATATTCTTTATTCGTTTAATTGTTTTCTATTTTTTCTTTAGTAACTTTTTAAGAATTAATGGCTTCTTCCATCAACTTAAATAAACCATCCATTGTTTTATTAAAGACAAAACTAATTCCTTTTGATATGTCTAATCCAAGGTTAGAAAGATTATTTTTATAAGATTTTTTCTTTTTTTTAGCTAAGTAGTCGCTGGTGCTAACATCTTTTCCTGCCTTTATATCTTTTTTCATAGTTAGACAATTCCTCAGTTGTTAAAAGATTATTCCTATTCTGTCTGTATTCGTTATAACCAGTCAGCTGCATCCCATAAAGAATCATAAATAGAAAAAAATAAAATCAAAATGACTAATCTGGCTATTCCACTTTTAGTCATTTTCATCACCCTCGTCAAGTGCTTCGCCAAGAATGATTAAGCTTCTATAAACTTCTTCTATTGTATTTTCATTTCCTCCTAGTTCTATCAATATTACCCTACTAGAAAAGTCTTGATTATATACCCCATTTACAAATGGTCCCTCTTTTTTTATATATACCTTTACTAAGTCCTGGCACCTTTTCATTTAATAAATTACTTATCCTAGTGGTAAAGTCTAGATTTTCTTGATAATTGGCATTTTCAAGGCCTATTAAAAATAATATCTTGGCATAACTTTATTATCTATTATTAAGGTAGTTTTATCGTGTGTTAGTGAATCACGGTGTAAATCAATATAATATTTTAGTGTTGGATTGTTTTTTTTTAGCTGTTTCCATCATACTTCTGGTAACTTCATAGCTTCCCGCATAATTTAATCCTAATGAAGTTCTTAATTTACTAACACTTTCTTCTTCTACTAAAACTTTGTAACCTTTTTTAGTTAATTGTTCTTCTAAGATATAACTAGACATCATAACATTAGGATTAACACTATATTCTAAGTAGCTAGTTGGCTTGTATTCTTCAGTTTTGATGTGTATTATATATATAAATAGTTGGATTTTTTTACTTTGATCTTTATTTTTAAAAAGTGGTTTCTGTTTTTTTTATCTGAACAATATTATTATTGATTAATCCTTTATAGTCTCTATTAAGAAAAAGTTAATGGACTTGATAAATCAATATTTATAATATTCATCATTAATTTATGAAAGTAACTGAAACCTTTTCGATTAGTTTTCTAAATATATATTTTGATTTTCTAGTAAGTAAGTTAAAAATTCATCAGATTGATTTTCGATAGAAATACTAGCTAATAATCTGATAGTAAAAAAGCAAGAAAAGAGAAATACTGTAATGAATACCGTTTTCTTGATGATGTGTTTTTTCTTTTCTTGTTCTTAAGACTCATTCTCTTTCCCATATTCCACCTCTTTTTTAGGTAATATACCAAAAAAGTGAAGAATATTTGTCGATAATTAAGAAATAAGTAAACTATTATTTAAAGAATTCGCTAATAAAACTGATATTTTTTTTTTTTTTACTACAAAGTCTATTTCTTTAGAACTAACTATATAGTTATATCCTAAAGGTAGCAATACTTCATGCATTAAATCTTTACTAGCTGCACTATCTAATCCTCCTACTATTCCTAGAAGATTTTCTTTTTCTTGGCTTTAGTAAAAGTTATTTTTGTGTTCTTTGTAATCTCTATTGATAGTAGGAACAAACTTTAGTGACTTTTTATCTTTTGTTGTCTATCTCGTAACTGATATGGTTAAATAAATATTCAATTGAATTGCTGACTATCGTTGAAGCTTCTACTACCGTTGGAATACCAATGGCAATGACTGGAATATTTAAGGTTTCAAGAGATAATTCTTTTTCTATTGTTACCAATGCCACTGCCAGGATGAATACCTGTATCAGTTATCTGGATTGTCTTATTCAATCTATCAATTGAGGAGGCACAAAGAGAATCAATAACAATAATAAAATCTGGTTTTATCTTATCAATTATTCCCATTATTGCATCATAAGTTTCTATACCAGTTGCCCCCCATTACTCCAGGTGAGAAAGTTGCTATAGACCGATATTTATCTAAAACATCAAACCCTAATGTAAATAAGTGCCTTGTTACTTTTATATCATCTAAAGTTAAAGGTCCAATAGCATCTGGGGTAGATAATCTATTACCTAGTCCAATTATTAAACATTTTTTAGATTATTTAATCTCTTTGCTTTAAAGAATTCTTTTTTTAATTCACTGATTAGAACTTTATTTAGTTTTTGATAATTGTCTTCATCAGTTATATCTTCAAAATAAATAGTTTTATAGATACCTGACTTTTTATTAATAGTCAATGAAGACTCCTTATCTCGAAAAATAGACTCCACTTCGATATTATCTATTGCTTTGCTTTCTCTTTTGTAATCTTTTACTTCTATGTCTCCAATTTCTGCTAGTAAGTCTGTTCTTACCTGATAAGAGGACAAATCTAGTTCATGTTTCATTAGTAATCACCATTAACATAGTATTTACTAATTTTTGAAATATATGCAAAACAAGTCTTTGATAATTTTCTGCTTCTTCAAAACGTTTTGTTTCTCCACAGACGAATTTCGGATGGGCGACACCCTACTATATTGATTATTTATTAGTTTGTTCAACTAGTAACAATTAAGCTAAACTCCTTATATATTCTTTTAATCCTTCAAACATTATATTAATACTTGCATTTAAATCACGATCTAATTTATTATGACAACTTGGACATTCCCATTCTCTTATATTCAAATCTTTTAATAATTTATTTCGGTAACCACAATGATTACAGATTTGACTACTTGGATAATATCTATTAATTTGAATCAATTTTTTTATTATTCCAGAGTGTTTTGTATTTAAGCAGTCTTATTATTTCACTGAATGGATTGTTTGTTAAACACTTTGCTATTGAATGAGTTTGTTGCATTTGTTGAACCGCTAAATCTTCCACTACAATTATGTCATGTTCTCTTATTAGTTTATTGGTTAAGTCATGAATTAAGTGTTTCCTAGCATTTTTTATTTTTTTAAATATGCTCTTTGAATTTTTATTTTTACTTTTTCTCTATTTTTACTTCCTTTTTTTGACATCTTGACAGTTTCTTTTTGTAACCCTTTTATTCTCTTTTCATTAACATTAATAGTATTTTCTAGTCTTTCATTATGTGATGTCACTATTAGAGTCTTGATTCCTAAATCAAGTCCTACTATTGAATTTGGTCTAAAATCTGGGACTGTTTTTTCTTCTTCTACCAAAATACTAACGTAATATTTATTAGCTAATTTTCGAATAACTGCATTTTTATAGTACCAGGTATTTCTTTTAATTTATTATAGCCTCTTATTTTTACTCCATTCAGTTTTGGTAAAGTAATTAACATTTTTTCTAGATTTATTTTAATGCTATATTCTTTTGTATAAGTTTTAAAAGAAATTATTAGTTTTATAAGACTTATTTCTATCTTTAGATTTAAATCTTGGTGCTGCAAAATTGTGTTTTACAAATCTTTTAAAAGCATTATCTAGATCAAAAAACAAGATGTTAAAGCAGAGCCATCTACTTCCTTAAGCCAAGGATACTCAAGTGAAAGTCTTGGAAGGTCTTTGACATAACCGTAACTTATTTTCTTCTGAATAGTCTTTTCAAGATAATAGTTATAAACAAATCTGGTACATCCAAATGTCTTATTTATCAATATCTCTTGTTCTTTATTAGGATATAGTCTAAAAACATAACCTCTTAGTACTTGCACATCGAACACCTCTTTTCTTAAGTGATGTCCATTATTATAACATAGAAAAAACGTTCGTCAATGCAATCTTAATTTTTTTTTACTGGTATATTCTGACAAATAAATTAAATTATTTCAAATAAAAATAGTACTAGCATTTACTTGCTTTTTACCTAGCTTTTTGTATTATATATAAGAAAAAAATTTCTAAAACATTTGCAATATACTACATTTTTGGTAAAATGTAAATGTTTAAACAAGAAGCGAGGTGAGATTATGCCAAATATTAAAAGTGCTAAAAAAGAGAGTTCGTAGTAACGAAAGAAAAAGTGATGTAAATATTCTTGTAACTTCAAGTATGCGCACAGCAGTTAAAAACTGTGAAAAAGCTATCGTTGCAGGTAAAAGTGAAGAAGCTAAAAAAGTCTTTAAATATTGCTATTCAAAGAGTTGATAAAGCTTGCACTCACGGTTCAGTTCATAAAAACAAAGCTGCGCGTTTAAAATCAAGACTAACTAAAGCAGTAAATAAAATGGAAGAAAAAAAGAAGCATAATTATTGTTATGCCTCTTTTTTAACTCAATTAAATATCTTGATAAAGCATCTTCAACTGATGGTAATTTAATAAAACCAGTAGCTGATAACTTCTCTTTTGATAAAGCGGAGTTTTTTGGTCTTGGTGCTTGTTTTTTATTAATTATTTTTTGGTATTCTTCAGTTGTAACATCTATTACTTTAGTATTAGTATCTTTCAATATTAATCTTGCAAAACTAGCCCAGCTATAAATGCCTTCATTAGTTGCTTGATAAGTTCCATATTTAGAAGTTTCACTCATTGTAAATAACAGTTTTGCTAAGTCATAAGTATAAGTTGGACTGCCAATTTGATCACTAACAACGGTTAATTCTTTATGAGTTTCAGCAAGCTTTAACATAGTTTTAACAAAGTTATTACCATTAATTCCAAAAACCCAAGATATTCTTACAATGAAATGTTTTTGATAGGTACGTACTAATTGCTCGCCTTCTAGTTTAGTCTTTCCATAAATAGATTTTGGATTAGTTTTATCCTCTACTTCATAGACTCCGTTTTTTTCTCCGTCAAAAACGTAATCAGTACTAATATAAATAATTTTAGCATTTGACTCTTTAGCAGCTAATACCATATTTTCAGTACCAGTTACATTTACTTGATAACATACCTCTTTATCTATTTCTGCTTGGTCTACTTTTAGTATAAGCAGCACAATGAATAATAACATCTGGTTTAAATTCTTTTTCGTTTTGGCAAGAACTGTTTCTCTATCCGTAATATCAAATTCACTACTTTTTAGGGGCATAGATATCTTTAACACCATTCTCTTTTTAGAATTCTTACAACATCATACCCTAACTGGCCAGTTATTCCTGTTACTAAATAACGCATTAAAAAGTCTACCTCTGTTTCTGCTAGTGGTTTTCTTACCTTATCTTTTTCTGATAAAACTGGTTCGGTTATTCCATATTTTTCAAATTGCCAATCGACATTAATTTCATTATCACTCCAAAGGAAACCGCCTTCAGTTGTTGGACTATAAGGATAATCTACCAAAGTATTGGAATAAAGTATTATCCTCAAGTGTTAAAAAAGCCATGAGCAAATCCTTTAGGTATTAGCAACTGACGATGATTATTAGCAGTTAATTCAACACTTATCCACTCTTTGTAACTTGGCGAATCTTTTCGAAGATCAACAGCTACATCTAAAACTGCTCCTTTGTAAACATTCAACTAGTTTAGCTTGAGCAGTAGTACCTTTTTGATAATGTAAACCACGTAACGTTCCTTTCTTACTAAATGACCTATTTCCTTGAACTACTTTTTGGTAAAACACTTCGTGCTTGCTCCATTTTTTCATCACTATAAAACTCCATAAAATAACCACGTTCATCATTAAAGACAGCTGGTTCTATGATATAACAATCTTTCAATTTAGTTTCTATTATCTTCATTTTCTTCCTCCATATAAATACTCATTAAGTGTTCACCGTAGGTGTTTTTTTTTTCATTAATAATGCTTGTTCTTTTAACTTTTCTTTTGCTAACCACCCATTTTTATACCCTATTTCTTCTGGACAACAGATAGTTATATTTTGATGTTCTTGAATGGTTCCGACAAAGTTGGTTGCAGTTAATAAGCTTTTAAAAGTTCCAGTATCAAACCAACCATACCCTTCTTTTAAGGAGATCACTTCTAATAAATCATCTTCAAGATACAAACGATTAAGATCAGTGATTTCTAGTTCTCCTCTTTTTTAGAAGGTGTTAGTGTTTTTGATGCTTTACTAACTCCTTTGGGATAAAAAGTATAGACCAGTTACAGCATAATTGCTCTTTGGTTTTGTTGGTTTTTTCTTCTATACTGATGGCTTTTCCTTCATTATCAAATTCTACTACTCCGAATCTTTCTGGGTCGTGAACATGATAACCAAAAACAGTTGCTTTTCCTTCTTTTGCTTTTAAAACTGCTTTTGCTAGTTCATTTTTAAGCCTGCTCCATAGAAGATATTATCACCTAGTACCATAGCACAGTCATCATCACCAATAAATTCTTCACCAAGAATAAAGGCTTCTGCTAAACCATTTGGTGCTGGTTGAATTTTATAACTAAAGCTAACACCAAACTTTTCTCCAGTTCCAAGGAGTTTTTCAAACCTTGGCAAGTCTTGTTCAGTGGAAATGATTAGTATTTCTTTAATTCCCGCTTGCATTAGAACTGATAATGGATAATAAATCATTGGTTTGTCATAGATAGGCATTAGTTGTTTACTGGTTACTTCGGTTAGTGGATATAATCTTGTTCCACTACCTCCTGCTAAAATTATTCCTTTCATTTTTAAATCCTCCTTTTAAAAAAAAAAAAATCTAATATAAATAGTCATGAGTGTTAAGTTACTAGTAAATTTTAGTTTTCTAATTTCCTTTTCAGTAGCATAGTGATATTTTTTTGAAAATAACGTTGACTATTTTTCAAAATTTTAAATTTATTAATGGTTCCAACGTTATGGTCTATACTTACTGAATGGTCGTGAATTATCAAGGCTTCATTACAAATAACTAAAGTATAGCTACTATTTCTTAATTTTTCTCCTAGTATATTTTCTTCATAATATAAGAAGACATTTTCATCAAAATAATTAATTCTTTTTAAAGCTTCACTTTTTATCATAAAAAAGCATCCTGAAACTGCTTCTACATATGAATACTTACCTTTATAATGGTCTTCATCATAAAACATATATTTTTTTTTTTTGAAGCTTATTGCCTATTCCAGGTAAGTTTATTAGTATTTCTTCTTTAGCTGATGGTATTTTCCAACCTCTACTGATAGTATTTTCTTGGAAAACAACTGGGGCTGCGACGGCAACGCGACGCATTTTAAGAGCTGTTTGCAGTATTTCAATTGTCTCTTCACTAGAAATAATTATATCCGTATTAGAAAAAATTATGTCACACTTTGGAAAAAGTTCCATAGCTCTTTTAGCACCTATATTCATTCCAGCCGAAAAGCCTTTATTTTCTTTTGCTTGAATGACTTCTATATAATCATTTTCTAGTTTTTTTTAATTCTTGATAAGAATCATCAGTAGAGGCATTATCAACAATTAGTATTTTACTGACTGATTGATAATCTTTTACATTTGCCACTAATTTTTCTGCTAAGGCTTTAGTATTATAGTTGATTATAATGAAAACTAATCTCAAATTAATTCTCCTTTCTTATCTTTGGCAGTTAGTATTAATACTACTAGGATACTAACAGCTGGTGCCATAATGATATGTCCTGTAAAGAAGCTTAGTAAAATGGTCAAAAGAAAGAAATTTGATAAGTTACCTTTATCGAAATCTTTTGCTTTTTTATACCTTTTGGGCTTCTCTTATGAAGTAAAGATAGATTAAAATAGATGACACTACCAATAATGCCATGTCTTAAAAAAGATATCGACGTAATATTTCAACAGTTTAAGGCTTAGTTTATCAGTACCATAACCTTCTATATAGCCAATTCCTCCTAACTTTTCTAAAGCGGAGCGCTAGTATAGTAATTGACACTATTTTTCATAAATTTAAGTCTAGAACTAAAAATAAAGTGGTCTATTAACTCTTTCACTTTTAAAAATATCTGTAATGCTATTTACTTCTAAGAAATCAAGATGAATTTTGATATTTTTTATAAAATGTTGTTTTCAGTATTATTAAAAGAAGTGCCATGACAGTTACCAATGAAGCAAGACTTACTCCTAAGACTTTTTATAGTTCTTAACTTTTACCATTTTATATAGAAATATCACTAAGTAAGTTGTTAAAATAATAATGAATGCTAAGAGTGGAGTTTTGGTTCCCACACTTAATAAAAACATAGACTAGTATCGTAACACCAAACATTGTTTTAATAAAATTGCTATCTTTATACAAATTAAGAAAGAAAAAATGGCATTAGGATGAAAATTACTCCTCCTACCTCATTAGCACTGCTGAAAAGCCTAAGCTACCTTTTTTTGGTAATTTCATAAGTATCAAAGCCAATTCCAAAGAGTGATGGAATAAAAGATTCCTAATAGATATGTAACTATGATATAGGTAAAATATTTTTTAGAATGATATCCAATTTTTTCTTCAAACATGGCAGAAAAATGTTATTAATAAAAAGGGAAAGTAGAATGTCTTGATAGTATTTTTTGCTTCGTAGATAAATGCTCCTAGTCCTTTATCTAGTAGTACTATTCCAAAAGAAAATGGCAATATAAACTATGAGAGAAATGCTAAAGCCTGTATATAGTTTCTTCTTATTGCCTTTATAAATAAAGAATAAATACCATAAGGAAAAAAATAAGAAACAAAACTCTCACAATAATTCCTATTGTTAAATCTATTTTTAAGCTATGAAGAGCAAAAGCTGTCAGCATATCAAGAAAAGGACTACTTAGTAAGAAGGTTTTTACAATTAATTTATTTTTCTTTCATAAGTAACTCTTCTTTTAACTAATGGTTAGTTTTTTCTGTCAAGTGTTTTTTACTTTTTTTTTGTTCGAAAGAGATTGTTTTGCAAGATTTTTATTTTTGTATGATTTATCTTTTGTTACATCTTGTAAAAACCAAATTGGAGGAACAAAGTTATTTGCTTCTTCTTCACTTTTAAATTCCACTTCCACTGTTGCTAGGCCTTCTAATCCACTATGATAGATATCTAGTTCTGCTGTTAAATCAGCTGCTAATGGAATTAGGTATCTATCCTTTTCGATAATATTAGTTTCTGGCACTAGATTTTCAGCTAGTCTTTTAAATTCTTTTTTTCTAGAATTGCTACTTCTATTTCAGTTCTCTTTATGGCTGTTTCCCCATTTTTTTTTAACGGTGAAATAGTAATTCCTATCATTATTCGTTTCAACACTTCTTATTCGAACTTCCATAGTATCATCGCTATAGATATAGCCCTGTGTTATTTTTTTTGCTACAACATCTTCTAAAGATGGTAGGTTATCTTTATCTACCAAAAATTTTCTTTCTATTTCTAAATTAGCCATTTTCTTTCTCCTTTTCGTTTCCTCTAATTTCTTCTAATAAGTTTGCATTAAATTTCTTATTTTTTTAATCATTTCTATTTCATATTTATAGGTGGATAAATCTTATCAACGTATGGTGTCTCTAAAATTTTAGGAATGTTATCTAGACGATTATTATAAATGACTTTTTAGTAAGGCATCAAAGCCGATATGTCCTAAACCAATATTTTCGTGTCTATCTTTATGTGCTGACATTGGATTTTTACTATCGTTGATATGAAGACATTTTAACTTATCTAAACCAATTATCTCATCAAAGTTAGCTAAAATTTTATCAAAATCATTAAGATCATAACCAGCATCATTTATATGACAAGTATCTAAACAGACACCAATTTTTTTCTTGCTGATTAACTTTGGCAATGATACTAGCTATTTCTTCAAAATTTCTACCTACTTCTGTACCTTTACCAGCCATTGTTTCTAGTAAAATTATCACCTTTTTTATTTTTTTTTAAGACTTTATTTAAAGAATTAGCAATATTTTCTATTCCTCTATCAGCTCCACAACCAACATGACTTCAGGATGAAGAACTAAATAAGTAAAACCAAGAATTTCTACTCTTTTATTTCTTCTTGTAAAAAATTAGTAGCAAAGTTTCTTTTTTCTTCATCATCAGTAGCTAGATTTATAATATAAGGGGCATGAACAATTACATTTTCTTTTAGGATATTATTTTCTTCCATTAATTTATTTGCTTCTTTTACATTTTCTAAATCAATGGGAAGTCTTTTTGGTATTTTGTGGAGCTCCTGTATAAAACATAAACGTATTGGCTCCATAACTCAAGGCTTCCTTAACACTTCCTACTAACCCACTATCCTTTTTATATCCTACGTGACTACCTATTATTAACATAAGCATACCTCCTACTTAAGGATAGCAAAAATAGAAAAAAAAAGTCTACTTTTGTAGACCAATTTCGTTAATTATTACTTTTGCTTTCCATCTCTTTATAAGTTTCATATCTTTCTTTGGCATTAGCTAAGTTTTCTTCTAACAACAAATCAGCATTACTATTTAAGTTAGCAAGTGATTTATAGCGATCTCCACCTAATAAGAATTCTTTATAGTTACTAAAGTCTGCTTTGGAATCCATCTTAAATTCACCTGTTTCAGGATTATAATGGAAAATTGGGAAGTAACCTGTTTCGGTGGCATTTTTTTTTCTTCCATAATACTATTTTTCATTCCTCTTAATATTCCTTGGGCAATACAAGGTGAATAAGCGATGATAAGACTTGGTCCATTATATTTTTTCAGCTTCGTTTAATACTTTGATAGTTGTTTGAGGACTTGCTCCTAAAGAGATACAAGCGACATAAACGTTTTTGTAAGTTAAAGCGATTTTTGCTAAGTCTTTTTTTTAGCAGTTTTTTACCGTTTGAAGCGAATTTACAGACAGCACCGACACGACTTGACTTGCTAGCTTGCCCTCCAGTATTAGAATATACTTCGGTATCTAAAACTAAAATATTAATGTTTTCACCACTAGCTAATAAGTGGTCAATACCGTTATAGCCGATATCATAAGGCCCAACCATCTCCACCGACTGTCCAAAAAAGAAATTGGAGTAATATATTTTTTTAGAGATTTCAATGGTTTTATTTTGTGTGTGGGAATAATTTCTAAAAGTTTAGTAGCGGTATCCATATTGATATCTTCAAGATAAGCTTCGTAGATTTCTTTTTTCTTCCTCGTCTACTTTAGCAATATTTTCACGAATGATTTGTTTTAGTTGATTTTTTTTGACTTCATCGGCAATTTTAATACCCATTCCGAATTCGGCATTGTCTTCAAATAGTGAGTTTGCCCACGGAATGCTATAAGGTGTTGATGGTGAACTAGCTCCATAAATTGAAGAGCAACCAGTTGCATTAGCAATTACTAATCTATCCCCAAATAATTGGGTGATTAATTTAAGATATGGTGTTTCCCCACACCCAGCACAAGCTCCACTAAACTCAAACTTAGGATGTTTAAACTGCGTTCCTTTAATAGTTGTTAATGGTAGTGGTGTCTTTTCTGTTATTTCCGTAAATAAATAGTCATTAGCTTCTAATTCTTCTTTGACAAGTCTTTTCTTAGCAATCATTTCTAAAGCTTTAACTTTCTTCTTTACCAGGACAGATATTAGCACATAAACCACAACCAGTACAGTCTTTATAACTAACACCTATTGTATAGTAATAACCTTCTCCTAAACCAGTTTTAACTAACTGATTTTTTACTTTTTTCAGGAGCTTTTTCTTTCTCTTCTTCAGTTAGAAGGAATGGTCTGATAACAGCATGAGGGCAAACTAGTGAACATAAATTACAGTTAATACAATTATCTTTATTATAACTTGGAACAGTTTCACTGATATCTCTTTTCTCTAATTTAGATAAACCGGCTTCCATGGTACCATCTGGGCGATTAAGGAAAGCACTTACTGGTAGGTCATTACCTTTTCTCTTATCTATTATCTTAAAGAAGACTATCAGCTATATCATCTATTTTAGCATAACTATCGCCACTGATATTTCAATAAATAGACAAGAGTTAGCCCCTTCTTCTATCGCTTTAATATTTTTATCAGCTAAATTATTACCTTTATTTTTAAATCTTTCGACTAGTTTTTCTTTCATCTTGTTGCTAGCGTAGTTGTAGTCGATGACATGTTCATATTTGAAACATTAAGTTTTCCATAATAGCACTTATCTTATTACCAAGTCCTAAATTACCACTAATTTTATTGGCATCTACTATATATAGTTTGATGTTATTACTCTTTAAATAATTAACCATCTCTTTACTAAATAAAGGTATTAAGCTTCATCTTTACTTTTACTAGTATTAAGTATAAAAGTACCATTCTTTTCAATTGATGACATAACATCAAATTTCTTAAGATAAGCATCTTCTGTACATACAACTACTTTAGCCTTATCAACATAGTAAGTTGATCTAATCTCATTCTTACTAAATCTTAAATGGCTTATTGTTACTCCTCCACTTTTCTTAGAGTCATATTGAAAATATCCTTGAACATAGGCATCAGTCGCTTCTCCTGTTATTTTCATAAAATCTTTACAAGCAGATACCATTCCATCACTACCATAACCAAAGACTTTAAAAGGAAGTTTGATTAGGAATGATTATGTTAAAGTTTTTATCATAAGAAATACTTAAGTTTGGTAACATCATCTTCAATACCTATAGTAAAATTATGTCTTAGACTATCCATATTATCATAAATAGCTTTTATCATACTAGGGGTTGTGTTTTTACTAGATAATCCATATCTACCCCAACAACACTTATTTTTTTATTATTGACGTCTTTTATAATACTAGCAACATCTAAATATAATGGTTCACCACTACTACCTGGTTCTTTAGTACGGTCAAGAACAGCGATGTTTTCGAAACTGTTTTAGGAATACTTTTTAGAAATATTTACTAGAGAATGGACGATATAAGTGGACTTCGACGAAGCCGACTTTTTCGCCTTTTGCAACTAAATAATCAACTGTTTCTTTAATTGTTTCAGAGACACTTCCCATTGCTATGATTATTTTGGTGGCATTTAGCTGCTCCATAGTAGTTGAATGGGGCATAATTTTTACCGGTTAATTTGTTGATTTCTTGCATATAGTCATTAACTAATATCAGGGCAAAGCGTCGTAATATTTATTTTCTAACCTCAGTTGCTTGAAGTAGATATCGTCATTTTCACTAGTTCCCCTTGTTACTGGATGTGAAGGATGAAGTGACCTTTCCCGAAATTCTGCTAGTGCTTTTTTATCTACTAGTCTTTTTACTTTATCAGTATCAATTACTTCGACTTTCTGTAATTCGTGACTGGTACGAAAGCCATCAAAGAAGTTTAAGAATGGTACTCTTCCTTTGATTGTTGCTAAATGACTAACAGCGGTAAGGTCCATTACTTGTTGGGGAGAGCTTTCGGCTAAGAAAAAAGCAAAGCCGGTACTTCTAGCAGCGTAGATATCTTGATGGTCACCAAAAATAGATAAAGCATGAGTAGCAAGACTTCTAGCTGCTACATGTATAACACAAGGTAGTAGTTCTCCTGCTATCTTATACATATTAGGTATCATCAAAAAAGTCCTTGACTAGCTGTAAATGTAGTAGTTAGGCATCCTGCTTGTAAAGAGCCATGAACCATACCGGCAGCTCCTGCTTCACTTTCCATCTCTACTACTTTAACACTTTGATTAAAGTAGTTTTTCTTTCCTTCATTAGACCACTTATCAACAACTTCAGCCATTGGGGAAGCAGGTGTTATTGGATAAATTCCTGCTACTTCTGTAAAGTTGTAAGCGACATAACTACAAGCTTCATTACCGTCCATAATTTTTTTCATAGTATCAACTCTTTTCTTTATTTATATTATATAATTTTTAGAAGGGTTTTACTAGTGATTTTTGTCGAGTGATATTTTGTATCATTCAAATGATTAAGAATTAACTTTACAAAAAAAGTAATTTTCATTTTACATTTTGAGTAAATTTTACTTTACAAAAAGCATTTTAAAATTTTTGTCTGGCAAATACTGTAACTAATATAACAGTTGATGGATACAAAATATCAACTCGCGGAAAGAATGAAATTTTTTTAAATATAAGCTATTATATATTTAGGAGAAAATAAATATGAAACAAGAAAATACTGTTAAACTAATAAAAAAGGGAGGTTTTTATAATGTCTATAATGATGATTGTTATATTCTTTATTATTTGTTTGATTACAAAATAACTAACAATAAATTAGGATTTCCTATAAGTATCATTGCAAAAGTTATAACTATTTTAGAAAATAATCATATTAATTACTACATCACTGAAAGCGAAAAACAACAATATACAAATAATAATTATTCGAAGTATTTAAACTTAGGTAAAGTAAAATATGCTAAGGAAATGATGAAAAAAACTATTGAGGAGAAGATAAACTTGCTTTCAGCTGCGCAAATTGAAGAATTATTAAATATTATTAAGAGGTATTTAGATGAACAACAAATTTAATTTAGAAATAAAGATGAAAGAATTCATTTTAGATAATGACACTATTATAATTAATTTTCCAAAAAAGAGAATATATTCTTAAGGATAAAATAGAAACTACTTCTTTAGAAATATTAGAGTTAATATTTCTTGCTAACAATACTAACAATAATGATTATATAGACATAATTTTGTCAAAAATATCAATGTTAGATTTTTATTTAGAAAAAAGTTATAAAAGAAAATATATCAATAAAAAGTTGTTGGAAAAGAAAGTATATGAGTTAATAGCAATAACAAAAATGTTATATGGGTGGAAAAACTATGATAGAAATAGAGAGATAAAATTTTAGATATATATGAAAATATAATTAGGAAAAAGACAAAAAATAAAGAAAAAATATATAAATTTGATAGATATAAAATGATGAATATTGATAACGTTTATAAAGAGCTGAAAAAATTCGCATTACGATGCTGGTTTTTATAATATTTTTTTAATAAAAGATCCTAAGTATAGAATTATAATGAGCTTAAATATCAAAGATAAACTTATTAATCACTATATAACAACTTATTTATTATATCCTAAATTAGAAAAAAAGATTAATAGATAGAAATGTTGCTACTAGAAAGGATAAAGGTAGAGATTATGCTATTAAAATTTTAAAACAAGATATAGAATATTTAAAAAGAAAGGAAAAATTTTATATTCTAAAAATAGATATAGCAAAATATTTTTATTCTATTGATCATAACAGATTAAAGGAGATGTTATTTGAGGACTTAAATGATGAAGATATTTACAATTATCTTTCTAATATTATAGACAGTACTGACAAAGAATACATTAATCAACATATTAAGGAT
>VOFC01006448.1_pt1 | contig 23628 bp, 30 predicted proteins | sample 5384161 | NCBI WGS metagenome assembly VOFC01 (sample SAMN12384722, study PRJNA508395) | human gut metagenome | isolation source: healthy gut B | host: Homo sapiens | reverse complement strand
ATGCCGACCCGGAACAGATGGAAACCCCGTCAGGCGTTTTGGCAATGCCGCCGACAAGTGGGGACTTGCCAACTGGATGGCCGCGGCGGTCGCCACGGCAGACCGATGCCGACGTCGGTTTCTACCACATCGGCGGCGTGCGCACTCGATTCGATCCCCGCGGGCGGGAGTGAGCGCGACGAAGGTATACGGACTGGAGCCGTTCCGGGGCGCTGGTGGCCCGGATGGAGATGACGCCCGCCCAGATGCGCCGCATGATCGTGTGTCAATGCAACGACCCGGTATTGAACGCCAGGGAGGCGCACCGCATCGGCCTGATTTCGACCACGCCCTATATGATCGTCACCGATGCGGCGGACAACGCCCTCGACGTGCAGTTCCCGAAGCTGCGCGAGGGGCAGGAAATACAAAGTCGCCGTGAGCGACTATATCTACCAGGAATTACAAGGATATGGAATATACCGGCAATCTTACGACGAGGAAGGTGTCAACATCACTGCTCGAAGAGCTCAGGGACGACAGCCCGCTGAAGATGGAGCAACACGCGGCAGCCTGAGTGGTGCGCACAAATAGGCGCCGCGGACGACGCCCGGAGGCTTCCGCGGGACGCAAATAACCGCCTGATTTTGCAGATTCGCAAAAACCGTTACCTTGTAGCCCTCACGTATGCGATTTAACGAGCGATTGTATCGCAAACAGTTTCCACAATGGAAAATGAAGTAAAGAACGTAGTTGCAAACGAGAATTTCGGACTGAACGTTTTGAAAAACGACCTGGGCGTCTATTCCCAGGACAAAAAGCCCAGATCACCGAGGCTTACGGACAAGACGCTCTCGAACGTTGCCGTGGGCGAAGTGGTCGAGGGTACCGTTACGGGCCATCACCAAGCGCGAGGTTTTCGTGAACATCGGCTACAAGAGCGAGGGTATCATCCCCGTATCGGAGTTCCGCTACAACCCCGATCTGAAGGTCGGAGACAAGATCGAGGTCTATGTTGAGTCGGCCGAGGACAAGAACGGTCAGCTGGCCCTCTCGCACAAGAAGGCACGCCAGCTCAAGTCGTGGGACCGCGTCAATGAGGCCCTGGAGAAGGACGAAATCATCAAGGGTTACATCAAGTGCCGCACGAAGGGCGGTGATCGTCGACGTAAAGTTCGGCATCGAGGCGTTCCCTGCCCGGATCGCAGATCGACGTGAAACCCATTCGGCGACTACGACGACGCATACGTGGACAAGACCATGGAGTTCAAGGTCGTGAAGATCAATCAGGAGTTCCGCAACGTGGTCGTGTCGCACAAGGCGCCTCCATCGAGGCCGAACTCGAAGCCCAGAAGCAGGTCATCATGTCCAAGCTGGAGAAGGGCCAGATCCTCGAGGGAACCGGTCAAGAACATCACCTCCTACGGCGCATTCGTCGACCTGGGCGGCGTGGACGGCCTGATCCACATCACCGACCTCTCGTGGTCCGCGTAAAAACCACCCCGAGGAGATCGTGGCAGCCTGGATCAGAAGATCAAGGTCGTGATCCTCGACTGACGAGGCCAAGAAGCGCATCGCCCTGGGTCTGAAACAGTCTCACCCCGCATCCGTGGAGGCGCCGATCCCGGACCTCAAAGTCGGCGACAAGGTCAAGGGGCCGCGTGGTCGCTGATGGCCGACCACGGTGCATTCGTCGAGATCGCCCCCCCGGTGTTGAGGGCCTCGATCCACGGGCCGGAGATGTCGTGGAGCCAGCACCTGCGTTCGGCGCAGGAGTTCATGAAGGTCGGCGACGAAGTCGAGGTTGTCATCCTGACGCTCGACCGCGAGTGAGCGCAAGATGTCGTTGGGCATCAAGCAGCTTACGCCCGATCCCTGGGAAAATATCGAAACCAAGTATCCTGTCGGCACGAAGTGCACGGCCAAGGTGCGCAACTTTACCAACTTCGGTATCTTCGTCGAGATCGAGGGAGGGGTATCGACGGCCTGATCCACATTTCCGACCTGGGAGCTGGACGAAGAAGGTGAAGCACCCCGGCGAATTCCTTACGTCGGTGGGCGCTGATATCGACGTCGTGGTGCTCGAGATCGACAAGGAGAACCGCCGTCAGTCGCTGGGCCACAAGCAGCTCGAGGAGAACCCCTGGAACGAGTTCGAGAACCAGTTCTCGGTAGACAGCATCCACGAGGGTACGATCACCGAGATGACCGACAAAGGGCGCAGTCGTCGCACTGGGCGAGAACGTGGAGGGCTTCTGCCCCCGCACGCCAGCTCACCAAAGAGGACGGCACGACGCCGAAGGTGGGCGACAAGCTCGACTTCAAGGTGCTCGAGTTCTCGAAGGCTACCAAGCGTATCACCCTTTCGCACCTGCGTACGTACGAGGAGGCCAAGCGTGCCGAAGTGGCAGCCGAGAGGCTGAGAAGCGTGCCGCCGCCGATGCTACGAAGTCGACCGTGAAGAAGATCAACGCTTCGGTCGAGAAGACGACGCTGGGCGACATCGCAGGTCTGGCCGCGCTGAAGAGCGCCATGGAGGCTGCCGAGGCGAAGAACGCCAAGAAGGCTGCCAAGGAAGAGAAGGCCGAGGACGTAATCCCCTCCGTACGGAGGGACGGTGCAGCCGTCCGCCGATATATCGAAAGGACGGCCGCAGGCATTGCGCCTGCGGTTCTTTTTTTATGGGCGCGTTTGTGGGCGCAGGGGGAAGGAGGGGCAGTTGGTCGCGGTTGGGAAAAGGATTGCGGGGCAGGGTGCGGGTAGACCTGGGCGAAGGATAGGCCGGGAGCGGTGAAGGACTGCGGCGGGTTGAGGCGGAGGACGGGCTTTTCGCCCCACTCCGGGAAAGTTTGCCGCCGATTTCTTGGACGCGTGGCGATAACTCCGTATATTTCGGGCCGAATCGTAAAATATAATCAGGAACTAAATATAATCATGAACGGATACCGCGCCTTATGAAAAAAGCTGATATTATCCCTGTTTTCGCTGTTTTCGGTGTTTGCGGGTGTCCCACTGCCTGGGAAATCCTGCCCCCGAGGAGGTTCGGGCGTCGCAGCCCAACCGGGAGAGGCGGCACGGGGCTTAGTCGAAGGATAACTGGACGGTGTATTACGAGGGCAGGAAGGTGAAGGGCGCTTCGGCATCGTCGTTCACGGATCTCGGCGGTGGGTACGGTAAGGACGCCTGGACGGTGTTTACCGCGGCCGGAAGGTGGAAGGGCGCATCAGCCTCGTCGTTCGAGAGCCTCGGGAACGGGATGGGGAAAGACAACTGGCATACCTACCACTACGGGGAGCGGTATGACGGGAGCGCGTGGTCGGGCGAAAGGCTGGGCGGCGGTTACTCGAAGGACAGCTGGACGGTGTATTACAGCGGCCGGGAGGTGGACGGGGCGTCGGCGATGACCTTCGAGCCTCGGGAACGGATACGGAAAGGATGCCTGGAAGGTATTTTTACAGGGGCGGAGCGGTGAAGGGCGCCTCGGCACAAACGTTCGAAGAACTCGGGGAAGGATACGGGAAAGACGCATGGAAAGTCTATTACCGGGGGAAAGAGCTGCCGGGAGCGTCGCCCGGTTCGTTCGAGGTGCCGCGCGACAGCTGGTGAGAAATGGCCGCCACCGCTATAACGGCAGTGCCCTTCCGAACGGAAAGGCACTGTTTTTGTTTTTCCGCAGGGTAAACCCCGAGACGGAATGAGCAGATTCAAACCCCACATCGCCCTGTTGATATGCAATATCGTATGGGCCATGGACTACCCGTTTTACAACATCGTATTGCCGCACTATGTCCATCCGATGGCCATGGTGGCGGGGGTCGCTGGTCGTCACGGCGCTTTTTTTTCGCTCGTGCCGCTGCTGTGGCAGAAGGCCGAGAAGGTCGAGCGGGCGGATATTCGCAAACTGATCGGCGCCGCGCTGCTGATCGGCGTATTGCGCAAGGTCTTCATCATGTACGGTTTGTCGATGACCTCGCCGATCGACGGCTCGATCATCGACACCATCGTCCCGCTGCTGGTGCTGCTGCTCTCCGTATTGCTGGGCATGGATCGCTTCACGAAGCTCAAAGTCTCGGGGCTGGTGCTCGGCATGGCCGGAGCTGTGGCGGTGGTGCTGGCCGGGGCCTCGTCGTCGCACGCGCATTCGCATCTCTGGGGAAACATGATGATCTTTCTATGCGCCTGCGTCACGTCGGTGTATATGGTGTGGTTCAAAGCCCTGGTTGCCAGGTACCGCATCACCACCGTGCTGCGCTGGGTATACTGCGTGGCGGCCGTCGTTGCGCTGCCCCTTCGGGCTGAAGGAGATCATTCACACGGACTATGCCGCCATAGCCGGCCATGCGCTTTTCCCGACGCTCTTCGTGCTGACGGTGCCGACCTATCTGCCGAACCTGATGCTGAACTATGCGCTCAAGAGCGTACCGGCCACGGTGTCGAGCATCTATACCTACCTGCAGCCCGTGCTGGCGATCGCCATTTCGGTCGGGATGGGGCTGGACAAGCTGCATGCCGATACGGTGGTCTTCGCGCTGGGGATCTTCGTCGGCGTGGCGCTCGTGCTGCGTTCCTACTCCGTGCCGCCGCGCCATCCCGATCCGCCGGCCGCGCCGCCGCACTGACCCGGGCGCGGGGAATCCGGCGGGATCGAACAGTCCGGAATGCGGGTTGGCAGGACACGCGGCGTGCCCCGTCCCCGAATTCGGGGGAAACGAATATCGGGACGGAGTATTGCCTGAATGCAAAAAAGGAGAGCCTTTGGCTCTCCTTTTTTATAGTGCGGTGAGTTGCAGGGCGGAAAGCCTTGCAGCCTCCTGCGGATTATTCTGCGGCGGTAACCGAGAATTTGATGACGGCCTTGACCTCCTTGTGGAGTTTGGCGGTCGCTTCGTACTCGCCGACGGTCTTGATGCCCTCTACGGCGATCAGCTTGCGGTCGAGTTCGATGCCTTTGGCAGCCAGTGCCTCGGCCAGGTCGGTGGCGGTAACCGTACCGAAGAGCTTGCCCTCCTCGGCCTTCACGGCCAGCGTGAGCGGCAGGTTGGCGATGGTCTCGGCGAGTGCCTGTGCGTCGGCAAGGAGCTTGGCGTCCTTGTGGGCGCGCTGGCGGAGATTCTCGGCGAGGACCTTCTTGGCGGATGCCGTGGCAGCCTTGGCGTAACCCTGAGGGATCAGGTAGTTGTTCGCGTAACCGGGTTTTACGTTCACGATGTCGTTGGCGTAACCCAGATTTTCCATATCTTTGATCAGAATAACTTCCATTGTCTCTTCCTCCTTTAATTATTTCATGCAATCGGTTACGAAGGGCAGAATGGCGAGGTGGCGCGCACGCTTCACGGCCTGTGCCACCTTCTTCTGGAACTTCTGCGAAGTACCCGTCAGGCGGCGGGGAAGGATCTTTTTACCCTGCTCGTTGAGGAATTTCTTGAGGAACTCCCCGTCCTTGTAATCCACGTATTTGATGCCGAGCTTCTTGAAGCGGCAGTATTTCTTTTCTTGACGTCGACCGATACCGGGTTGAGGTAACGGATTTCAGACTGTGCCTTGTTCTCCTGTGCCATGGTTTACCCTCCTGTTTGTTAGAAAGTTTTGCACGACGCTTCTCCGAGTATTCCACGGCGAACTTGTCCTGCTTGAAAGTAAGGAAACGGATGATGCGCTCATCGCGGCGGTACTGCGTTTCGAGCGTGCCTATGAGCGAGCCCTCGCCCGTGAACTCGACCAGGAAGTAAAAACCGGTGGTCTTCTTCTGAATAGGGTAGGCGAGCTTGCGAAGGCCCCACGACTCCTTGTTCACAATCTGACCGCCGTTCTCGGTGATGACACCTTGAATTTGTCAGCCACCTCCTGAACCTGAGCCTCGGAGAGAACCGGCGTGACAATGAAAACGGTTTCGTAATTGTTCATAATACGTATTAAAATTAGTTAATTGCCCCTCAATGGGGTTGCAAATATACGGATTATTTGTAAAATAGCAAAGCCGCGCACCTTTTTTCGGTTTTATCGCCGTATCTTTGAGCCGGTTCCGTTGCCGGGGCGCCGGACGGAGCAGTCCGGGGTGTACGGACGGCGGTCGCCCGGGCGGGGAAAGTGCCGGTGCGTGCCTGCCGCCGGAGGCCGGGGTTCTGCGACAGCCCGTGCCGCGGGGCAGGGGCGGGATGTGGATCCGATTGCGGCAGGGCGGGAAAGGGAACAAAAATAAAGTCCGGAACAGGATTTGCCCGGACTGGCGGTCGGCCGCCGGTGCCTATTGCAACTGGTCGATCACGTCGGTGATGCGCGAGAAGACCTCTTCCATCGAACCCGTGCCGTTGACCGAGGCGTATTTGCCCTGGGCGGCATAGTAGTCCGAGACGACGGCGGTCTGCTGGCGGTAGACGTCGAGGCGGCCGCGGATCACCTCCTCGGGAGGCGTCGTCGGCGCGTCCCGAATCCTTGCCGCGGAGCAGGATGCGCTGGACGAGTTCCTCTTCGGGGACGTGGATGTCGACCATGATGTCGACCTTGAGCCCGTGCCGGGCAAGGAGTTTGTCGAACTCCTCGGCCTGAACCGTGGTGCGGGGAAGCCGTCGAAGATACAGCCCTTGGCATGTTTGTGCTGTGCGACATAGTTGGCGACCATGCCGATGACGATTTCGTCGGGGGCCAGTTTACCTGCCTTGATGTAGGATTCCATGCTGCGTCCGAGTTCCGTGCCGCGGCGGATCTCGTCGCGGATAACCTCGCCCGTCGAGACATGCTCGATGCCGTAGTGTGCTTTTGAGCCGTTGTGCCTGCGTGCCTTTGCCGCAGCCCGGCGCACCGAATAAGACGATGTTTATCATATGTAGAAGCCGAATTTGGGATTTACCGGACAAAAATACGCTAAATTTTTGGGAAAGAGTAAAGAATCCGTAATTTTGTAAAAAATTTATAATATGGAAAAGAAACGACGCACCGAAATCGCCGAGCTGGGTGAATTCGGCCTGATAGACCTGTTGACCAGAGGGTTCGACTCGGCGGACGCTTCGACGCCCGCGCCGCGGGCGACGATGCGGCGATCGTCATGCCGCCGTCGGGCGAGGCGGTGCTCTGTTCGACGGACGCACTGCTGGAGGGCATAGACTTCGACCTGACCTATTTCCCCCTCCGGCACCTGGGATACAAGGCCGTGACGGTGGCCGCAAGCGATATCCTGGCGATGAACGCACTGCCCTCGCAACTGATGGTGTCGCTCGGTGTGTCGTCCAAGCTGTCGGTGGAGGCGTTGCAGGAGCTGTACGAGGGAATTGCCTTCGCATGCAGGGGAGCAGGGGATCGACCTCGTGGGGGCGATACGAAGGCTTCGATGACCGGACTGGTGCTGGGCCTCACGGCGCTGGGACATGCCCCGAAGGAGAAGGTCGTGTCGCGCGGCGGCGCACGGCAGAACGACCTGATCTGTATTTCGGGCAACCTCGGAGCGGCGTACATGGGGCTGCGGCTGCTGGAGCGTGAGAAGCGGGTGCTTGCCGACGTGAAAGACCCCGAACCGAAGTTCGCAGGGTACGAATACCTGCTGGAGAAGTATCTCAAGCCGCGTCTGCGAAAGGACATCGTGGAGGCATTGGCCGAGGAGGGCATCGTACCGACGTCGATGATCGATCTTTCGGACGGGCTTTCCAGCGACCTGATGCAGATTTGCAAGGCGTCGAAATGCGGGGCCCGCATATACCTCGACCGGATTCCTATCGCAAGGCAGACCTATGCCTTGGCCGAAGAGATGAATGCCGACCCGGTCGTGGCGGCGCTCAACGGCGGTGAAGACCACGAATTGCTGTTCACGGTGCCGCTGGCGTTGCAGGAGCAGGTGATGCGCATGGGGTGCGTCGATGTCATCGGCCATATAACGCCCGAGTCGACGGGGTATACCTGGTGACGCCCGACGGCGCGGATATCCGCCTCAAGGCCCAAGGCTTTCCAGAAAAGGAGTGATTCCGGGGACGGATCCGGGTTTTCCGGGAAGGAGTGAGGCTGCCGGAGGATCAGGGGGATCCCCGGGAAGGGTAGTGCCGCGCGGGGATGCCCCGGCGGAGAAAAACGGAAGCCGTCCGCAGCGATGCGGGCGGCTTTGTCGTACAGGCGGTATGCCGGAGCGTATGTATGCGCTATGTCCGGGGGCGGGACGGTGGCTGATACCGTTGTTTTGCGCAGGGGAATAAAAAAGCTGCCACAGGGGCAGCTTCTGGCTTTGCATCCGGCCGGGGTTTAGAGTGCGTTCACGTGCAACTGGAGGGCGCTCTTCAGGTTTGCGGCCTTGTTCTTGTGCACGATATTGTGCTTGGCGAGCTTGTCCAGCATGGTGGTTACCTTGGGAAGCAGGGCTTCGGCGGCACTCTTCTCCGAGGTGTTGCGCAGTGCTTTTACGGCATTGCGTGCCGTCTTGTGGTAAAGACGGTTGTGGGCACGCTTGGCCGCGGTCTGGCGAATGCGTTTTTTCGATGACTTATGGTTTGCCATAATTCTGTGTTTTTTATTTTTTACTTTTTCAGTTGCTAAATCGGTTCCAGCCGTGGCTGTGTGCGGATAGGCCTGAAGCCCGCTCCTTGAAAAGTATTCACCCGTAGAGGTCTGCCGTTTTTGCGGTTCCGGTTGCCGGTCGGGAGCCCCCCCCCGGTTCCGTGCCGCTCCGCAGCCCTCCTCGTTCGTAGCCCATAGGAGAGTCGAACTCCTCTTTCAAGAATGAAAATCTTGCGTCCTAACCGATAGACGAATGGGCCAATACCACTATCGCATACCCCCGAAAGGGTGGCTTTAGCGGTGCAAAGGTAAATAAAAAAGTGAGTTTAACAAAAAATTGGCGGAAAAATATTGATATTTCTACTTTTTTGCGAGCCGGATGGTCAGCGTCGCAGGGTCGAACGAGATGCCTGCGCCGGCGAAAAGCCGTTCGATATGGCCGCTCGCCGCCATGTCGGCCGCCGACATGCAGTGCAGTGTGGGGGTGTCGATGAGCGCTGTGGCGTCGCAGAGCCCGAGCGCCACGTCGAGGTCGTGCGTCGAGAAGAAGATGCATTTGCCCTCTTCGTGTGCCAGGCGGCGCAGCAGCGACGCCAGTTCGTAGCGGTTGGGAAGGTCGAGGAAGGCCGTGGGCTCGTCGAGCAGGATCACGGGGGTGTCCTGCGCCAGAGCGCGTGCGATCAGGATGCGCTGGCATTCGCCGTCGGACATGCGGTCCATGGTCTTGCGGGCGAACGACGACATGCCCACCAGCGAGAGCGAGCGTGACACGATGTCGCGGTCGGCCTGCTGCATGCGCCCGATCCAGTTGGTGTAGGGCGCGCGGCCCAGGGCGACGACATCCTCGCAGGCTAAGTTGGCGATGCGTATCTTGTCGGTGGTGACGAAGCTGACGGTGGAGGCGCGTTGCAGCGCGGTGAGTGCGGCGAGGGGCTTGCCGCAGAGCCGGATCTCGCCGGTGGCCGTGCCCAGCCCGGCGATCGCCCGCAGCAGGGTGCTTTTGCCCGTCCCGTTGCGGCCTATGAGCGCCGTGATCGACCCTTGCGGGAGCACGGCGTCGGCGTCGCGTAACAGGACGCGGCGGCCGTAGGCGAGGGTGAGGCCGTGCAGCGAGATGCCCGGTGTCCCGGGTGCGGGGCCTGTGTGCAGTCGGGGGGTATGGAGGGTGTCGGCTGCCATCTTAGAAGAGGTTACGGTTGCGGACGACGACGATGATGACCACCGGGATGCCCATCAGGGCCGTGACGGTGTTGATCGGCAGCGCCAGGGTTTTCGAAATGAGGTCGCAGACCAGCAGCAGGGCGGCGCCCGCGAGCATCGACCCCGGCATGAGGATGCGGTGGTCGGCACTGGCGAAGAGCATGCGTGCCAGGTGCGGGACGGCCAGCCCGATGAAGCCCACGGGTCCGCAGAAGGCGGTGACGGTACCGGCCAGCAGTACGGTGGAGAGGAACAGCAGCGTACGGGTGCGTTGCACGTTGAGCCCCATCGTGCGGGCATAGTTTTCGCCCAGCAGCAGCAGGTTGAGCGGCTTGATGGCGGCGATGCTGAGCACGAGCCCCGCGGCGATGACCGGGAGCATCAGGGCGAGGTTGCCGCCCGTGACGTCGCCCAGCGACCCCATCGTCCAGATGACGAACGATTTGAGCGCCGCCTCGCTCGACAGGTATTGGAGTATCTCGACTACGGAGCTGATGCCCGAGCCGAACATCATGCCCAGGATGAGGATGACCATGATGTCCTTGATGCGGCGGCTGACCGCCATCACGACCAGCAGCACGAGTGCCGCGCCGAGCCATGCCGCGCCGGCGATGCCGAGCGACTGCACGAACGAGTGCGCCGAGACGCCCAGCAGGGGAGCCCCCAGCAGGAACAGCGCTACGCCTAGCCCGGCGCCCGAGCTGATGCCCAGCACATAGGGCCCGGCCAGCGGGTTGCGGAAAAGGGTCTGCATCTGCAGGCCGCTGGCGGCGAGCGCCGCGCCGGCCAGAAGTGCCGTGACGGCTTTGAGCAGCCGTATCCGCAGGATGATGTCCCGTATGGCGGGGTCGCAGTCGCCGCCCGTGAGTGCCGCCCAGATGTCGGCGGGTGCCACGGCGACCGAGCCGACCAGGAGGTCGGCCGTGAAGAGCACCACGGTCAGCAGCGCAAGCGCCGTGAAGAGGAATGTGGTTCTGCCGGGGGCCATTTAGCGGTACTGGAATTTGAAGGAGGTTTCGTAACGTACGTCGACGGGGACGCCGTTGGCCGTGCCGGGCGTCCACCTGGGGGATTTCTTCAGGGTCTCGATGGTCTTTTCCCGGCAGACGTCGTTGTGGGCGCGGAGGATCTCGATGTCGCGCAGTTTGCCCTTCTTGTCGACCGTGAAGGCGACCCGCACGGTGCCGGAGGCGGCACGCTGGTATTCGCCGCTCTTGTAGCGGATATTCCGGAAGAACCACGGGTAGAGCCGCGAGGCGTATTCTCCCTGGAAGAGCGGATAGACGATCTGCACGTTGAGTTTATTCCCCTGTGCGTCGACCGCATGGCATTTGATCGGACGAAGGTGCCGGAAGTTGACGGGCAGCAGGTAGCGAATTTCGACCGGCTCGCCGTCGACCAGGCCGGGCGACCAGGCCGGGGCTTCCATGACTATGCTGCGGACTTTGCGCAGCGCCCGGGGATCGCAGGCCGAGACGCTTTCGCAGCCGGTGATGCGCCCGTCCCTGCCGATGGTGACCACGGCGTTGACGACCTCGCTGCGGAGCTGGGCGTACTCGTTGTCCGACACGAAGGGCAGGCGGCTGCACACCCAGCGGACGAAATATTCGAAGTCCTGGTTGTAGAACTGGGGGATTTTCACCCGTGTGCCGAGGCGGTTGCCCAGGGTGTCGATGGCGAAGACTTCATAGCCCTGCCGCACCATGGCGATGCCGTCGTTGAAAGGATAGGCCTTGGTATACCGGCAGGGGATGACCTCGGCGCCGTTGCGGTCGGCGAAGCCGTAGAGCGAACCCTGCTTGATGACAGCGTGGCCGTCCGAGAAGTAGCGGAACCACGGTTCCGCGCCCGAGGCCGCCGTTTGCAGCCAGAGCAGGGCCGAGAGGAGTATTGCGAGCCGCTTCATTATTCGAGCCGTTTATAATAGTAGAGTTCCGCGGTGTCGGCCGCCTGGGGGTTGAAGACGGTGCACAGGTCGCGCAGCACCAGGTCGGGGCGTATGACGCCCGACTCCCAGAAATCGGAGCCTCCGGCAGGGGTCTGGCGGCGGTTGTTGTTGAAGACCTGTCGGTTGCTAACGGCGGGGACGTCCGCGAATTTGGGGTTTTGAGCCGTGAGTTCGGCCAGGGTGTTGCACGGGCCGACGTTGATCCACGTGTCGGCGGACGAAGCCAGCAGGTAGGCCTCCTCAAGGTCGACGGCGACCGAGGTGTCCGAGGCGTTTTTCGTGTAGACGTATTCGCCGCCGGCGTCTTCGATCAGGCGCACCATGAAACTCCGCGACGAGGGCATGAACCAGGTGTCGCGGTAGGGCGTGTTGAGCATCACTTTGGGGCGGGAACCGCCGGCTGCCCCGGCGATTCGGGCCTTGAGCGCGTTGTAGCGTGCGGCGATCCCGCGGAAAGTCTCGGCACCCTTATCGCGGACGTTGCACAGCTCGGCGGCCACCATCAGCCATTCGGCCTTGCCCAGAGGCGATTCTTCCATATAGTCCCCGATATATATATAAGGAATGCCCAGTTCGCGGAGTTTGCCCGTGACGACGGTGTTTTCGCCCGTCACGCCGTAGAGCAGGACGAGGTCGGGCCGCATGGAGGCCAGCAGTTCGAAGTTGAGGTTGGTGTCGTATCCCACGTCGCGCACTTCGCCGCAGTAGCGGTGTTCGTTGACGTAGGTGTTGCTGATGTAGTCGATGCCCGAAACACCGGAGATGCGCCGCACCTCGCCCAGGGCGTCGAACATGGCCACGTGGCTCGAAGACATGCAGACGACGTGCCGCACGGGGGCTTTCACGACCTGGGCGTCGAGGCCCGCCGGGGCTTTGGCCCCCTCGCGCAGGATGAGCAGGTGCTGCTCGACGTTGCCGGCCCCCCTGCCAGGGGTTGCGGACGGTGACCAGGGTCGCGGCATCCTTGTCCCGGCCGCGGATGTCGAATCCCGAAGCATACTCGGGCGTGTAGATTTCGACTGTGAAGTCTGCGGCGGAGCGTGTCGCGGAGCCTCCGCAGCCGCTGGCCAGGAGCCCGGTGAGTACCGCTATGAGAAGTGCGAATCGTTTCATTGAGGACAAAATTAGAAAAAAATCTTGCAGAAATGTGACGATTTGTGAAAAATACACTATATTTGCACTCCGAAACGCTACGGGGTGTAGCTCAGCCCGGTTAGAGTACGCGTCTGGGGGGCGTGTGGTCGCTGGTTCGAATCCAGTCACCCCGACTGATGAAAAACCCTTGATATTCAATCGAATATCAAGGGTTTTTCTTTTGTGATGTATAGCCGGAAAAATGGCGGTGGTACACAAGTGGTACATAAATGGTCGCTATCCGAAATTTAGATTTGTTCTAATATGGGGTTCAATAGATCAATTGATTTTATAATGTGACCCCAACCTGCGTCAGAATAGAACCTATAACAGCCAATGATTGCATTGGCTAACTTTTCATTATCTACATATTCAATTGTAAAGGTCAATTTCGGTTTACTTGAATCTACATTATCATCTGTTAATTGCAAAGGTTGTGGTGTTCTCAAAAAACTTTGAGCAAAACAATAGAATAACTCAGCCAAACCCCATAGTGAAGCTGTATGAGAGAGTGAAGATTTGTTGTTAAATATGTTGACAGGAAATATAGTAGGAATAAAATCGACTAATTCGTCAAGGGTTAATTGTTGGTTTATAATCTTTTGATAATATTGAGGATTAATTGTTCTGATACATATCAACATAAACGTTAATGAAGGGAATACATAGTGGCGACTACTACAAGAACATAACACTAAACGAGTGTGAACAAATAATTTTTCTATTTGTCGCAACGAATAGTTTTGAGCCTTTATGATTTCGGTAGCGCATCTTAAAAGATTATTTTTATCGCCGCTTAATCCATTTCGATACCTTTCATCGCTCTCAAGAAATTCTTTGAAATTAAAGTATTCATATAGGTATTTGCAATATGATTCAATGTCGGGTTTCGGCAATAAATATTCAACATCAATAAATCTGCGTAAATACTCTTCCGCATTGATGCGGTCACTACCATAATGTCCTCGTATAGAATTACTCAACTGTTCTTTATCGATAGATAAGACAAAAACAATCCCTTTTATTGAGAAAAAATGTTTAATCTTTTCCAGAACTTCGACGGCATAGTCCGGGCGACATCTATCTAATTCATCTACGATGAAAATAAGCGGTTTGTTAGGAACAGATTTTTCAATAAAACTGGATAGTTCTTCTTTGAAAGTTACAAGTTTATTCTTTTTTTTATTCTCATATTCAATAACCTCGGTTTTGAATATCTCTGCTCCAGCTTTGAGGGCGTCTTTTGCAGCTTCTGCTAATTCATTACCGCAATAATGTTTCACAATGCCTTTGGTTAATGTTGGAATAGCTTTGATAGCGATTTTACTCCCAATGTCCAATATTGAATTTAATGTCTTGGCTGTTTTGGAAGTCTTTAATTGCTGTAGTTCTCCCAATAACGCAATCATTGGGTCAGAGATAAAGTCATTCTCCCATGCATTGAAATAAATCGATGTTATCTCTTGTTGTTTTAAGTATGCTGCCCACATTTTCATAAACGTGGTTTTCCCAGTTCCCCATTCTCCGTTAATAGACAAGACGAAGCTATCAGAGTAATTTTGGACTATTTGTGTTAATATAATAGCATTAGGCTGACGATTGAGTTTACAATTTTTGAAAGGGTCTTCACGGGGAATTTCAATGTCTGAATGTTTGAATTTCATTTTATTATAGAGTTTATTCTCAAAGATACAAAAAATCATATTACCTTATACAGTCGTTCCAAACAGGCAGATAATGAATTTTATCGGGTTCGTGGTTATATGAGCTGTAATCGCGTCGCAGTATCTTCTGTCGGGACGAAATAAAACGACCTGCCAATATGTTTTTGGCAGGCCTTGCAAATTTACTCTGCCGATGTCCCGATCAGCAACAGTATCGAATAGTCGGTTTCCGCCAGTTTCGCATCCGTGCCGCAACCCCAGACGATATTTACCTGCGGGGCAAATTCGTGAATGACGGTTAAGAGGCTGCATAGGTCGTCGAAACTTATTTCCGATGCGGGATGATAGCTTACTTTTACAATCACGTCGAGGTCGGCTCCGATGTGTAGGGCTTCTAATTCGGTGCGGAGTCGCTCCGCCAAGACGGGCATTGCACCCTCGACCGTAATTAGGGCGCAAGATGCTGCGCTATTCAAAATACGGTCGAAATCGTTCCGGACGATTTGCACCATGTCGTCTTCCGACGGGCTGAATCGGGTGTCAAGATAGTGCCTGATTTCTTCTTTGGTTTTCATGTGATTTTGTTTTTGTGTAATACATTCCGGCTGTGAATACGCAGATCGATTCAGCCGATATGTACTGGAAGATCGTCGTTGCGGCTTGCTTATTTAAGCCCTATATACTGGCTTGAAATAGGTGGTTAATGAATTTTATCGAGTCTCCTACTACATGGGCTGTAATCGTGTCGCAGTATCTTCTGTCGGGATTTAACAAAGCGACCTGCCGGGTTGCGGCAGGTCGGGACAACTAAGAACGGTCGGGATAAAGATTCGGAGAAAGATGTGGATAACAACTTACAACTATGTGCTTTATCCGCGACCGGAATTATGTACGAGGATGTAATAATTATTTGTCTTTCTCCAATTTACGGGTGCGATAAAAAATTAGAAGACCTAATACGACGGTTGCGGATGTTATGCCTGTTAACATGGTTTTGTACAAACGATCTGCAAAATATCGAATTTCAGAACGAACAGCCGCATTCGTATTTGCCACTTCTTGAAGAATTTGTGACATGATCGTATTGCGGCTTTCGTACTGGTCAGGAGAAATAGAATAGTCAGATGGCCATATGGCGTCATGGGTAACATTCATAGTAACATATGGAACTATCATTAGAAATAAAATCCACAGCATAAATATGAGGGAGTTTTTAGGAGCGAATTTGAAACCGAAACTATGCATCTGACTCCCGAAATTGATTTGTTTGCTGCGCTTAACCAATGTCTCCAAATAAAAATACCACAAAAAGCCTATACTAATTATTGCGGCAAGTATCCACCAAAGCGTTTTATAATCTTCATACAAAATGGGCTCAATGTCCTTAAATCCCATTATTAAGGCAAAGAGTATAGAGATTGATATTGACACGAATAGCCATTTGCTTATGGTGAGCAAAAAACCGACGGTGATATCTTCACCCCAATGATAATATTTCGATGACTTGGGAGGCTCGCTCATTTCTCGGGCGGTCTTGTGAGCTGTGTGCCGATAGTTACTTTCGATATAAACACAAAGGCCAAATAGCAAAACGATTGTGATGGTAATTAAAGCAGTCATAAAATAGTATGTCTAAAATTCGACCTCATAGAATCCTCGATAAAAATCCTTTAATTGATTCATTGTATGTTCGGATCTGTTGAATTTATTTACCGGGCATACTCCGTTATCTTGTGAGAAAATTGACATATAATAACCTGCCTCATTTTTCTATCTTGACGACCATAGGATATTTTGAATCCTTGATCGTATCTCTAAATCCGAATATTATCATCCATTCCTCTTCCACTTTACCTGCTGGGTTGCATAACAGAATCAAAGATTCGCCAGATATCTTTCCCTTAACATATACTGGTTCTGCGTAAACTTCTCTTACAATAAGAAAGATTCCTGATACGCCAGCTTCTTGAAAGACTGCAATAGGCTTGTGTATGTCTTTTTGTGCAAATAATAGACGAGTCTGAACAGTTTTGATGTTTCCGTCCGGATTTACTTCAGCAGTTATGGGTAGGTCATAATATTGATTGTTGGTTGCTATTTGATAGCCTTTGGCATTATACTGAGCATTTACGTCACTACATATCCATATTCCAATGAATAATATAATAATATGTTTATAACTTATAATATATAATATTTCTAAAATAATTTACATTTTACTTGAAGTATTCGTTATAAATTTTTTTTCAAATAATTCATTGCTCTTTCAGGGTACTTTGTTCTTGTATTTTTGTGACACCTGTATTTACTGAATACAATGCGTATATGACTCCGTTGGGGCTGGAGATTTCAATGTTATATGGAATGTATTGTGCCTCTTTCACACTGTTCTCAAAGCCAAATTTTAAATATCCATTATAGCGCCAATCGAAATGAGGATGCCATCGAACCACTATATATTCTCCATAAATTCCGTCACGAGTTATCATGTTAGATGATATGTAGGAGTCGTCTAAATGTACAATGTCTTGTGTTAATATTTCTCCATTATATAAAAATTGATACATCATCATTGGAAGTCTTTTTTATAAAAATACACTCTAAGCCTTCCTTTGGTTTGTTCTCCCAATGGTGATTTTAGATATGCCGTCCCGAAATCATAATAAGAGTCATTTATGGCTACATTATAGCCTTTGATATTATACTGGGCATTCGCATTCCAGTACATTAACATTCCGATGCAAAGACAATAAAGTGCTTCATTGTTCTTGATTTTATTTATAATGAATATGATTCTTTAATATTTCCTCCAAAGCGAAGTCGGTGTTTCTTCTCCGTTCATGTTGGTAGACGCAACTTCTCCGATCTTTTCAATCTGTAAAGCTCCGCTGTTATGGCCGAGATAATTACCTATAGACCTTGCGATAATAATATTCCTATCTCGAATGTCGCCTTCGTCCTCATGTGCGATCAACATACGTTCGTAATAATCTCTGAAATCCTGCGGAAAAGGATTGGTGATCCGGTGCGAATCAAAGGTAGGTTCGGCGATGTTCTCGTAAATGTACTTGCACAACGCATCGTTACCTAATTCTTTGAGAATCGAGTAGGCTGTAATTTTCTCCATGACGGTAAGTGTTTGCGCCACCCAGCCCCGACTTGGCATGATTACAAAAAGAAAGTGTGGAACTGCCCGTTTTATTCGAATAGAGGTTCTGGAATACCTTTGCTGAAATAAACTGACACAAGACCCCACACCTGTATAGTATGGGATTATATCTCGCATACCAATACAAGTGATGAGTGTCGTCGTTTACCCTCAGCAAATTGAATTTTCCAGATTCCTATTCGAGGTTAAATCGAAACACTTTCACCAATATACGCCGCTTGCGCGACAAGACAAAGGTAAAAAATATTTCGCAATTGACGACACCCATCAGGGGCCTTGTTGTGCAAATTTCGCCAAACATGCTTTCGGGTATTATCTACGCACGTGATAAATATAACAAAAGAAGCCGGAATCTGTGAATAGGATTCCGGCTCCATTGGTCGAATGGTTGGTCTACTTGAATGTTACACCATATTTTTGGCAAATATAAAAAAAGGTTGCTATTTGAATCTTTTTATAATTGTGTTTCAGGCATTGCCGATATTGCTTTGCGCATTTGTCCGGATCGTAGTTCGGATGTAAACTGCTAACGGCTTGGAATAGCGGCAATCCCTTAACGCCATATTCAGAGGCGAGTGCGCATCCGATGTCGAACCATTCGTTATAGTTTCGAGTGATGTCTATTCTTTTGCGTTTCAGTTTATGGATGAGAATTATTACTCGTTCATAAGTTTTATGCCGCTCGGCTACCGTTTTTGAGGAAACGGGACGCTCTGAATATATTTGTTGCAATGAAATTTCGTATTCTCTATTTACTGTTTTTGAATATGCTTTTGCTTGGGTATTAAGATAGGCCTGTCTATCGTAGCTGACAATTCGTAGACGAGTTACATCCATACAACTTCGGTCTGCTTTTAATCCTGTTAGGTTTTCGATTTCGATCATGAGAGAGTTAAGATGTTCCCAATGTTTGGTGGGATCTGCAATACGAAATATCCGGTAAATGCCATGACCGCTTAATGATAATCCGCCATAGACTAAACTGTCGAAATGGTCGGCAATAATTTTGATTTGTTTATGCCACTCCGTTCCACTTCGTGGGTTGTTGGGGTCTGCGTCAATATCAATGCAGACCATGCAACTATGGCGGAATAAATTTTCCTTGCACCGTTTCCCTCTAAATAATCCGCTGGGAGTGATCGCAGGTAAATTGCGTTTTATGGCTTGCCGTTTTTGAGGGTCTTTACATTTTCTGTATGCAATGACTCTATCTTTAAACCTCGTCATTACCAGCCAATAAATTAATTTCCCATATGCGGCAGGCTGAGGTGTGTAGCAGTTTTTGAAGGCCGAAACATAGACCTTTTGAGTGAAGGGGACGATTTCAACACAATCGTTGTTTACTTTCTGATTATAATTTATTTTTTTCATTTTTCATGTGTTTGATTTCTTATTTTAGGGGTTTCTATTTTTTTTAAATTGGCCTATATTTGTATTATAGGCCAATTTTTTCGATGCGGTTTTGAGTCAATTCTATTCTGTTTTTGCCTCTTTTTTGCGCGGCCTCCCACCCTTTTTGCCATACGGTGCGCCTAATTTCCCGAATGATTTACCAGCCATGCCTGCAATCTGTCTTTTCTTTTGTGCTTTAATGAACGGTCGAATCGTTCGCAGGATTCCTAATACAGGTTTAGGGAGGTCCTCATTTTTTATATTAGTGAACGCATATTCAACAATTGCCTTAAAGGCTAAAAATTGATTTTCTTTTGATAAAGTCTGTATTGAATTATAATATGAATAATAGAATCGAAAATAACTTTTGTCAAGGTCATCATCAGTATCAATATCAGTTTCCGCTGTTTTTGTTGAATCTTTGAAGGCTTCCTCGAACGTCGGAACTGGAGCATATATTCCGGCCCTTAATATTTGCCTCGGAGGTTGTGGTTTCTTAATATCGTTGTTCATGATCTGTGAGTGGTTATATTTTCGATTCGGTAATTACACTCTTGTTCAATAGAGGGGCAGGTATTCTGCTTCATCCATTCTTCGACTTCCTGTCGGATGAATACAAGGCGTCGTCCACCATGGGCGGGCTTATGAAACGGGATAAGTCTCCGATGCGTAAACTTATAAATACTGGCTTTCGAATAGCCCGAGAGTTTAACTACCTCATCGATACACATTACATCGGAGCGAATCGGCGCAGGTCGGAATTTGAGATTAAGAGAGAGGTAAAGCTCTTTGAACTGTTTTACAGTAAGAGCTGCGATGGGAAAATCATCCCCGAATTTTGAGAAGTAATTGTTGTGCATAAGCTTAAAAATTTAAGTTATGCACTCGTAATACGAATGGATATTTTGACGGTATTTTGATTTTATTATAAATATTTCTTATAAATATTAATTATCAATATTTTGTGTATTTTTTATTTTGAAGGGTTTATATCGTTTTTTATGGATTAAACAAAAAAATATGACTGAAAAATATCAGTCATATTATATTGATTATTAGAAATTTTCGAGATGTGGTGTAGAAAAAGATACTATTGGCTGAAGTTTTTTACTTTTTTTTTTATGCGGTTCTCGTGTTGTTTATATTATTTATCCTGTTATGTGAATTTTATATCCTGCTATATAAATCTGTGCCGGCGGAATATGTTTTCTAATTCTCTGAAAATACATTTGTCTTTTGGGCTATGGTTGGCAACAGCTTTAACTTTGTTTGCCATATGCCAGACCGTGTTATAGGAGTTGATCTTCAATTCGGTCATGAGCCATTTAACAGATACTTTTCGGGGGTAAAACGATATTGCATAAATGACATAGCACCATTTAACTAAATCGATGCGTGTCTTGAAAAATATTGTCTCTTGCAGGGCAGACCACTGTGTACTGCAATGATGACAAAGAATATTTTTTAAAGCGTATTTGCTTCTGCTGTGGGTATTGAATCTTTTGCATTTGGGGCAATATGTTTTCTTCCAAATTTCATCGTAAATTAGGTCAAGGATGTCGTTTTCAGAACCTACTCTTTCTGAAAAATCATCGTAATCTACTATGTCGTCGTACATTAGGATCCAAAATAATTTTGTAACTTGATTATGCCGTCCTCGTGCTTTTGTGGATTTTTTCCTTTCAGTTTGCGGATGTTCAGTAGCTTCCATTGAATCGACGGATAATGCTGGAAATCCCGGTATTCCGATGCGTCCCAATCCGGTGTCCCGTCTTCGAATCCGAGTAAAAATGCTTTGTCGGTCGGTGTCAGATGGTCGTTGATATACTCGACCAGTCGGCGGCGGGTCGCTTCGTACTGTTCATAGGTGAACGGCGTCGAGGACATGCCCTCGAATTGGTTGGTCAGGGCGTCGCGCTGGTCGTTGAAATTGGGGTTAAGAGACTCCAAGATCGGGCGGTCGCTTCCCAGCAGGCAGAAGATGAAACCGCGCTTGATCTGGTCAAAGTCTTTGATATAATCGAGCATCAGGCTTACATCGAACAGATCGCGCGGATGCTGGCGGTCGAGTGCCGCCGTGATCTTGCCGCCATAGAGTTGCGAAAGCGGAACGATGCGGGCTTTGCAGAATACGCCGAAATCTTCTTGGGCGAGATCGCATAAGGGCAATTCGACGGGCGGTGCGATGATGCCTCGCTTCACGTCGTTTACCTCCACTTTGACGAAATGCCCGTTATGGGTGCAGATCAGTTTGTTAGGAACTTCGCGTACCGCAATGTCCGGTATCGCGGCCTCGATTTTTGCCTTTATCGCTTTCAGCCGTTCTTTGATATGGGCGAGACTTGCTTCTCGTGGCTCGACGGGAATATAAGTCAAGTCGATGTCCACCGAATATCGCGGCAGATTTTGCACGAACAGATTGATTGCCGTGCCGCCGTGAACGGCAAAACATTCTTCCGTCGAAATAATCGGGATGATGCGGAGCAACAGCCGCACGCGCTCTTTGTACTCTTGATTAATCATTTTTCAGTTCTGCCGGAATTGTGATTTGGTACTTCTTATTGTAAACACCTCCTTTGGCGATTACCCGCTTGCCGCTGCCGAGGTCTATCCGGTCGAGGTCAAGGGCCTCAAACCACGCATGACGGGCCTTTTCGACCATAAAGAGGAACAGCCGTTTCACTTTGACGGAACGGCACTCCTCCAACAGTCGTTGCACATTCTTCGGCGGGAGTATCGACAGCATTTCCATCACATAATAGAGGTCGGTAATGTCGTAATATTGCGGAGCGAGGTGCAGACACTCCATAAACGCCCGTTCCGGGGTAGAGATCGGCAACTCGAAAACCCCTTGTCGGGTGGTGGTGATTCCGGTGTCGGAATTGAATATTTCGGTGGTAAACAGCCGGAGTGTAACGCCCCAGTCGTATTTTCTGAACCAAAGCGGTAAATACTCCTTTTGTGGCGCAGACAGCGAAACGGTCGGCCTGCCCATCGGGAGATAGTGCGAATATCCGTGTATCTCCAATGCTGACATGGCTCCGATTGTCAGATGTTTGTCAGCCTGCGTATTGAGGCTGTATATGGCTCCGTATAACGTCGGCGTATCGCCCGTGCGGATCATTACACCTGTGCCTATGGGAGTCAGCCAAGCGGATTCGACGTATCTGTGTTGGGTGGAATGCGGTATGTTATTTTGCTTCATCCACGAGGTCAGATACACGGCTCCAGCCGGAACCTCTTGCAGTAATTGGTTTATTTTCGACTCGTTTTTTACGCTCATAGCGCAAATATACAAAAAAAATTAAACCATTGTTGGCCTATTACAAAACTTTTGCCGCCTCGTTGATTACTTTGTTGTCGAAGCTGTCGAGGTAGGTGTTGGTCGTTTCGAGGTCGGCATGACCGAGCATCTGCGAAATGATTTCGCGCGGGATTTTATTGTATTGCAAAGTCATTGCCATTGTATGACGGCTTACATAGCTTGTCAAATGATAATCGATGCCGAGTTCTTCGGCCAACGATTTCAAATATTTCTGATATTTGGCGTAACGGCTTCGGATGTGGTTGTATAGCTTCTCGCCTGTATAGCCGGAACAAGTGATGATCGGTAACAAATAGTTATCGACGGTAGGCGAGGCAGATTTCAGCCGTTCGATCAATCCCTGAATCTCCGGCGTAATGTGGATTCGGATGGCAGTTGCGTTCTTTTGGTGCTTGATTTTGTTGCGTTTGTAAACGATATAATTCCCGTCTGCCAGCCGTTGAATATGATCGGTCGTAAGGTAGGCCATATCGACGAACGACATTCCGTAGCAGTAGTAAGAAAAAAGAAAGAGTTGCCGGGCGTATTCGTTCTGTGGATTCTGTGCGGGCGTATCTTTGAGTTTTTGCAAGTCTTGAGGCGGGAGGTAGCGTTTCTCGGTCGCTTCTTCCAACTTGGCGATCTCGAAGCCGCCTTTGACGAAAGGATAGGCCGCTTCCCGAACCGACGCCTTCTCGTTTCGCTTGATTCAATATAGCCCGCAATGCCTTGAAATAATATTTGCGGGTATTGCCCTTGCAACCCCGCTTTTGCAGGAATGTATCGAAATTGCGCACGTAACGCAGGTCGATGTCGGAAAACAGCCGTTGATTCAACTTGCCGTCATAATATTTGAGCAGTCGAAGCGTTTCGAAATAGCATTTGGCGTTGCCCGTGTGGCCGGTATCCCGCAGTGTTTGAATATGGCTTTCGAGGTATGCGCAGAATTTGCCCTGCTTGGAGGGGTTCAAAAATGTTTCCTCAAATTGATTCAGCGTCCAGTCGATGCCGTCTATCTCGAACTTCTCGATAATCTCGCGGGCGCGGGCCTTGACCTTGTCCAGAAAGGCATTGTCCTGAATGCGTTTCTTATTGGCCTCCCGCTGTTTTTCGCCTTTCAGATTCCGTTCGATGGTAAGTCGTTCGGCCGAATTGTCCCAATAGGCCGGATCAACGTATAATTTCAGACTGATGCGCTTGCGACTGCTGTTTTTAGTGACGCATAATTGGAGAATGTGATACCCCATTGAATTGGGTTTGTATTTCCGTAAAACGATGCGAACCGAATAGGCCATTTCCCGATGCAAAATAATTGGTGGTACAAAAGTGGTACAAGAAAAATCGCAATAGATGACAATAAGTC
>VOFC01003390.1_pt1 | contig 23632 bp, 28 predicted proteins | sample 5384161 | NCBI WGS metagenome assembly VOFC01 (sample SAMN12384722, study PRJNA508395) | human gut metagenome | isolation source: healthy gut B | host: Homo sapiens | reverse complement strand
CTGGCGCGCCTTCGTCACATCACGCATGATGCAGCGTTATAATCAGCAAGGAACACCTCGTCCGTGACCTGCGTCTCCTCCTGGCTGATCATCTTCACGAAATCATACTCATCCATAATGCGCGAGACCGGATAGCCGATGATGTCCGCCGGATCCTGATGCCGAAAATCTTGCAAGCCGCTTTGTTGATCTGCTTGACCTTCAGCTTTTTGCCGACAGTGACAATGCCCTCCGGGGAGACGTTGATGATCTTCTCGGAGTAGGTCTCGGCACGCTCTTTCATATATGGCATGCACATGCTGATCTCAGCGCGGCCCTCATAGACGGCGATGGCCTTGTCGCGGCAGGTGCGGTAGCCGCACAGACCGCAGTTGAGCTCATCCGCCGGGCTGAATTTGCCCATTTTGCGCAGGATCCCGTTAATAACAGAGTCTGGCGGTAAGTCGACCGGGTGCTTCTTGTCTATGAGCGCGCGGTGCATATCCACCGGCTCCTGAATGTCGAAGTTTCTTTCGCCACCGGCGCTCTTGATCACGCGGCGGCGCGATTCGAGCAGGTTTGTGTGCTTCTGCCGAAAAGCGAGACCGCCGACGCAGTTTCCGTGGCAGGCAGCGATCTCAATAAAGCAGTTGCGCAGATTGCCGTTGACGACGCTCTTAAGCGTCTGGATGCTGTCATCCAGACCGTCAAGGAACAGATAATCGCGCCCGGAATCGAGCGACATGGAGTGCAGAACGCCGTTTGTGATCGTATAACCGCGCGAAAGCATCGGCTCATCGGCCGGGACGTTGGGGTTAACAGCAACACCGGCCTCACGCATCCAGTCCTCAAGCTCCGTGAACGTGATGTCGTAATCGGCACCGACGCTCTCAAAGCGCGTCGTCTCCTCCTTCTTGGAGATACACGGGCTGATGTAGACAATGGTCGCGCCCGGATAACGCTTGCGCAGCAGCACGGCATGCGCCTGCATCGGGGAGAGCACCGGACCGAACTGGCGCACGATCGAGCAGCGGCTTGGCTGCGAAGTGTATTTTGCCGATCCGTACTGTGCGTGGCAAAAGGGCACGAATGAAAATGCAAACGGCTTGCTTCGAGCGTTTTATCCGAAAGAGAAATCTGTCGCGTGTTGCTCCTGCCACTCTAAAACGAAAACTGGCGCTTATTAACGCCAGGCCTCGTAAGGTTCTTAATTTCCGTTCTGCTCAGGACTTGTGGGACTTTGAACTTGCTTCCTGTTGGGTAGAGCGCAATGTCCGCGTCCGGAATGTCATGCTTGAACTCCGGATGGATGTTGTGCTCGGTCAGGATCTCGTTATAAAAGCTCCTATTTTCCATATCCCATACGCTCCCTCAGGGTCGAGAGGCTCTCGATGAACCGGTCGACATCCTCGTCCGTGTTATAGAAGGCAAAACTGGCGCGGGCCGTCGCGTTCAGGCCGAGGTGCGTGAGCAGCGGCTGCGCGCAGTGGTGGCCGGCGCGGATGTTCACGCCGTCGGACGCCATGATCTCGCTAATGTCGTGCGGATGCACGCCGTCGACCGTGAACGTGATGATGCCGTTGTGATCCTCCGGCTTGTCCGTGCCGAGCACGTGCACGTGCGGCACGGCCAGCACACGTGCGAGGGCATTGACCGTCAGATCGTGCTCGCGCTGCTGGATGGGCTGCCCCGGCAGCGTTGACCGTGCCGGCCTCAAATTTATGCGGCAGTTCGGCATAGACGGCGCCCGTGCGCGTGACGGATTCGATCATCTCGCCGCCGGAGAGAAACGGCGGCATTTCCTCGAGCAGGTCCTCTCTGCCGTACAGCCCGCCGATGCCCATGGGGCCGAAGACCTTATGGCCGGAGAAAGCGAAGAAATCCGCGCCCAGCTCCTGCACGTTCACCGGCATGTGCGGCGTGCTCTGCGCGCCGTCCACGACCATGACCTCGCCCTTTTTGTGCGCCATGGCGGCGACCTCCTGCACCGGGTACTTCCGGCCGAGGACGTTCGACACCTGCGTCATGGCGACGATCTTCGTGCGCTCGGTGATGAGCGATTCGATCTGCTTGAGATCCACGCTGCCGTCGGGCGCGCACTCGATAAATTTCAGCTCCGCGCCGGTCTGGCGGCAGACCATCTGCCACGGCAGCAGATTGCTGTGGTGCTCCATGATGGACACGAGCACCTCATCGCCCGCCTTGACGTGCGTCAGGCCGTAGCTGTAGGCGACGAGGTTCAGGCTTTCAGTCGTGTTGCGGGTGAAGATGATCTCGCGCGCCGACTTCGCGCCGATGAAGCCGCGCACCGTCTCGCGCGCCTGCTCATAAATATCGGTCGCCTCAACGCTCAGCGGATACAGGCCGCGCAGAGGGTTTGCGTTGTGGCAGCGGTAGAAATCCGCCACTGCATCGAGCACACACTGCGGGCGCTGGGCCGTGGCTGCGTTGTCGATATAGGCGACGTCAGTATGCTGAAAGATCGGAAAATCCTGTTTATAATGATACGCCATCGTTGAGTTCCTCCTCCAGCGTCTGAAGAATCTGCGCACGCAGCGCTTCGTCGTCCACCGTGCGCGCAAAGCGCTCGATCGATGCGCGGGCCAGGATATTTTCGGCCTGTTCACGCGAGATGCCGCGGCTCTCAAAGTAAAACAGCGTCTCGTCATCGAGCTCACCGATGGTCGCGCCGTGGTTGCCGACGACGTTTTCCTCGGCACACAGGATAAGCGGCACCGTCTTGTTGACGACATCGTCGCCAAGCATGAGCACGGTCTCTTTCTCATTGCCGACGGAGTTCGACGAGCCGGTCTTAAAGTCGATCGTGCCGCGGAAAACCTTCTTCGCCGCGTCCTTGAGCGCGCCGGACGTGTCGATCTCGCACTCCGTGTTCTTGCCATAATGGTTGACGACGACGTTGACGTCGATCGTCTGACTGCCGCGGCCGAGATAGCCGATCTGCGCCGAATAACGGCTGCCGTCGCCGACAAGCTCCGTGTCGTTGTCCGAATATAGGTCGCCCCTGCCCATAAGAATCTGCGTCATGGCCACGCCGGCATCGGGCGCGCAGTCCGCGTTCGTTTTGGCATAAAGCAGCGCACCGACCTGCGCACCGAGCATCTGCACAAGGCGCAGAGACGCACGGTCATGGAGCGTCAGCGCCGTTTCCACGGCGAAGCTGCCCTGCGCATCGAGCACCATATACACCGTTGCCTGCACACCGGCAGCCACATCGACCGCGATGTGCTTACGGCTATAGCCCTCAGCGCCGGTCAGGCGGATGTGCAGCGGCTGCGCCTGATTTTCTGCTGTAATTTCATATGCATCCGTCCCGAGATCAGCCGTTTCGGCCACATTCCACGGGATGGTCGCTTCGTTGACATTGAGATGGTTCCACGTTCTGGTCGGCAGTTTGTTGACGACCAGCTGTTGCGTCGTATTCACGATATTCCCTCCTTTCGGAATGTGCGGTCAGCCGATGCTGCCCTTCATCTCCAGACGAATGAGATTGTTCATTTCCACCGCGTACTCCAGCGGCAGCTCCTTGGAGACGTTGTCCGCAAAGCCGCTGACGATCAGCGCGCGGGCGTCCTCCTCGCTCATGCCGCGGCTCATGAGATAAAACACCGCTTCGTTGCTGATGCTGCCGATCTTGGCCTCATGGCCGACAGCAGCGTCCTTCGTGCGGATGTCCATGGCCGGGACGGTATCGGACCGGGACTCGGAATCGAGCATCAGCGACTGGCAGGACACGGAGGATTTCGCGTGTTTGGCGCCCTTTTGCACCACGACGCTGCTGCGGAACGTGCTGATGCCGCCGCTCTTACTGATGGAGCGCGTGTTCATGTACGAACTTGTGTTCTTGCCGATGTGCACGACCTTCGCACCGGTGTCGAGGTTCTGCCCCGCGCCGGCAAACGTGACGCCGGTGAACTCCATCTTGGAGTTATCGCCCTTGAGGATGCTCATGGGGTACAGGCAGCCGACGTGCGAGCCGAACGAGCCGGACACCCACTCGATCGTGCCGCCCTCCTCCACGAGCGCGCGCTTGGTGTTGAGGTTATACATGTTCTTCGACCAGTTTTCAATGGTCGAGTAGCGCAGCTTGGCGTTTTTCTTCACGTACAGCTCCACGCAGCCGGCGTGGAGGTTCGCGACATTATACTTTGGCGCCGAGCAGCCCTCGATGAAGTGCAGGCTCGCACCCTCGTCGACGATGATGAGCGTGTGCTCGAACTGGCCCGCGCCCTTGGCGTTCAGGCGGAAATACGACTGCAGCGGGATGGACACCTGCACGCCCTTCGGCACGTACACAAACGAGCCGCCGGACCAGACCGCGCCGTGCAGCGCCGCGAACTTATGGTCGCGCGGCGTGACGAGCTTCATGAAATACTTGTGCACCATGTCGGCGTACTCGCCCTTGAGCGCACTCTCCATATCGGTATAGACAACACCCTGTGCAGCCACTTCGTCCTTGACATTGTGGTACACGAGCTCGGAATCGTACTGCGCGCCGACGCCGGCAAGCGATTTGCGCTCCGCCTGCGGGATGCCGAGCCGTTCGAAGGTATCCTTAATATCCTGCGGGACGTCCTTCCAGTCGTTTTTCATATCGGTCTTGGGGCGGACGTAGGTCGCGATATGATCCATGTCCAGGCCCTCGATGGACGGGCCCCAATCCGGGATCGGCATCTCATTATAGATCTGCAGTGACTCCAGCCGGAACTGCTGCATCCAGACCGGATCGTCCTTTTCCTTGGAGAGCGTGTCAATGATCTCCGGCGTCAGGCCCTCCTGCATGCGATAGGCATCGTCCTCTTTGTCGCGGATGTCATAGACGCTGCGGTCAATGTCCGCGACCTGACTTTTTTCCTTCATTCGGATCGCCTCGCTTTCAGTCAGCCTGGATGCCGCCAAAGCCGTTTTCGTTGATGGTATCGACGAGCGATGCATCGCCGTTTTTCACGATAACGCCCTTTTCCATGATGTGCGCGGCGTCCACCGTCAGCGACTCGAGAATGCGGGTGCTGTGCGTGATGATGAGCAGCGAGCCGTGTACACGCTCACGGTAGAGCTGCACGCCCTTGGAGACCGTGCGCACCGCGTCGACGTCCAGGCCGGAGTCGGTCTCGTCGAGGATGGCGAGCTTCGGCTCGAGCATGAGCATCTGCAGGATCTCCGCCTTCTTCTTCTCTCCGCCGGAAAAGCCCACGTTCAGGTCACGCTCGGCGTAGGAGGCGTCCATTGCCAGCAGCTCCATCGTTTCGGCGAGCTTCTTCTTGAAGTCCCAGAGGCGGATGCGCTTGCCGGTCTTCTGCTCGAGCGCGCTGCGGATGAAAGCGCTGAGCGTTACGCCGGGCACCTCGAGCGGATTCTGGAAGGACAGGAAAATGCCCTTTTTCGCGCGCTCATTGACCGGCAGATCCGTGATGTCCTCGCCGTCAAAGACGATCTTTCCGGCTGTGACCGTATACTCCGGATTGCCGGTGATCGCGTAGCCGAGCGTGGACTTACCGGTGCCGTTCGGTCCCATGAGCACGTGTGTCTCGTCTTTGCCGACGGTCAGATCCACACCGTGCAGGATCTCCTTCTCGCCTGCGCTCACGTGCAGGCCGCTGACTTCAAGAAGGTTTTTGTTCATATATGCGTCCTCCGTTCCCAATGGCAGACCGCACCGGGCGGCACGGCTGCATAATATACACAAATTCGAGAGGCTCTGGAGGGGTTGACACGTAATCCCTACCTCTATGGCATGAATTATATGCCTATATTCCCACGATGTCAATAGGAATAAGAAACGCCGGCAGCAAAAAAATGCGCACGGCCGCAAAACCGTGCGCACTTTTGACACAAATCTTTAGAATTGGAACAGGTTCAGACCAATCTCCTCGCTGTGGAAGCGATCCACCCGCCCGTCGATGACCGTGATGACCATTTCGCAGGTGGCGCTGATGACGGCGCGGTTCAGATGCCCGCCGAACACCTCGCCCTTCTCGTTTCCGGCGCTCATGTGCAGGTGCGTGTAAAACGCGCCATCCATCGTGTTGATGGTGCCGGTCAGCGAGACGATCTCAAAATCGCCAGCGAACGAATTGGCATGGTATTGCTTTTCGGCCGTGTGGAACACGCCGACCGTGAATTCGCCGACCGCGCCGAGCGCCTGCACGCTTGCGAGCTTGATCTGCTCGGCCTGTGCGATCGCCTTGACCTGCTCGAGCACCTCCTCGCCGCGGTCGATGCGGGCGACGATGGTGTTTCCAAATCTTCGATACTCCATGGGTCTCCTCCTTTGGCTTCATTATCTGGATTATACCGCGCCCCCTGCCGGCATGCAAGGGCGCGGCGGAAATTATTCAAGCTCGAACGCGCCGGTATAGAGCTGGTAGTACACACCCTTTTCGGCGATGAGCTTTTCATGGCTGCCTCGCTCGATGATGCGGCCGTGGTCGAGCACCATGATGACGTCGGCGTTTTTGACCGTCGAGAGCCGGTGCGCGATGACGAACACCGTGCGGCCCTCCATAAGCTTATCCATGCCGCTCTGTACAAGCGCCTCGGTGCGGGTGTCGATGGAGCTGGTCGCCTCATCGAGGATCATGACCGGCGGGTCGGACACGGCCGCGCGCGCGATGCTCAGCAGCTGACGCTGGCCCTGACTCAGGCCGCTGCCGTCGCCCTTGAGCACGGTGTTGTAGCCGTCCGGCAGCATGCGGATGAAGTGATCGGCGTTGGCGAGCTTTGCCGCCGCGATGCAGTCATCATCCGTCGCGTCCGGATTGCCGTAGCGGATGTTTTCCATGACGGTGCCGGTGAAGAGGTTCACGTCCTGAAGCACGATGCCGAGGCTGCGGCGCAGATCGGCCTTGCAGATCTTATTGATATTAATGCCATCATAACGGATCTTGCCGTCGGCAATGTCATAGAAGCGGTTGATGAGGTTCGTGATCGTTGTCTTGCCGGCGCCGGTCGCACCGACAAAGGCCACCTTCTGGCCCGGTTCGGCATAGAGCGTGATGTCGTGCAGGACTTCCTTATCCGGTGTGTAGCCAAAGTCCACATGGTCGAACACGACGCGGCCCTCAAGCTTCGTGTACGTGACCGTGCCATCGCCGTGCGGGTGCTTCCACGCCCAGAGGCCGGTGTGGTGGTCGGCCTCAACGAGCGCGCTGTTTTCCTCTCTGGCGTTGACGAGCGTCACATAGCCGTCATCCGTTTCCGGCTCGGCATCCATGAATGCAAAGATACGCGACGCACCGGCCAGTGCCGTGACGATGGAGTTGAACTGGTTGGAGATCTGCGAGATGGGGTTGGTGAATCCGCGTGAGAGCGTCAGGAACGATGCGATCATACCGAGCGTGAGCGTGTTCATGCCGGTCAGGCCGAGGTTCGGCGTGCCGGCAATGGCCATCGTGCCGCCGATGACGGCGATGATGACATACTGCAGATAGCCGACGGCATTCATCATCGGCATCATGCTGTTGGCCATGCCGCTGGCACGCGCGGCGTTTTCCGCCCAGACGCGGTTGCGGCGGTGCAGCTCCTCCTTGCTCTGCTCTTCGTGGCAGAACACCTTGACGACCTTCTGGCCGTTGACCATCTCCTCGACATAGCCGTTGAGATCTGCCAGTGCCCTCTGCTGTGCCATGAAGTAGCCGCCGATGCGGCCGGTGAGCCTGCGCACGAACACAAGGATGAGTGCCATGACAGCGCACACGATCAGCGTCAGCCAGACGCTGATATACAGCATGCAGAAAAACACGACCGTCAGCGTAAACACCGACGACACGAGCTGGGCCATGGACTGCGCGATCATCTGGCGCAGCGTATCGGTATCATTCGTATACAGGCTCATGATGTCGCCGTGCGTATGCGTGTCAAAATAGCGGATGGGCAGACGCTGCATCTTCTCAAACATCTCGTCGCGGATACGCTTGAGCGTGCCCTGCGCGATCGTGACCATGCGGCGGTTATACAGCCACGTGGCCAGTGTGCCAACGAGATACACGCAGCCGATCGTCACCAGTGCGCGAATCAGGCCGGAAAAGTCCGGCGACGCCGTACCGAGCATGGGGACGATATAGCCGTCGATCAGCTTCTGCAGGAACATGGACGAGGCCGCACCGGCGACCGCACTGAGCAGAATGCAGATGGTCACGAGCACGAGCGTGCCCTTGTAAGCGCGCATATACGACAGCAGGCGCTTGAGCGTCTGGGAATCCAACTTTGGGCGTTCAGGCATCGTCCTCGCCTCCCTTCTGCTGGGACTCATAGACCTCACGGTAAATTTCGCTCGTGTGCAGCAGCTCCTCATGGCTGCCGACATCGGCAATATGCCCATCGTCGAGCACGACGATGCGGTCGGCGTTCTGCACGGAGCTGATGCGCTGCGCGATGATGATCTTCGTCGTCTCCGGGATATAGGCGGAAAGGGCCTGTTGGATCTGCGCGTCCGTGCGCGTATCGACAGCGCTTGTCGAGTCATCGAGGATAAGCACCTTCGGCTTTTTCAGCAGCGCACGGGCAATGCACAGGCGCTGCTTCTGGCCGCCGGAGACGTTTGTGCCGCCCTGCTCGATATAGGTGTCATAGCCGTCCGGCATGGCGGAGATGAACTCATCCGCACACGCGAGCACGCAGGCGTGCCGGAGTTCCTCGTCCGTGGCATTCTCATTGCCCCAGCGGAGGTTCTCCCTGATCGTGCCGGAAAACAGCTCGTTTTTCTGCAGCACCATGGCGACGGCGTTGCGCAGCGTCTCCAGATCATAATCGCGCACGTCCACGCCGCCGAGCGTCAGCTTGCCGCCGGTGACATCGTACAGGCGCGGGATGAGCTGCACGAGCGAAGATTTGGACGCGCCCGTGCCGCCGATGACGCCGATCGTCTCGCCGGAGCGGATGTGCAGATCAATGTCATCGAGCACCTTTTTGTCCGCCTTGGATGCATAGACAAAGCTCACATGGTCAAAATCAATGGCGCCGTCGCGCACGGCCATGACCGGGTGCTCCGGATTTTGAATGTCCGTCTTTTCCTCGATCACCTCGGCAATGCGGCGCGCGGACGAAAGCGAGATCGTCAGCATGGCAAAGACCATGGACAGCATCATCAGGCTCGAGAGGATCTGCATGGCGTAGGTGATGAGCGCGGTGAGGTTGCCGGTCGTCAGGCCAAGCGCCGGATCGTTGCCGCTGGCGATGATGGCCTTGGCGCCGAGCCAGGAGATGATGATCATGCACGCATAGATGCACGACTGCATCAGCGGCGCGTTGAGCGTGATAAGCCGCTCGCCCTTGGAAAAGTCCTTATAGATGCGCTCGGAAATGGCGCCGAACTTGCGGATCTCGTGCTGCTCCTGATTAAAGGATTTGACGACGCGGATACCGCGGACATTTTCCTGCACGACGTTGTTGAGCTCATCATACGTGCGGAACACGCGCGTGAAAACCGGGAATACGCTGCGGATAATGAAAAACAGCGCCACCGCGAGGATCGGCAGGATGATGAGAAATGTCATGGAAATATCACGGCTGATGCGGAACGACACGATCATGGAAAAAATCAGCATGACCGGCGAGCGGATCGCCATGCGCATGAGCATCTGAAAGGCATTCTGCACGTTCGTGACGTCCGTCGTCAGGCGCGTGACGATGGACGCGGTGGAAAACTTGTCGATGTTGGAAAATGCGAAGGTCTGCACGTTGTTGTACATATCCTCGCGCAGGTTTGCACCGAAACCGACGGATGTGCGCGCCGCGATGCGCGCCGCGAGCACGCCGGTCGCGAGCTGGAACGCCGCCAGCAGCAGCAAAAATGCACCGAACTTCCAGACCGCCGCCATACTGCCGCCCTCAATGCCGAAGTCAATGAGGTTGGACATATACAGCGGGATCACGATCTCAAACACGACCTCCAGCGCCGAGAGTAGAACCGTCACGAGCGCGGGGCCTTTGTTTTCCCGCAGGCTGCGGGTCAATGTATGAAGCATAGGGTTCCTCCTTCCGGGTATGCGTGCAGATCAGCCGAGGTCGGCATAGATCGTGCGCAGGGCGTCTTCCAGCGCCGCGATCTGTTCCGGCGTCAGCGAGCGCAGCATCTGCTGCTCCGTTGCCTGGATCGTGGCGTGCATATCCTGCGCGATCGCGGCAGCGCGCTCCGTCTGGCAGACGATCTTGCTGCGTTTATCCGACGGGTCGGGCCGGCAGGACACGAAGCCCTTCTGCTCCATGCGCCCGATGACGCCCGCTACAGTCGGGTGCGACACCTGCAGGAAGCCCTCGATCTCCTTTTGCGTCGCCGTGCCGCCGTTTCGAGCCAGATAGCCGAGCACGCGGCTTTGCGTCAGCGTCAGATCATGCTGCGCAAGGTTGGCGTCGGCCTGTATCTTGATCTTATCCGTGATCATTTTTAATAGACATCCAATCGGATATTGCTCCATGATGCACCTCCGAATATGTAGCACGCTACGCATTATAAGGACATTCACGCAAAACGTCAAGAGACTTCATAAATTGTTTACACGCGAAAACGGCCTCAAAAAGCGCCCGTCTGCCATGGCAGACGGGCGCTGAAAAATGTAGGAATCACAGGTGCTGGTCGCGGTCGATCTTGTCGTAATGCTTGAGCAGAATGCCCTCCATGACGGAGGTGAGCTTCATGTCCAGATTCCAGAAGTAGACGACAAACGTGACCACGAACGCGCCGAGTGCGCCGAGCGACACGCCCAGCAGGGCCTTGAGCAGCTTACATTTCAAATTGTTCATGTTCGGTCTCCTCTCTGATTACCAGGACTTCTCGTCCTTCAGGATCTCCAGGCTCGGATCCACGGGTTCTTCCTGCATGACGGTGCGCATATAGTCGTTGACCTGCTGGCGCACGCCCTGCCGCGAGATGACACGCGGGTCGAACAGATCGTGCGTGACCCAGACGAGGTGGATGCCGTGCTCACGGGCACGCTCTTCAAACAGACCGTGCATGCCGTCGAGCGCCTTGCAGCTCATGTGCTCCCAGAGGATGACCATGTCGGCGTTGAACTGCTCGCAGTACTCCCAGAGCTCGTCGAGCAGGACCTTGTGGTAGCCGCCGTGGGTACGGTTGCGCATGATCATGTTCTCGGTCAGCCAGGCCATGTCGTAATACGCCTGCTCGCGGTTTTCGGGCGTGTCCTCCGTGACGAGTTCGCGCGTTGAGACCATGGAGAGCATATCCGTCAGCGGCACGATGCCCCAGCAATTGAGCAGCCAGACAAGGAAGTCCATATAGAAGTGCGACTGCACGCCCCAGACGATGGCACGGTGACGGTACGCATTGGCGGCCTTCTTCTGCTTGCGGTAAGCGCGCTCGGCGAGCTGGGTGATCTTGCGATCGACTTCGCGGAACGCGGGGACCTTGCCGCAGATGGCCATGCTGTTCGGGGATGAATAACAAAAAAGCTCTGCCGATTTCAAGTCGGCAGAGCTTTTTTGCTCTAACGCATATCAAGTTGAGGATGCACCTGCAAACCATCTGTCACTTCCTGTGGAAGTGAATGATTGCTCAAAATAAGGCGCTATCAATCTGCTATCAAATGGGGAAATCTGAAATCCGAAAACCCAGTGTTTATGCGGGTTTGCGGGCCCTCATATCCACTTTTTTCTCATTCCCACTCGACAAAGCCTAATCAATTTTGTTTAGAGATTATTCTCTGTCGTATTCGTGGTGCTTTTGAATATTTGATGTATCCATATTATCCTGCCTATATGGGCTAATGTTATCAATTTGTTATCGGGGTTGATAACACTGGCTCTGAAACTGCGGATAATAACAATATGTTCTGGCTCACATTATAAGCGATTTTGTTTAGAAAATCAAGATATTAAAATCGTTTCCCAAAAACATCTATAACACAAATAGAGCTCTTTCATAGTCTTTAACATAGTATCTGATATTTTTCCTGCCTTTTTGGACAATCGTATGTCCTTCCGCTTCCAACTTTTCTTTCTGAGCTTCTATGCCGCCGGGATATTTGGCGTTTAATTCCCCATTCGCCTTTAAGGTGCGCCAATAAGGTGTTACATCCTTGGAACGCTGATAGCTCGCCCACGCAACAATCGAAACAAATATTCCTGCTGTAATCGGCTCTGTAAAATCGGCTCCATTTTCATTTGCAAAATATTCTCTTATCGCACCAACAGTAAGCAGTTTTCCATACGGCACAAGACGCATAACCTTATCATAATCAATCGGCGGCGCAAAATACATTTTGTTTCCGCCATACTTCTCTATGCTTTTTTCATCTGTGATCGTCTGAAATTTGGGCATATCCTTACTATCATGCAGCATCGCATTAAAATCTTTTTTATCTTCATTTGCCATTGTAAGCACCTCCTGTACACAAGTATAAGTCAATGAAAAAACCTATGCAATGAGACGGTTTTAAAATTTCCGTTTTTAAATTTAATACTCAGTTCTCCAGCTCTGCATCTTAGCTGATAGCAATTTAATCCCTGTTACCTTTTTCTAAATAATATAATTTAAGACTACCAAATATAAGGTATTAACCTGTATTTAACTTTCTTTTTATAATCTGCATATCCGTCAAGTTCGGTTTCAAGTACCTGTTCTTCGTTTTTTATTCTTTTTGCGAAAATCAGAGGATAAAAGAGAAACACAACGAAAGAGAGTATTGATCCAAGCATCAACGGCATTGTAAGGAAAAGAATAATTGTTACACTATACATTGGATGTCTGACAATACCGTAAAGTCCTGTATCAATTACCTTTTGATTTTCCTGCACCTCAATCGTTCTGGAGAGATATGTATTTTCCCGTAAGACTTCTGCATAAAGCAAATACGCAATCAAAAATATAGCAGCCGCTATGTAAGGCACTGTTTTAGGAAGCGACAGCCAGCCAAAACGAAAATCAAGCCCTGCCAATACAAAGCCAACAACAAACATCAAGCCGCTAAGTTTTATTACAAGACTTTGCTCGCTTTGCTGTTCCTTAGCGTTAAGACGCTTACTTAATAATTGGGGGTTTTTGAACATCATCACAATACCGGCGACAAACATAGGAACAAACAAAACTCCCATAAGCAACCAACCGTTGGGATATTGCACTGTTCCCGCAGGCAGAAACAGAAGTAGCCCTACAAGAATAATTCCAAGCACAAATTTTATGATTGCATTGCAAAATAATTTTATTGTCATTGTACCGCCCTCCTTTGTCGGCTACTATTATTGTTTTTTCATCTGCCGCAAAAATAAAAGCACAGCCCCTGCAACAGCCACAATGGTATAACCGAGCACCCACCAAAGGTGCGGCAGGATACCCGAATAATCCGCACTAAAGACAGCCCGTTCCAATTCAACAGCATGGATGAAAGGCAAAGCATTTGCGTTTTTCTTAAATACGCCGCCTACAAGGTCTACATCAAACCAAATCCCCGACATCCAAGCGGACAAATTGGTAAGTAACGCTCCACAGATACCGCCGACCTGCTTTGAATTAAAAACGCTTCCGCAGATAAGCCCCAAAGCAATATAAAACAATGCTACGGGAATGAGAAACAGCAAGGCATATAAAACAGTGATTGTCAGCTTCAAGCCGAGCAGAGCCGCCGCTATGTAGCAAATAACCCCCTGTGCTACTGCAATCGGTAAAATTGGCAGGGTATAGCCGAAAATAAAATCCGAAGCGGTAAGCGGAGTAGTATAAAGCCTTTGCAGCAATGCACTTTCTCTATCCTTTGAAATAAGGACAGCGGCAAACAAAGTCATAAAGGATAATCCAAATACCGTTATGCCGGGGGTTAGATTGTCAAGCTCAAACATCGGCACAGGAATATTTGCCTGTATTGCAGTAAGCAAACCGATAAGGACAAGAGGAAAGCCTAAGCCAAAAAACAGGTTAAGCGGGTCACGCAGTATTTCTTTTGCCGTTCTACCCGAAAATGCAAGCAATCTCATAATTTTTTACTCCCTTTTACAATAGCAACAAAAGCGTCCTCGAATTTTTCCGTTCCCGCCTTTGCTTTCAATGCCTCCGCTGTTCCGAGCGCAAGCAGCTTGCCGTCCTTCATAATACCGATACGGTCTGCAAGAGCTTCCGCTTCCTCCATATAGTGCGTGGTCAAGATAATGGTTATTTTCCCTTTAAGTGTACGAATGGTATCCCATAAGTCGCTTCGTGCCAGAACATCAAGCCCTAATGTCGGTTCGTCAAGAAAAAGTATCTGCGGCTCGCTGATAAGAGCCATTGCAATGCTTAACCTGCGTTGCCAACCGCCCGATAATTTACCTGCCCTTTTGCTCAAAATAGCGGTTAAATCAAATTGTTCGGAAAGCTCCTTGGTTTTAGCATGCATCTTCTCTTTTGTAAAACCGTGAACACCGCACATCAGCTCAAGGTTTTCCCTTACACTTAAATTTGGGGCAACGGCTGTCTCCTGCGGAGATACGCCTATGATACTTTTCACCGCAGCCACATCAGTAACAATACTGTTGCCGTTCACAAAGGCGTTGCCGCTGTCGGGCTTTGTCAAGCAAGTAAGCATTTTAATTGTGGTCGTTTTTCCTGCCCCATTTACGCCAAGCAGAGCAAATAATTCGCCTTGCCGGGCCGTCAAATCAAGGCCGTCTACGGCGGTTACATCCTTATATTTTTTTGTAAGCTGAACAGTTTTAATTGCCTGCATTGTCTTTTCCCTCCGTATAGCGGTATTTAAGTCCCATATAAGCATCGGTAAGCACTCTGCTGATAAATTCATCGTCCCAATCAAGATAGGAAGTGGCTATCATCGTAGCAATACCGTGAACATAGAGCCACATTTCCAGATGAAACAAATATGCTTCATCTTCACTAATCCCTAAATTTTGCTGTATTAACTGCATAAGGGGTCTGATTTCTTCTTTGTTTTCTTCTATTTTTTCACGGCTTCGGTCACGCATAAAAAGCAGCTTGAAAAGCTCCCTTTCTTCTTTGGCAAAGCGGATATATGCCATGCCGCTTGCCTTATAGGGGGGATATTTTCCCTTAGCCATATCTTCACGCAAATAATTCTGATACAGCAGGTCAGAAGCTATAAAAACCTCCTGCCCGACTTCCTCCATATTTTTGAACAGTCCGAAAATCGGTTTGACAGAGCATCCAAGCTCCGCAGCCAACGCTCTTGCGGTCAATCCAGATATTCCATTCTTCCGTGTTACATTCAAAGCGGCATTAGTTATTTCATCTCTTGTAAACTTAAATTTCGGGGGCATTTGTTCATCTCCTTAAGGCAACATTTATTACGCAACATCTGTTTCTTATTATATAGAAATAGCTGCTTTTTGTCAAACAGCTATAACAGTGAAACGGAATATGTAACGCTTTTGGGTGTCAAAACGCCCTGTTTAAGCGTTTAAGAGAGCAAAAAAGACGGGTAAGGAGTTTATCCCTACCCGCCACAATTTTACAGTTGTATGCGTTACATTGCGTTATTTGCAGTTGTCATTCTTCGTCTTAAGCGTGTTAATATCACTTCTGCCCTTAAAATGCGATAGGATTTTATCAATCTTTCTTGTCTGTGAATAAACGGCAGATCGCCATAACACCTGCAAACAAGACCCCTGCCACCGGCCACACAATCCAGGTAGTCTCCCATGCGTTTGTTAAAAAGCTCCAGACAAGGTATATAGCTGTTGCTGACAGCCAGTACGCTGTTGCAATCGTTTCCTTAATGTAGCTTTTCCTTATCTCTTGGGGTGTATATTCACCCTCTTTCAGCAACTTCTGCATACTCGCCCATCGAACGCCGGCTATGATAAATATTCCTGCTCCGATTCCGGCGAGCAGCAAAGTAATTGCCAGCATGATAACGATTAAAAATTCGTTTTCGGTAAACGCACCGACCAGCAGAGGAACGGGGGATAGAATACAGATACCGGTTGCAATCATATTGCTCCTTACATAGACAGGTCTATATTCTTTTTTGTCTTTCTTTAACCATTCCCGTTACGCCATATTCTGTTTCAAAAGGTTCTTTATCAATGAAGTCATAGGGTGCATTTTTAAAGCCGCAGTGCAGAAAGATCGCAACTGCAACAGCAACAAAACGAACAGAGAAACAAGCCCGATCCCTCCGGCGACATTTTCAGATATGGAGAGAGCAACCTCGGACACCGCTCCCAAAAGCAAAAGAGGGATTACCGCAATAACGCAAAGAAAAGTTGCTACGGCAATTTTTACGGACGCAGACTTTCTCCATTTCAAAAAATGATCTGCCTGTGACAAAGTAATCCGTTTCACAGGTATATCTGTTTCATCTGTGAACTCCTCATCTTCCATTTCGTCCTTGAGAAGATAATCGGTCGTCACGCCGAACAAATTTCCAAGCTGAAGAATTTTTTCTAAATCCGGTGTAGTCTGTGCAGCCTCCCATTTGGATACCGCCTGACGGGACACATTCATTTTTGCAGCCAGTTCTTCCTGAGACCAGCCATTTCTTTTTCTCAATCGAATAATCTTATCCGCTAAAATCATAATCATTTACCTCCGTTTGATACTGTAGTGCAATCGCCCTATTTCTATGTATAGGATACTCTTTTCAAAGGTTGCATACCACCAAACGGCGGTTTGAAATGTGTCAACCTGCGGTTGCAGAAGTATTTTTCCATACAATACAAACTATTTCCACGGTCTGCTGTCGGCAAGCCAGCCTTGCTCCGCCCAATACTTTCCGTCAAGGTATTCGGGATCTGATCTATGTATGGATTTCTGCATCATACGGCAGAAGAAAAACTTAAATTTCGTAATCAAATTTGTATGTGCGGGCTTTGTATAATCTATATGGGCAAACTTCCGAGACAGCTTTTGAAGCTTTCCCGCAAGCTCGGCTTGTTTCTTTTGCGGCAATTTTTCCCAGACGATATCGCTCATCAATGCACCGGTAAATATCTCGATTTTGGAAATGCCCCACCACGATAAGCTGTGCTTCATATCTTTTGCCGCAGATTTTGCTCCGCTGCCCAAGCATTGTGTTATGATGACAGCTCGTTTTCCAAACATTTCAGGAGCAGGACGGTGCGGTATCCAACGATAGGCAAAATGGTCAAGTAACGCTTTCATTGCTCCCGTGGCGTGGAATACATAAGCAGGGGATGTCATTACAATCAAGTCCGCTTCCAAAAGTGATTTTTCAATTTTCCTGATATATTCAGCATCCTTGCATTTCTGTCCGCCCTTTAAGATACAGTTTGTGCAGCCAGCGCAGAAAGCGGGGCAATCCTTTGGAAGATAATATTCTGTAATATTCGCATTATCACTAAAGTCTGCTAAAAACATCTCTTTTAGACGATAGGTAACGCCGTGTTTTTCCGTTCCGTTTATCACTGTTATATTCACTCTTTATACCTCCAAAATATCGTGTAAAACTTGTGTGTGAAAATTCCTGCGGTTTTCTTTCTGTCTAAGGTCAATCCCCAATATTTGCGATATAATTTCGTATCGTAGGAACATTTGCTGCATAACGGTAATCAAATACAGCGTTTTTCGTCTTATCGCCGCTTCATCAAGGTCAGGACGGCAGGCTGCAACAAGCGGAAGATATGCCGCATAAGTTCTGTAAGTGTTGTCATTTTCTTTCGGTGACTGCATATCGGTAAGAACAGAAATTTTGGAAATGGCATAATGTTCAAACAGAAAATCAAGCGTCATATTGCCGAGATACTCCAACTTCTCAAAAGGAGTAAAATCATCTGTTTTTTCTCGTATATTTTGAAAATGCTCAACTGTTCCGTTTATCATACGCTCAATACATTGCTCGATGAGTTTATCCTTGTTTCCAAAATGATAATTTACAAGTCCTAATCCAACGCCTGCTCTTTTACATATCTCACGGACTGTAACTTCGTCTAAATGTTCCCCTTTTTCCTCAATTAGTTTAATCGTCGCCTGTATAATGGCTTCTTTATTATCCACACTATACCTCCTTTTGAACATTGTTCAAATACATTATGCTGAACGCAGTTCAAAAAGTCAAGAGATTGTGACTAACAAGTGAAGTATGTAACGCTTTTCGGTGTCAAACCGCCCTGTTTAAGCGTTTAAGAGAGCAAAAAAAGACGGGTAAGGAGTTTATCCCTACCCGCCACAATTTTACAGTTGTATGCGTTATAATGCTTTAATTATAGATAATTTCCTCGTTTACAATATCCATTGCTCTATTACGAATACTGTTCATTGTCTGTACCCACAGCATTGAATTTTCTGCCTTTAGCTGTTCAGTTAAGCCCTCTCGCTCCGCTATCTGTTTTACCAGCCGAAGAAACGTATCTTCCGCCTGCTCGTCAATATCCACAAGATAGCTGTTCAGCTTGCCGCTTGTAAGCAGGTTGGTATAAAGCACCTTGCGGTGCTGTTTGAGATAGCGCAAATGCCGCTGCCCCCATACGCCGATAGGCTTGGTTTCTTTTTCGGCGGGTAAAGACAGACAAGGAAGAAAATAATCTCCCTGCTGTATATAAGTGCCGCCCAGTTCTTCAAAAATCATCTTTGCCATTTTGTTTTCCTCCTGAAAAATGATTTATCTTGAGCGTGTGTAATCACGCTTTTGACCTTTGAGATTTCTCGCCTGTTCAAGCAAGCTGTCTATCTGTTTGTGTCCGAATACTCTGCGAAGCAGCGAATAATCTTTGTTTTCAGCCCTCAGCCTTGTGTTTTCTTCGGTAAGCTTACCGTTAATTTTTGAGAGCTTTTCGTTTTCACGATATAGATTTCCGTTTGTGATGTTCAACCTGTGATAACTGTCCAACGCCTTGAAATATCGTGCAAATAAGGTGCTGATTAAAGATTTAAATCGGGCTACAAGCGGCTCAACAAACTTTGTCTTGTAGCTCCTTGCCGACATCATCGCAGAAGGCTCAGGGAGCTGATATTCAGGCCCGTTCATGATACTCTCATCAAGATTTTGCAACGCTCTTTCGCCATTATCAAAGTTTTTAATACGGTCAGCCATAACACGAAACTCATCTTTTTTCTCGACAAGCTTATCTTCAAGAGCGTTAATTTCCTTTTCTCGCTCCTGCTTTTTGTAATCCAAAACAGAGAGATGTTTTTCATGAGTCCCCTTGTGTTCCCACTCAATTCCGTGGCGTTCCATAACAAACGCTAAGGCGGATTTTTCTGCGCTTACCCATTGATTCCACTCGGTATCTCCACGAGTACCGCCCTTGAAGCCTGTGCTGCAAGCGCCTGTTTCAACGACACTCTTGTATCCAGTCCACGCTTGCTGCCGGTGGTAAAGGGAACAAAATCAATGTGCAGATGCGGTGTTGCCTCATCCATATGCAGATGAGCCGAAAATACTTTTAACTGCGGATTTCGCTCCTGAAACCCACGATAGTATTCATCTAAAATCTGTCGGGCAAGCGTCCCGTTTTCGCTTTCAGCGCTCATATTTTCCTTATCGCCTATCTGCAAAATCAGTTCGTGAAACGGTTTTTCCTGTTTGGAACTGCGGATTTTTTCATAGTAGTTTTCTATCTTTCGGTCAGCTCTTGTCTGCCTGTCGTTGTATCTTTTCAGCGCATCATCGAATAATTCGTGATACACTTTCCTTATCGGCTCGTTGCAGTAATCTATATTGAGATGAGTGCGGTTGCCGTCTACATTCTCCGCTTTGAATTTGCGGCTGTTGTGGTTGACTGAGCCTTTTCCGACCATTGCGCTGATCGTTCTTTGCATAAATTACACCTCCAATCTCTTAAAAATCGTTCTTCCTCGGTTCTGTTACTCTTGCCAAGAGTAACGCAAAAGCACTTTTGACAGCCTACTGCCATCAAAAGCTGCTATTGCGCTCTCCGAGGGGGTTATGGGGCGTTGCCCCGTTGTCTGCGGACAACTCCCCCGTAAGGGCTGTCCTTTGAAAAGGACACCCTTGCAACCCCGTCCAAACTTTATCACTTCCCGAAAAAGGAACATTGCAAGGTTGCAGATGTGCTAGCTTTTGCAATGTTGCAACCTTGAAAAAACTCACTCCATTTTTTCGGGAAGCTGCCAGTACCACTGACTGCCTTCCTTAACCGATTGGACATTCAGCGCTTTCTTTGCCTCATCCAGCACACGCTTCGAAATACCCATCGCCTGTGCTTTCTTTACCAATTCTTTCTGCGGATATCTCCCCTTTGAAAGATATTCAAGGATAAGATTTTCCGCTTGCTCGGATTTCTTTTCTTTCGGAATCCCGCTGAGTAAATCGTCCACTGATATATCGTAATGACCGAGCCAGCTAAAGCCGTTTTCCTTGTCCAGCTCAAAGGCAATCGCTTCGCCCTCTGGAGCAAGGGAAGACTTGTCCTGCACCATCACTCTGACCTGTGGATTGTCTTTGATTCTCCCGACAATCAGAACACTTCTCGCCGAAGCCTGAAAGTCAATCGAACCAAGTCCACGGTAGGAAGATTTATTTCCGCTGCCTTTGTTCATATGACCGACAAGCAAAATTGCACAGTCATATTTTTCTGCGATTCTTCCCAGCTGTGCCATCACATTGCGGACTTCATTAGCGTTGTTCATATTGATATTCGCACCGACATACGCCTGAATCGGATCAAGGATTACCGCCCTTGCACCGACTTCTATAATTGCTTTTTCAATTCGTTCATCCAGCATACTGAGTGCAGCTTCCGATTCATCTATGACTTTAATTTGCGTACAGTCTGCCTCAGCGGATTCCAGTCTCGGCTTGATGGTATCTTCCAGTCCGTCCTCGGCAGTTTGATAGATAATCTTAACAGGCTCACGCTTGGCATCATCGTAGGGCAGCGGCTCTCCTTTCGAGAGAAGCGCCGCCAGTCTTAACGCCAAAGTTGTTTTGCCCTCGCCGGGATCGCCCTGAATGATTGTGATTTTCCCGTATGGAATATATGGATACCAAAGCCAATTTACTTCCTTGCTCTGTACTTCATCCATACTGATGATTTTCAGTTCAGCCATTCCTGTCACCGCCTTCCAGAAGAAAAGCATTGATATTTCTGCCTTGATTGGTTATACTATTATTGGTTACATGGAGTGACTGCCTTTCATCTGCGCCAACAGATGATGTTCGGGCGGTCATTTCTTTTTGGCTTATTCATTCTGTTCCTCTCCTTTCAAGCCGCCGAGAATAACGGCGATTAGTTCAATGACATTCAGCAGTTCCTCATCTACACCATTTCCCGCTTCAATCCTCTGTAACTCCGTAAGGACGGCGGAAAGCTCCTGCTTCAGAGCCTTATACACCCTCGGATTGCCCTGCACCACCACATCCTGATTGAGACAGCGACGGTAGCAGTATTCCTGCTTCGGCAGTCCCGATAAGGCGACCGCTTTGTTAATGCGTTCATTTTCTTCGGGCGATACCCGAAATCCCACCGTGATATTTCTCCAACGGTTTTTGTTGTCTCTGTTCTTAGCTGACATTTTCAAAATCTCCTTTCCCTAAATCGTCTAATCGCTTCGCCATTTCCGTCTGTTTGGACGGGAACAGATGAGCGTACTGATAAGTGATTTCAATGCTTTCGTGTCCTACACGGTCGGCAATCGCCACCGCCGAAAATCCCATATCGATCAGCAAACTGATATGGCTGTGACGAAGGTCATGAATACGGATACGCTTCACGCCTGCGGCTTTTGCACCTCTGTCCATCTCGTGATGAAGATAGCTTTTCGTTACTGTAAAGATACGGTCTTTCTTTTTGAGTCCGTAGAGCATACCGAGATATTCCTGCATTTCCTCACAGAGAAAATGCGGCATTTTAATGGTACGGTTGCTTTTCTTTGTTTTCGGCGTAGTAATCACATCTTCCCCGTGCAAACGCTGATAGGATTTGTTGATCGTGACCGTTTCCTTGTCAAAGTCGAAGTCCGAAGGAGTCAGCGCCAGCAGCTCGCCCTCACGGATACCGCACCAGTAGAGCATTTCAAAGGCGTAAAAGGAAACGGGCTTGTCCATCATCTCAAAGGCAAACTTCTTGTATTCCTCTTTCGTCCAGAACAGCATTTCCCTGTGTTCCTCGCTTCCCATATTTCCCACCTTTGCGGCGGGATTGGAACGCAGCTCGTAGTAACGCACAGCATGGTTGAAGATAGCGGAAAGCTGATTGTGCAGCGTCTTCAGATAAGTCTGTGAGTACGGTTTTTTCTTCTCGTCACGATAGGCAAGCATTTCATTCTGCCAAGTGATAATCTCTTTTGTAGAAATCTCGCTGATTTTCAGCTTGCCGAAAAAGGGCAGTATCTTCGTGCGGATAATATGCTCCTTCGTCAGCCAAGTGTTTTCCTTCAGACGGTTTTTCACATCTCGGATATACAGCTCCGTAAAAGCCTCAAAGCTCATATCAAGGTCAGATGAGTTCTGTAACTGGAACATTCGCTCCCATTCCTGCGCTTCTTTCTTTGTGGCAAAGCCACGCTTGCATTTCTGCTTGCGCTCGCCTTTCCAGTTCACATACCTTGCCATCACATACCAAGTACCGTTGTCCTCATTTTTGTAAATACCGGCATTATTCCTTCTCCTTTCCGGCTCCGTAGAGCCTTTCATAAAAATACTGGCGGTTGACACGCCCTGCAATCGTAATAAATCCCTTCGCTTTCAGTTCCTCGTTCAGCTTCCTGATGAGCTTATAGGCATAGGGCTTGGATACATTCAGTTCCTGCGCCACATCGTCGGCACGGATAAACCTGTTTTCCATATACATCACCTTCCCTTCTGTTTTTAGTTTCATTTATTTCGTGTCGGAATACTTTCTTGCCACCTTCCGATTTGCCCGGGCGGGTACGCCATTACCGTGACGCACGACGGATATTTAATTAAACTTATTTGCTTAATTCCATTTCATTATACTAAGCATATTTGCTTTTGTCAAGCGGTTTGCGAGAAAATATTAAACTTTTTTGTTTCGTTTTCTCTTGACTTTTACTAAACATATCTGCTATACTGATTGCAGTACATAAAGCAAGGAGCGATAACACTATGGCTATTGGTGAAAGAATACATTTTTTCAGGCTTCTGCGTGGCATGACGCAAAAATATCTTGGTACGGCTGTCGGTTTTCCCGAACGAAGCGCCGATGTGCGATTGGCGCAATATGAAACAGGCTCCCGAAAACCAAAAGCAGACTTAACGGCTGCATTGGCGCAGGTGCTTGATGTTTCCCCGCAGGCTCTTGATGTTCCCGACATTGACAGCTACATCGGTCTTATGCACACCTTATTTACCCTTGAAGATATTTACGGTCTTACTGTCAGCGAAGCAGACGGAGAAGTCTGTCTGAAAGTCAATAAGGACAAAGGCAAGGACGCTGCCGAGCTATCAAAAATGCTCTGTGCTTGGAAAGAGCAGGCGGACAAGCTATCTTCCGATGAAATCAGCAGGGAAGAATACGACAACTGGCGTTATTACTATCCGAAATACGATACCTCGCAGCTCTGGGCGAAAGTGCCTTCGCAGGAGTTAAGCGATACGCTGGTGGAGGCGTTTCAGGACAAGCTCAAAAAAGATGAATAAGAACGACAAAAAGCCCTTAGCTATGAGTCATTACCCACAGCTAAGGGCTTTCTAATATGGATTTCTTTCGCCATACAAGTCGCCTTTTATCATTCTGTAACCCGTAAACCACTGGGCTACAAGAATAATGGCTCTTGTATGGCTGTTATCAA